>Ga0137418_10000299_pt1 | contig 43305 bp, 37 predicted proteins | sample CZODoug3_1_2_16f_FD_122242 | JGI IMG/M metagenome (GOLD analysis project Ga0137418, IMG submission 122242) | Vadose zone soil fungal communities from Angelo Coast Range Reserve, California, USA - CZODoug3_1_2_16fungal (Hybrid Assembly) | ecosystem: Environmental > Terrestrial > Soil > Vadose...
CTTCCGAATAGGTTCTCAAGGGTCTGGCTGAAGCACTGCAGAAGTGTGCCCTGGAAGGTCTCTATGATGTCTGAACGCAAGAGCTGGCCTCAGTACCTGTGCCAACAGGGACTCTAACCTGTTAGGCATGTTGTAACAAGAATACGCGCAAGCCGGGTATCTGGCTGTAAAGAATATTATTCTGTGTCTTCGTATTCCGTCAGCATTATCTGTTGTTGCTCTGCCTGGGCTGGTTTGTTAGATTTGGCCTTTTCCCACTCTTCCGCCTTGATGAGGCCCCCCGCTTGCTCCTTGATCCTCTTCGCCAGGGAAGGTCCGATAGTTGGAATGCTTGTCAGCTCTGTCAGGCTTCTCTCCTTGATGTCGTCAATGCTCTTCAAACCCGCGTTGTACATCATGCGGGCACGGACCCTTCCGACGCCCTCCAGTCCGACCAACTTGACAAGTTCCGACTTGACTCCCTTGGACACACGGACCCGGAGCATCTCCATATTGGCCAAGAGATCCTTGTGGCCGAAGAGTCGAGCCAGCTCTTGAGCCGCGAACACTAGCCATTCTGTTCCCTGGACGAGCCTTAGGAGATCGCCGGGCTCAACTTTTCGAGTCTCTAGAATCTGGTCTTCGGTGAATTCGCTAATCCAGTCCGATAGAACAAGGCTCGCCTTGAGCTCCGAGAGGAACTCGTCGTAGGCGATCGGGTCCTCGAACTGATTGGGAACGTACCCCATTATCTCATCACTTTGGCTCTCCGCCATTATCCCCAGCTTGTCCATTTCGCTCCCTCTTGGCCGAGGACGTGGGGCCAAATCTGGAGTTCGTGATATCAGATGTAGCAGGCTGAAGTCGGTCATCCTCTTGGCTCGGTTGTAGAGCCCGTCCCGAAGTATGACCGCGGACATCGGGTCGATATAGAGTTCAGATACACGTTTCCCGAATCTGGAGGCTTCAAGATCTCTACCCTCCATCACAACCATCTCCTCCTTCGCGAGAAATTGAAGAACTTCGCCGATCTTTCCCTTGATCATTCTTGGCCCGTACTGGTGGGCGTAGAAGGTTCGCCCGAAGAATTCGTACAAGCCTTCTTCGGTCTTCGCGTAGCCCGCCGCGACGGTCGAGAGAACGTGGGGTCTCAGGATCTTCTCGACAGCAAGCTTAGACCAGAGTTTCTCGGGCTGGGCGATGACGTAGTTCTCCATGAGCCAGTCAGCCTCATCCTGGTTTCGAGCAATCAGGACTGACTCGCCGTACTTGTCGTACTTTGGGCGACCAGCACGTCCACAGTTGTGAACAACGAAGTTCGAGGCTAGGTAGGTCTCTGTGTCCCCGATGGAAAGATTGTAGACTTTGATGGGACGCGAGAGTTTCTTTCTGACGTTGCGGGTGACTTTCACCCATGCATATGGACGTTTAGCTTCGGCGTTTCTGTGCTGATTGACGTTGTGATATGTGCTATATTCGATGTCAGGTATCTGTTTGATAGATCTGGCCCAGCTTCGGAATCTCTGAATGTCGGCAATACTCCGAATTATGATCCGGTACACTGGATTGGGGAAAGTTGTTACTCTGCCGTTTAAGTTGACGGTGCGTGCGTTTGTATCTCTGGCAACTGTGCTCACGATGCCTAGTCGAAGCAGTAGTTCGTGTATTCCCCACGCAAAATTTTCAGCACCCGTGGAGATGACGATGGCCCTGACCTTGGTACGGGTTCTCCGTGGATATTTGCTCTCTGAATATGAGCCGTCCCCATCAAAAACCCCTGCAAGGAAAGCGCCGATCAACGGTCTGGGGAAATTTAGCATGAAATCCGGAACGAACACTCTCAGAGATTTGTCCTTGAAAGGAATCCCAAACCGCGAGATCAACGGACCGAGGAGATTGGACCCTACTTGCACCGTTCTGTTGCCGCCGCCCCTCATGGTTACGCTAGGGGTAAGGCCCATCTTCCTCAGAATGGAAAGACTCTTCTCTACGATTCGCTCGTCTTTGTCGAATATCCTAATATGATAGTACGTTCCTCTCTGCTCACTCTTCGATTTTTTCAGATGCCCATCCGATGCGATGATCCCTGCGAGCCACATGAAGTCCTCATCCAACATTGGAGGCAACCGAATGGCTTTACCCCATTTCGACTTTACAAAGCGGATTTCGGAGACAAGAGTCTTCCTTTCAATTCCTAGAAACTCGGCTAGTGAGAGCACAAATCGAAGGGGTGGATTTCTTCGATGCCCCATGTATCCCTTGAAGGTCTTTAGTTTTATGCCGAGTCTCCGAGATAGATCTCTGTACCTCAGTGGAACAGATTTCCGATTGAAGAAACTAATTGGTTGCACAACGTATGTGTTGCTAGGCGGCAGAAAATCTAACCATTGGACGGCACGATCTGGTGGTACGATATCACGAGCGTAGGCGACCCGGTCACCGGGCTTGACTTGCCCGGCTGGGATCCATTCAGGACGTCCATCGGCTCCCCTCATCAATATGGGATGTTCCGGGGTAATTGCAAGTTCTCTGCCGATGTTGGTCGACATTTCGACAAGCTCATCTGCGCTCTGTTGAAAGTGATCAATAACGGGTCGCTCAACCATACCATGGGGATTAGAGACAGAGAGAACCATGGCCCTTCTTCGGTGTTTAACCAGATTTCCAATCGGAACGAGCGACCCGTCGTGCAGGGTAACGTTCGTGCTATGAGGCAAACAAAATTGCTTGTATTCGAGGACGCTGATAGGGTAGCGTCCGTGTCCGGATTCGAAACGCTCGTAGCTGCTTATGATGACTGTTCTGGCAGGAAGGTTTACGCCTGCTGAATTATGCACTACGAAAGATCCCACGTAGCTCCTGTGCCCTTCGACTTCCAGGTTGTGAACTGTGCCACGATAGGGTTCCAGGTCGATTCTTCTTATCGGCATGTAATAGTAGTTTGAATCGAGATAGCCTCTGTTAAATTCACGATTGCCCTCAAATCCTTCAGGCTTTGTTAACAGGACCTCTCGAAGGAACTGGGTCAGTTGTTTCCCAGAAACTGAAACAGTATAGAGGTCGTGCCTATGAGTAATCAGGAGACCCTTTGCCGAAGTTTTCCCAGTTCTCCTGGTCAACTTGATCGTCGGCATGTAGCCCATCTTGACAAGTACAGCAAACAACTGTTTAGCGAGACGCCCAGAAGTAGTCGAGTATCTCGCAGTTCTTGCATTGAATCGTGTGACGTCGCCGTCCCCCCGCCACATTCCTCTCACAAGATGACATACCTGGTTGTTCGGAAGCAACACTAGTTGGTGTGGAATCCGCTTTTCAGTGGCTTCGTGACCACACAACTCTCGAAGCAACTCCGCAAGCTGCTTCGAGCAAGCCCTCACAACCCGCCTGTGTCTATCACTATCGATTACTCGGCTCCGTAAACCGAGTCCATTGAGCAATCCAGTTATCAGCGCAGTGAGATCCGTCTCCATTGTGTTCAGAGCGAACATCACTTGCCCGTTTTTTCCAGTGTACCCTTCAGCGATGTATAGACCCAACACCTCCAGGGTCCTGGGAGTTAGCTCTAGACAGTCCACCTTCAGCCTTGACCAATGTTCTCCAACGACACCAACCTGGTTCGACAAGGGACCCTGCTTTGGAAAAGCGATGGTTCGAAGATCATGCTCTTCCTTGATCCTAGGAAAAACTACGAGATCGCCTACTTTCAGATTCCTTGCCTCCGTCCACTCTGGTCTCGAATATGTCCACCAGTGACGATTCGTCGTAAGGTTATGCAGGGAGCCTCTTTTGCGGGTCGCTCTGAGCACTCTGTGCTCCGGAGTCATCCTCATTGGAAGCTGAAACCAAGGCGTTACTTTCACGAGAGGCCCGTCGTAGTGTCTGGATGTTGGTGAGACGACATTTTCGAATACGCTCCCGTGAGTTAGAACTCTGTCGAAACTTGACAGCTTCTCTATCGCGATGGGTCCTGGATTCCCGAAAATCTCCTCACCTGCTGGTAAGCAAAGAGTCGGCGTTGCCGCAAGCACCTTTAATCTCCCATCTCGAAACCCTGACTCTACTATGCCTCGGTGTGCTCCAGTAAGACCCGCGTGATGGAATCCTACCCCCGCCGATATCTGGCTGGCGAGGGCCTCGCCGAGGCGTGTCTTCTCTCCCGAGGACAAGACTCGTTCTGCTATGGTGTTGAGTGAGCGTTCCTCGATCTTGGAGATCCGGGGTTTTACGGCGAGGGCGGCCTTGCGCCCCATCTCAACGGCGGACCTGCGGGTCTCTGTGAAGATGAGTGCTTGACCGCCGCTGCTCAGAACATCAAGCGCGATGTCCAAGACTGGAGTCTTAGTTCCACCCTGAATTATTCTGCTGGACCCGTCATTGAATTGCAGTTGGCCGAGATTGTAGATGCCCTCCCGCAAGGGGACTGGGCGCCAGTCGGTTGTGACAGATCCTGCGTGCAACCATTGGCCTACTTCCTCAGCGTTTCTTACTGTGGCGCTGAGGGCGAGAACCTGGATGTTTGGGTTGATCTCGGTTAGCCGGGTGAGAACCACTTCGAGGGTGGGTCCTCTCTCGTGCTCGGTTAGGAGATGAATCTCGTCGGCGACGACCAGGGATAACTCGTTCATCCATGGAGCTCTGTGTCTTAGGAGTGAATCGGCTTTCTCGTTTGTCGATATGATGATGTCGTATCTTCCGAGCCACGGGTCCGAACTATCATAATCCCCGGTCGACATTCCGATGCGCAGACGTTCGCCGCTCGGTTTCTTTATGTCGGAGTATCTTTGAAACTCCTTGAACTTCTCACTTGCTAAGGCGCGCAGGGGAGCTAGATAGATCGCCTTGCCATTCCTTTCTAGAACATGTTTCAGAATACAAATCTCAGCGACAAGGGTCTTACCACTCGCCGTGGGACTAGCGAGAACTAGATTCTTCCCATCGAGAACTCCAGCCTTCATCGCGTCCTCTTGTGGCGGATAGAGCTGATCGAGACCCTCGCCCTCAAGCAGCGTTATGACTTGAGGATCTATCGAAAGCTCTCTGATTCTCACTCTTGCAGATACTCCCAAGTCACCGGAAAAACTCTAGCCCGCAGTTCTCTTCAATCTTCCAGGTTTGGGAGAGTAAAGTATTCCTTCCTTAATCAACTGTCCGATAAGCCGTCGAGCCTCCCTCTCCTCCATCTTCTCCTTGTCCACTAGGGCCGCGATGAGAACCGTCTCTTCTACTGTTCCTGTCTCCCGTTCCATTTCCGCAACAGTCTCGATCACTCTCTGGAAAGAGTCTCGGAGGCTACGGGGCTTACCCGTCATTATCACGTCAATATCCATCGCTCCAGTCTTGACATCAACCCCAACATCAGAGAGTGACACCGTCATTATTCGGATAGCGCTCTTTGCATCCTCAACCGTCACGTTTTCACGGAGAAATGCGCGAGCCCTCGCTTCCGAAATCCTAACAAGCGCCTCAAGCTGTCGTGGAGTAATTGCGACAGCGGCTTCTTCACCGCCCTTTGATCGCATTTTCAGATAAAAGTCGCGCAACTCGGTAACCGCCTCGGGGGTCAGGACCGGGCTGATTCTCTTCGCGAAGCTGATGTACTTCCGTAGGAATTCCGGAGAGAAGGGAGCGGTTTCGGGGCTGACCTTGCTCCGGTGAAGGGCGAGGATGTGCTCCGACATTCTAGAGTCGTAATCTGGTTCGGGTTGATCTTTGATGATGAAAATCAAGTCGAACCTGGAGAGAATTGTGACTGGTAGGTTGATGTTCTCACTCACATTCCGATGAGGCTCATAACGACCCAGTGAAGGATTCGCTGCTGCCAGCACTGCTGCACGAGCGTTAAGGGTGGCAACGATTCCTCCCTTAGCCACGCTCACGGTCTGCTGTTCGAGGGCCTCATGGATCGCGACCCTGTCGTCAGGCCGCATCTTGTCCAGTTCGTCGATACAATTGTGAACGCAAACTCCGTCGGCGAGAAAGCTGGAGCCGTCGGGAACGCGTAGGTCATAGACGGGTCCTTTGTAATACTCCGTTTCCACCGAGACAACCTCGTCCATGGCGTAGTCAGAGGCTGAGAGGGCGTCGAGGGAAGCTGCTTCTCCAGGGGACAACACTTCGTCGAGGGCGTCCCGAAGACGGCGAACACCTGACTTGAAGGGTCGTCTCGTTCCGGCACGAAGTTCGTAGAACGTGCTCCAACTCCCACTTCGAAGAAGCTGACTCGGAACAGGCCGGATCTTCTTCAAGACCTGCGCGAGCAAGGGCGCGGGGACCTCCTCGTTATCCGAAGATATGGCGGTCGATCTGAGAGGAACCTCTCGGCACTTGATCGAATATGGGGCTAAGGCATGAAGGAGCCTCGTGGCATCTTCGCGACCAGTGGTCTGAACATTCTTTACCCCCTTTTGCTGGCGAATTCTCCCGTACACATCGAATCGTCGTAGAGCCAAGAGTAGGATCTGGTTCTCCCGTAGATCGTCTGAGAGAGAGAACGTGATGTCGACCGTACAGTATTCCCTCCCGCTCTTCCGATACCGCTTGGCGGAAACGCAACCGTCGGCGTCCATGGCGCCGGCGAGAAATCCGGCAAGCGCGTCTTGACCAAGGCGGAGAAGATCTCGTAGTGCGTCGCGCGTCAGCCAATCATATATGGCGAACAACAGGTTCGAGTCCCGTCGGAAATTGTGGATTGGAAACGAGCTATGGCTTGAGCCAGAATCTTGCGTATCATGCCAATGAGCATTCAAAGTCGTTCGGGAAGCTTGTTGGAGGCGGTCGATCTGTCGGCGGTGCAGTTCACTCTGCTTGATTCTGACCATAGAGTGCTTCGAGTTGGATCGGGCATAGCCGTCGCCATAGATGAAACCCAGTACGTATGCGAGGTCTGGTGTGATGTCTGCGACTCGGAGCCGCTCTGTTTTCTTGCGGCGACCATATGCAAATGCGCGATCATACCAGTGGTTCAAGTCTAAATCGGACAGTAATCGTCGAAACACATCGAGAGGAATGGCGTCTCTTCCCCTCGGGTTGAGGGCTTCGCGGCTAAGACCGTAGTGTCTGCTAGCGGCTGCAATGCTTCGAAACTGCTGGAACACTCGTTTCCGAAGTTCTGCTTTTTCTTCCGGTGACGGCTGAACGATCCAATCGTCGGGTAAGATGTCCAATATACGGACCTTATCGTTGCGCTCCGGAAGGCGTTGGACGGTCAGAAGCCGGTCGCCGGCGTGAATCTCTCCTGCGGGCCGCCAATTGAACGAAGGACCATCGAGTAGCAAGTGGTCTGGTGTCACACGGAGCACGAATCCCGACTTCATGTGGAGACATAGCAACGGTCCCTCGTACTCGCGCATGGTGACCAGAGAAGCAATCGCTTCGCGTCCCTGCAGATTATCTAGGTCGAGGTTGATTGTTCTGCGTCCCAGCAGCGACATATTCAAGAGATCCCCTGCCTTGGTCGGAGCTATCTTCGCGTTCTCTGCATCGAAAAGATCGCCAATCCGAGTGGAGAGCCCTTCGATTATCACTTGGCTATCAGGATGGAGGCAAGCAACTCCCTTGTCCGCGAGAACTAGCGCACCGGCTTCTAGAATCATGCCGCCAGTCTTTTCGCGCAAGACCGCGGCAGTAAGACCCGCGGCGGTTGTTCCTCGTCCTGAAGTATAGAGACCTCTAGGCGCGATCCTTGAGACGTATTGGAGCAACTGGCTCTTAGCGGTGTTGTGGGATATGATTCCGTTGGCGATGAACCTGTGGGTTCGCGGGACCTCTATGTCATACACATCCGCGGGTTCGCTGTTGTAGACTGCAACTACCCGCTCGCTACGCTGTCCCGTGAGCCGCTTGAGTCTCCTTGCACGCCCTTCCAGATCGGCCAAGCGTTTTCGCTTCTTGTTGGAAGCAAATCCGATCTTGCTAGCAAACTTGAGAATGCTCTCTCCTCGTCGAGTAAGAAGGGCGTTTCCTATTATTCGCGAATGTACTCCAAATCGCAAGAGTAGAACCTGCACGTCTCTGAGAAGCTCAATGTTTTTCGCTTTGAAACCGATGGCACCGCAACCTCGCTGACTCGTGAACACTGTTCCATCCGCTTCGTAGAGCCATTTGAGAAACTGAGCAACTACCTCGTCCCCGGATCTCAGTATGATGTTAGGCACTCGTTTAGCTCTCAGAAACGAGAGATTCGATGCGACGTCTTGACTACCGATTACAGCGTTGTGGAGAAGGACCTTCCGACCGGCGATGATTCTCTCCGTTACTCTTGGCTTGATTCCGAAGAGTTTCTCTGCCTTGTCGCAGAGAGGTTTGAGAAGATCTTTCTCTCCTTCCGCGACCAGAAAACCGACTCGATACTTCTGGACCCAGCCGTCTCCGAGCACGTAGCCTAGAAATGCTCCAAGATCAGGAGTTACTTTGTTTGGGAGACGTCCATGGAACTTTGGACCCAATCTGTAAGCAAGAGGCCGAAAACCGGTGTCGACATATCTGCGAACGTAGCAGGGAAAACCAGTGACGGTTGCTACCCGGTCTCCTACCTTGAACTCGTCGAGTCGTTTCCAATGGCGAACAAGCGAACGGTTGACTGTCTCGACGGCCAGTAGAGGATGGTTGTAGGTTCCGCGCACACTCTTACCACTCTCAGTAACAATCTCCATAGTCGGTTGATCATGATATATGTGGAACCGTGTTGCAACATCTCTCTCTGCTCCCCCCCTTCCAGTCAGTACTTGAATGTCTAATTCCTCGAGATGATCCCGGCCCAGATCCTCAATCTTCGCTATCGTGCCATCTCCTAAGACAATACGTTCGTCTCCGATGAGACAACCAGGATCCCCGATTAGCAACACGTTCTCGTCGCCTCTGATGTTGACCCCGTCAGGGAGATGTTTCGCTGTTCCACCGAAGAGGAGGTAGAGAATTCCTTCCTTCACATCCTCGTAGCCATAGATTGATGGGGCGAGGCTCATCACGAGCTTTCGCTGGACCCAAGGATCTCGAGCGGCTTCCAATATCTGCTTCTCATCTTCAGGAGTAATTTCGACAACTTCAGTTTCCTTCCCGACGACATCGACAAAGTTTGCGTCTAGGTAGATGTTGAAGGTTCGAAGTCTTCCCCGTTCTCCGACTGTCTGTTTCTCAGCACGCACGATCGATGTCACAGAAACTCTGTCGCCGGGTCGTGCGGAGTCTACTAGGTCATCCTCTAAACGTATGTCGAGATAGCGTGGCAGCTGTCCGGGCGGGAGATCTTCGGGTCTCTCTTGTATTCGAGCTTCCTGTGTGTTCTTGAACTTGGATTGTTCTTGTATGAGTTCGAACGATGTGCTCTGTTTGCAGAAGGGGCAGTGGCTTCCTGGACCTCGGATCAGTTCTCCTTCTTGGTCTTGAACTATTATCTCGAGACATTTTCGGCAACGGAAGACGGCGCTGATAATCGTCGGCTTTACTTGGGTTGTACGTACGATAATGCCGTCTACGAGAGCGATTTTCTTGATGTGTTCTGCTCCGATTTTTCTTAGCGCGGTCCTCTCTGGTAACCGTCTGAATCGTGCGAAGATCTTACCAACGTGTTCAGCGTACTCAGGGTCTTCAACTCGCATCTGGGCGGTGGCGGCTGAAGTGGCGTAGGTGATGTAATCATCAGGGTTCCCCACGAGACTACGTGCTAGGGCAGGGTCGAATGAGATGAGGTCGTCGAAGTCGATTATGAGGGATTTGCCGTTTGTGACGGCAACTTGTGCCAGGCGTTTTCGGTATTTTGAGCCTGTTTGGTCTGTTTCGTGAGTTCGAAAAAGGTCCTGGAAGACATCCTCTGGGCGAGCGGTCCTAACTAGCGTGCTCAACCGGTTGCTTCACGTCCAAGGATGTCCTTCTTCCATTTCTCGACCGATTCCCGGATATTCTGGTAGAGCGCGAGCTCCTCGGCGGTGAGATTGGACGTAAGTTCGGTAGTCTGCTCGCCTGAAGCACTCAGGGAAGCGATTTTCTTGACTCTAATGTTCACGATGTCTTGTGCAAGAGAGACGGCCTTGTCTAGGTCTCGGCCTTTGGCTCTGTCCTTGGCTTCCTGGCTCTTGAGTTCTTTCAACAGGCGTCGGAGCTGAAAGTAGAAGATGCGTGGGAGCTTCGGCACTTGGCGCGATCCAGGTAGGGTTTCCTTGTAGTGTGTTGTTGAAAGGGTGTTGAGTGTGAGTTGGTCTTCGTCTCTGAACTTCGCATATCCCATTTGCACAAAATGGGTAGTAATCCAGAGTGGAAGTTCTACCTCTTGGCCTTGACGGTAGGGACCCATGACTCTGTCGCCCATTCTCGTCTCTGGAAATTCTCTGAGAAAATTGACTCGGCTGGGCGAATTTTCGAACTCGGTGTCTACTATCGAGACTATGGATGGTTGTTCGTTCAGTCTGCTCGCCCCGAGAGGAGGTTGGACACTCTATGGTCCCCACTAAAACCTTCTTGACGAATGAAAGCGTCCTGATACTCTAATATTTTGAGTAGAGGTGGGTGAAACAGTCTTTTGTATTAGACTCGAAATCTCACGAGCTGACGCTGTTGGAAGCTGCTCTCTGGACTGAGAAATATCGGCCGAAGACTCTTGACGAGATTGTTGATCAGGAAGAGATCGTTTCTCGTCTGAAAGAGTTTGTCAAGAGAGGAGCGATGCCCCACTGTCTCTTCGCCGGACCTCCAGGAACTGGGAAGACAACCGGAGCGCTCTGCCTCGCACATGATCTGTTCGGAGAGAGATTCCAAGACGTGTTCATGGAGCTGAACGCGAGTGATGAGAGAGGAATTGATGTTGTCCGTACGACTGTGAAAGAATTTGCACGGATGGCGTCGTTGAGCCAAGTTCCGTTCAAGATTCTCGTTTTGGATGAGGCTGACAATATGACCGGCGACGCACAGGCAGCGTTGCGGCGGACGATGGAGAAGTATACTGAGACTTGCCGATTCGTTCTCTGCTGCAACTATTCGGGCAGAATAATCGAACCCATTCAGTCTAGATGTGCGCTATTTCGGTTCACGCCTCTTCCTGAATCCAAGATTGTGGAGCATCTTAACCACATAGCTAAGCAGGAAGGTCTGAAGGCCACGGAAGCTGGTCTGAAGTCGGTAGTGGAAGTCGCCGAGGGCGACCTACGAAAAGCGATAAACACGCTTCAAGCCGCCGCCTCAATGTCGAAAGGCATCACAGAAGAATCCGTCTACCAAGTTGTAGGTAGAGCAAAGTCTACCGATGTTCATGAGATGCTCACTCATGCGATGAAAGGCGATTTCATCAAAGCCCGGGAAGAACTTCGGCAACTCCTGGTCAAGTACGGATTATCGGGATCTGAGATAGTGCGGCAAGTTCATTCCGAGATCTTCCGGCTTCCCGTTCCAGAGAAGAAGAGAATCAGCCTCATCGAAGCTGTCGGAGAGATCGACTACCGACTTGTTCAAGGTGGAGATGAAGAGATCCAGCTTAGCGCCTTGCTCGCGAAGCTCGCGTCTGAAGCGTAGTCCTTGAGACACTTGCCCATGACCGTAGAACCCTGGACGATCAAATACAAACCGAAAACTAGTAAGGACGTCGCCGGCAACAAACCAGCGATAGGGAAACTTAGAGATTGGATCGAGTCATGGAATAATGGCAGACCCAGCAAAGCAGCAGTATTGCTTTATGGTCCAGCTGGTGTGGGAAAAACTTCAGTGACCGAGGCCCTAGCCGGAGAACGCGGCTGGGATCTCGTCGAGATCAACGCTTCAGACAAGAGAAGTGGAGACATTCTCGCAAAGGTCGCAGGGCTCGCATCGACCCAGAGCACGCTGTTCAGTAAAGGCAGGCTCATCCTTCTAGATGAGGTCGATGGAATCAACCTCAGAGCAGATCAGGCAGCAGTAACGACTATTCTGCAGATAATCAAGGAGACCCAGTATCCGTTGATCTTGACGGCCAACGATCCCTGGGACCCTAAGATCAGACCATTACGAGAAGCGTGTCTCCAGATAGAGCTCAAACGACTTGGAATACGAGATGGGCTCCCACTCTTGAGAAATATTCTCAATCAAGAGGGAGTCAAGGCTGACGAGGATGCTCTGAGACTAATCCTAGATCGAGACCGGGGCGACGTCAGATCCATCCTAAACGACATGCAACTGCTCTCGAGCAGACATGGGACCCTGACCGTAGACGATGTTGATCTTCTTTCAGGACGGGATCGGACCGAGTCGATCTTCGAGGTGCTACGAGTAATCTTCAACAGTCGAACAGTAGCAGCCGCAAGGCGGGCCCTCTCTATCTCAGATGTGGACCAGGAAATGCTGTTTCAGTGGATCTTCGAGAACGCACCCTACCAAATTCCGAAACCGAAGGAGCTGGAAGAAGCCATGTCGGCTCTTGCCGAAAGTGATCTATACTTCGGCCGGATCAAGAAAACGCAGTCCTGGCACCTCTTGTCATACGCCTTGGACCTCATGACTGCGGGCGTAGCTATCGCCAAGCAAACCTCCCCGAGCGGCTGGGTCCCGATGAGGTTTCCACAGAAAATCAGTTCAATGTCCAGAACACGATCGATCAGAGATACCCGGAAGAAGGCAGCCGCGTCCATTGGAGTCCGAAGCCATGTGTCCGTCCGTCGAGCCCAACAACTCTACTTTCCCCTCCTTCGATTCATCTACGAACACAACCCGGACGAATACGAACGTATTGCCTCCTCGCTAGACGCGAAAGAGGAATTGGACGATCTCCTTTCCAGCGAAGTGAAACTGCCGAACTAAGACTCCCTCTCGCGCGGGAAGCAGGCCGGCTAAACTGCTTGAAAATCCGAGACGAAACTAGGAAGCTACGGTGAAGCGATCTTCTTCATGTATCTCTTCACGAGTTCATCAAACATCTTTTCCACGCGCTCAGGATTCGGACCCTCAACTTCAACCTCATAACTTCCCTTTTTCACGTGGATTCTCCAGTTGGCACTCTGATCCGTCATAGGTTACGACTCAATCTGGGCGAGTATTAAGCAGTAACTGTCTCCCCAACAACGACTGCGGTGCTTATGCTCACGTTGCTGTGTCCCGAAGTCGTTCCAAATGCCGAGCTAGCGATTCCGAATAATCAGAGCGGCTCCGATGAACGCGATTACCGTAAATATGCTGATAGACCAACCCATCTGAACAAGCGTCGCCTGAGTAATCAAGGCTCCAGCACCCATAGGGGTAGTCGCTGCAATAGCACCTAGTCCCCCAAAGAACAGCAGTATAGTTCCAACGGTAAGCATAGCTTCGCGCAAAGAACTCCTCTCGAAACAGAGCTTGCGAGAAAGGAACGAAATTAAGACTTGCTCTTTAGAGAAATATGTCCCCTTCTGAGCCCCCTTACTCGTTGAGAGCCATATTGATGAGTTGTGAAGTGACTCCGAGATAGTTGCGGTAGTCAAGACCCTCCTTGATTTCTTTGAGCGTTAGTCTCTTGGAAACGAAGTTGTCCTCTTGAATCGCTTTGCTGAAAGGGACCCCTGAGTCGAGCGATCTCACTGAGACCTTCCGCACCCTGTCGTAAGCATCTTGCCTTGCTACTCCTTTCTCGACAAGCATGTTGACAATTCTCTCGGCCAGGACAGCTCCTTGGGACAATTCGAGATTGCGCTCCATGTCTTTCGGAGACACCTCTAGCCCTTTGAGGACTCGAGACGCGAGCAACAGCATCTCATCGGTTAGAATGAAAGACATCGGAAAGAGAAATCGCTCGTTCGCAGAATTAGACAGGTCCCGCTCATGCCAGAGTGGGACGTTCTCCAAGGCGGGTATCGCAAGTGCTCTTAGTAGCTTGGCTAAGCTGGATGCCCGTTCGCTGAGTTGCGGGTTTCGTTTTGAAGGCAGCGCTGAACTTCCAACCTGTTTCTTCCGTTCGAAAGGCTCCAAGGCTTCAGCAATCTCGCTTCTCTGAAGATTCCGAATCTCCGTAGCAAACTTGTCTAGACTGGACCCGAGAAGAGCGAAGTAGGCGACGACTTCTGCGTGGATGTCGCGCTGAATGACTTGGGTTACCAACCCCGCTGGTTTCAGTCCAAGACCCCTGAGAGCCTTCTCCTGTATCTTTAGCGCGTTCTTTCCCAGTCCTGCTCCAGTTCCTACGATGCCCAGTATCTTTCCAACAAGAGCTCTCTCGCAGACCTGTCTAAGCCGCTGTTTGTGCCGCTTGATTTCGGATAGCCAAACCGCGAGTTTCAGACCGAAGGTGATGACCCCGGCGTGTCTGCCATGGGTCCGTGCCACCTCAAGCTGGCCCCGGTATTTTCGGACCATTGTGCTGAGGGTTGTCTCCAGCTGGTCCAATCCCTTCTCGATCAGAGCGAATGCGGCCTTGAATTGGAGAGCCGTGGCCGTGTCTTCGACATCCATGCTGGTTAGGCCGTAGTGAACGTATTTTCTTCCCTCGCCCGAACAAGCCTCCGTCAAGGCCTGGACCATTGACGCGAGATCGTGTCTAGTCTCCTCTTCGATCTCCCTCATCCGAGCCAGCGTCACGGTCTTCGTGTTAGCATTCTTAGTGATTTCTTCAGCCGCGACTTTGGGAATGGCTCCGACTGCGGCTTGAGCTTCAGCGACAGCTGCCTCGACATCAAGCCAGAGCTGAAGCTTGTTCTCCTCATCAAAGATGCGCCTCATTTCGGGACTGCCGTATCTGCCAGTATCGATTGGAAGGATGGGCAATCGAAATCAGCGACAAACACGCGTGGCTTGATATTAAACAGCTACGAGTGACTTGCACCAGCCTTTGACCGGAATAGCAGGGATCATGGGACCAGACGCAGGTAAGGAAGCTTCCAAGCTGGATTCGGTTCTCAAAGCTATGAAGAGCCGAGGCTCCCTTACTCAATCGATGGCGATATACGGAGAACATGAATCGATCGCATTAGGATCATGTTCCCATCAGCTCGTCCAATCTTCGAAGGTTGACATTGAGAGAACTAGTTTTACTGTGGACGGGGCGATTCCTGCAACATTGGAGCTTGAAGAGATTGGTGGAGAAGCTGGACAACAAGCGTTTTCCGAAGCGATTCGAGAGCAAGGAGGATTCTCCATGCTCGCAATCTCAGGAGGAAAGCTGCTGGCAGGCAGAGACATTCTTGGTCTGAAACCTCTCTACTATGGCCGAGACTGGTCGGGGGCTGTTGCATTTGCGAGCCTCAAAGCAGGCCTATCTAGAATAGGAATCCGAGACCCGAGGGCCGTTCCCCCAGGCCACCTAGTCGCTGTGTCGAACAAGCAGATGACGGTTCTGGTAAAGCAGTCGCTATCAAGCTCCAAGGAATTGAAAGTCAGCGAGGACGAGGTGACAGCGAGAGTCGGGCATCTTCTTCTAGAATCGTTGGCTGAAACCCCTCCTGAAGACTATGCCTTGGCATTTTCCGGTGGCTTAGATAGCACCCTAGTGGCGCACGCTGCGAAAGAAAACGGGTTGCGACCGGAGTTGATCACCGTGGGTCTGAAGGGTCAGGCCGAGTTAGAACACGCCCGACGGGTAGCAAAGGAACTTGGGCTTGACATTACTGTCCGAGAACTCTCACAATCAGAGATTATAGATCGTCTTGGAGAGGTGGTTGAGACTGTCGAGAGTAATGATCCGACAGTGATTGGCCATTCGGTCCCGCTCTTCTTCGTGTGCGAGGTTGCGGAAGAGATGGGAATGGGGCATCTTCTTGTTGGTCAGTTAAGTGACGAACTATTCGCAGGATACGGCAGATTTGAGGAGTTAGCTCTGAAACACCACTTTCTAGAAGCTAGGAAGGAAGTTTTGAGGAGTGTTCTAGCTGCGGCGACCAACGACTTTGAACCTGGAGACAAGCTAGCTGTCTCCCATCGACTCGATCTTCAATCTCCATTCGCCTATCTTCCACTCGTCGATTACGCGCTGAGCATTCCCATTTCACTAAAGTTACGCCTTGTCGGGGACGGTGTAGTTCGAAAGTACATTCTAAGGAGGCTTGCTGCCTCTTGGAAATTGCCTGAATCTGTGGTCAATCGGCCAAAGAAGGCCGTGCAGTACTCAACCGGGGTCCAGAAGGTCCTGCTCAAAGAGGCCAAAAAGCGGATGATGAAGCTGAGCGAGCTTCTCGAATCTCTCCATTCAAATTCGTAGATTTAACTAGAGAGATTCGAAGTGACCGGGAAGAGTCATGTCCACAGTCAAAACTCAGGAAAAAGTCCAAGCTCCGAAACATGTGAGAGCCATCCTCTCGGGAGGTCTAGGAGTCTTCTCAAGTCTCCTTGCCATCGGTTGGGCCCTCTGGGCATACAATCTCCCGAGCGCTGTGAACGTGAATTCCTCACAGTCACAGAATCTTATGCTGGCTCAGCTCGTGCTGGCCTTCGCAATGATCTTGGGAAGTGGCCTAATGCTAGCAAGGCTCACTCTCCCCGGTGGAATAATCAACATTCTCGGAGCTCTGGCGACGTTCGTAATAGGAGTGTACTTCTCGACCGGAATTGCTGACTCAGCTAGATCAAAAGACCTAGCGGCTCTTCCGTTACGATTCTCAGGGGTATACAGTGGGACAGTGAGCTTGGCGACCGACAGAATAGTGAGTACTTTCTTGATCGTCCCAGTCTTTCCAATAGCCGCTCTTCTGCTGATAAGCGGATTGGGAGCTTTAGCGACCTACCGTAGCGGCAAGAGAGCCGCCGTCCACTCGTAAGGCCTAGCCAGCGCGGCTTGACATCTCAGCCTAGACTTGGAACAGTGCGGAGAAGAAGCCCATGATGATGTCTCTTATCGAGACCAGCAGCGTATGCTTGACGGGTTCCTGTCTCCCAGAGTACTTTGATAGTCTAGCGATTCTGAAGTAGATGGGCGGATGCGGGTCAAACTGGAACCAGTCGAACAGCTTTGCCCCAGGGTTGTATTTCTCGCGATAGAGTTGCCTGAATCCTATCTTTGTCAGCGCAGACGCTAATGCATCCGGGTTTCCAATGACTATCGCTGATTCGATGTCAGCCCGGGTCTCCAGAAACTTTCCAACAAGGTAGATCGCGCCAAATGCTGGGAGGAAGTAGAAGAATCCGAGATAGAGTAATAGAGGAAACCACAGGTAGAACCTTCCCAGGAACTCGAAAGAGGTTGCGGCGAAGAGTATCAGGGATCATGGCCGGCTACGTGTCCGAGCTCGTGACCGACTACCGCTTCCAGCTCGTCGTCATTCAGGTCTTCCAGTGAGCCCGCGGTGATCATTACTGTGGAACGGCTCGATGAGATTCCGGTCGCAGAAGCGTTGGACACTATCGTGTTCGCTATGGTGATCTTTGGAGTCTGCCTACCGAATTTTTCAGAGACTTCGTGAACGATGCGGTACACATCTCTCGTCTTTACGCTGATCTCTTGGCCGGTCGCTATGATGCCGTGTTTCAGTAGTGAGCCGATGACCGTTGATTTGAGCTCCTCGTTGGCCGCGGGGGAGTAGGTCGCGGTTGCCCTTCTCGCTATCTCTTCTCGAATTTGTGAAAGTATCTTCCTCCCGTGCTGTGATACTGACTTCAGGGTCTCTGCGTTGGACCGAACACTTACTACCGAAACAAGAGGTCTCTCCGCGTCAGGGCGAACACTGCCAAGTCTGTAGACAATCTTGTCCGAAAAGACGAGGGCTACGAGTTGAGTACTGATCAAGACGAAGACTGTGTAGACTCCGATAATGAAGAAGAGGGCGAAGCTTAGGAGAATGAACGAGAGGAAGAGGCTCGTGGTGTTTCCCGTGAAAATTCTCTTGATGATGCCCCGCATAAGGCCCCGCTGATCAGGCGCCTCGGAGTGTTCTTCGGTCGCGCCGATGACAAAATACAGACTTGTCGTCTTTACGTTCTGAAAATACGAAAGGACAGTTGCTTCGATCTCATCGGCAGTTCTCTCAACAACCTTCTCGAGAGACTTGTCATTCGGACTTAATCCCGGAAAATCGAGCTCGACAGCGGCTTGGCTTATCTTTAGACCCACGGGAAGTGGCGATGCTTGCTCGGGTCCGATGGGCTTCAGAATCCAGAACAGTTCGAAGCCTGTCCCGATCTGGGTCTTGCGATAGGAAAGGGCGTCGATGAACCTCGTTCTTGAACGGATGTAGTATCGATCAATGAATTCGACTAACCCCGATACTGCAGCTTCTGGAATGTCCCGCTCGAGAACAATCCGTCTAGTTGTTTCTGTTACGGGGGGGACTTCCATTAGTTTAGAGCTCTCCTCTCTGGTCTCATGACCTTATCACCGTGGCCATTAGAGAAGGATTACTAGCGACTCTTCAGGGATGAGGTGTTACTTTTGTCGGTTCCCAGAGTTCGATTCTGTTGCCCTCCGGGTCCATGATCCATCCGAACTTTCCAAAGTCGTATTCCACTACGTTGTCGTCAACTCTCACTCCCTGTTTTCTCAGCTGATCCAAGGTCTCCGTCAAGTTGCTGACACGGAAATTGATCATGAATTGGGATGAGCCAGGATCGAAATACTTGGTGTCATCTGGAAAGATCGCCCAAACGGTCTGTCCAAAATGCTCTGCGTGATCTTCTTCTCGCCATTGAAACATCGCCGTAGTGGACCCTTCTTGCTCTGGCTTGATGCCGAGGTGTTTTTGGTACCAAGCCATGAGCTTTTTCGCATCCTTTGCTTTGAAGAATATTCCACCAACTCCGGTGACTCGCTTGGTAGTGACGACGCTTTGATCAGAAACGTTGCTCAATTGAAATCACCTTGATCCCGAGACTTTGCAAGGATTAAGGCATTACCCTTGAGCGTGAGGAAGAGTCGGCGATTGCGGTGTTCGCGATTTGAACCGATAAATATCTTGGCCCAGACAACTCGCGATTGCTGATACGAATGAGGACTTATTTCAGAATCGCTGAGACCCAGCCCCACTCCTCAAGAGTTATCGCCATACCTCCCGAGGAGCCCAAAGTTGCCGAGCTCCACTTCCGCTCCAAATTGGCTTTCGAAACGGACCCCTCCGATGTGTACATGGATCTACAGAACAACTCTGCGGAAATCATTGTCATTGACGCCCGAACGCAAGAAGCGTACTCTCAAGCACACGTACCTGGAGCAACCAATCTTCCTTGGCGCAAGATCGACTCATCATCAACGGCGGCTATGCCGAGAGACAAGGTCCTAGTTACCTACTGCGATGGAATTCACTGCAACGCGTCTACCAAAGCAGCAATGCGATTAACTGCCTTAGGCTTCCGGGTGAAAGAGATGCTGGACGGGCTCCAAGGGTGGAAGCGAGAGGGCTACCCCGTTGAAGAAACGGTCGTACAGCTATCTACGAACATAACTCGCTGATAGAACAATATCAAGGGCCGCAACATGCCCTCAAGTTTCCGCAGTTCCTCTCCTTAAAGGGGCTATGCGACAGTCAGCGCAATCAAGGCCGTGATCTTCTTGCCGACGGAAAGGTAGAATAGCTGTAGATTCAGTCGGAGCAACGGGGGCCGTCGTCTAGCTTGGTCCAGGGGATTTAACCCCGCCCAGAGGATACCAGAGTCCAGTTATGGACGGTGACCCTGGGGCGCTGGTGACTCCGAGAAAATCGGGGCCAGAGGTCGTGGGTTCAAATCCCACCGGCCCCACCAAGTCAACTATTTGCACAGATCTTTGGACCAAATTCTCGATGATCTAAACCCTCAACGTTTAGATCATTCCTTCGAAAATGAGACTTGAAACGATAGTTCTCGGAAGGGACGGCATGAGAATCATCCGTAGTCGCCCTTGGCTACTAAGTATGTGTTATGAAGCACGCTTGCTTAGCGGAAGATTAATCCGTGTTTTCACCAATTATTCCACGGTTATTCGAATGAGCAGTGATGACGGTTCACTATTCGGCCTGGGGCGAGGATCACTAACGGCCATTGGAGCAGTACTGATGGTCATCGGCATAATTCTCTTCCTTGCAGCAGCGACGTCTTTGATGGCGCCTTCCCCAAACCCGTTTGACTTCGCTGCAAACCAAGCCCGGATGAATTCATCGTTCGTTACAGCCGTAATTGGGATGGTTTTCTTAGCAGTTGGAGGTGGAGCGCTTAAATTTGGGTTGATAAGGCCGGTGACCACGTACGTAGCGTCTGAGTCATCACCAGCAGTTGAGCGAGTTTCAGAAGCTGCTGCCGAAGGCTTAAAGCGAGGACTTGGAGTTAACCCCCTCAGAAGCGACTCCGTAGTCAAAGTCAAATGCCGCAATTGTGGCTACCTCGAGAATGAAGATGCAAGCTACTGCGGGAAGTGCGGAAGGCCCCTCTGATTCTCAATCGCGTTGTCCTTTGGCACGCAAGAGCAGAAGAAACCCTGCGGTTTTCTTGGAAGCTCGCTAATCGAGCAAGGGTTAATCTTCACATCCGATTGAAGTCCAGTCTGTGAATATTCAGCAACAGACCCCCTCCGCAGAGCAAATCCGAGAATTCGTCATAGCTGGTCACGGAAACCTCGAGAAGGTGAAACAAATGCTAGCCGAGGCCCCTCAACTCCTCAATGCATCCTACCGATGGAACGAGAACGACTCGGAGACGGCCGTACAAGCTGCCGCCCAGGTAGGCAGCGCCACCGTAGAGCAATTTCTCCTCAAACAAGGCGCTCCCTTAGAAATCTGCACTGCTGCCATGCTGGGCATGCGGGACGAAGTAGAACAAAGACTAAACGATGATCCTCGGAACGCCAACGCGGCGGGGGCTCATGGAATACCTCTTCTGCCCCATGCAGTGTGGAGCGAAGACCCTCGTTTGGTTCAATTTGTCTTCGAACGAGGTGCGAAATCTGGCGGGACCCTTGCACTACACAATGCCATCTTGAGGGGAAATTACGAACTCGTCGAATGGTTGGTTGACAATGCAGGACCCGATATTCGGGCAAAGAATTTTCAAGGAAAGACTCCACTGGCAGTCGCAACTGAACACAAAAACGATAGGATCGTAGCGTTTCTCAACCAACACGGCTCCACCGATTAGGATCACATGCGGTTCAGACCGGTGAGCTAGATCATGGCTCAACCGCCGGGAGGAGGAGCTCAGTGAGCCTCGCTGCCACGATCACGCTCTCTAGCCTTGAGCTGACCAGGTTTTTCTTCGCGATGGTCCTTCTACTCTTCACTGCACACTCTTTCGGCTTCTTGTTCTATGAAGCCAAACTTCCCAGAGTGATTGGAGAGATTTTCGGAGGACTAATTCTTGGTCCAACTTTCCTTGGATATTTCGCCCCACCTAGCGTAGAGAACTGGATCTTTGCCGCCTTCCCATCTGAGGGCGCGTTAATCTCCGTAATTTCCTACTTTGGTCTAGTTCTCCTGATGTTCATCTCCGGCTTTGAGATCCAGAGATCCTTCTCAAGGCAAGATCGTAGGATCGCGATTTCATTCCTCATAGGGGCAACGGTGATTCCATTCATCATTGGCGTTCTGACACCCTACATCTACAATTTCACTCCATATTCGGGACCGAACGGGAACACACTCTCCCTTGCCATCATCGTGGGCATCGGTGTCTCGGTCACCTCGATCCCAGTGATCTCGAAGATCTTCATCGATCTGAGGATCATGGACACTCGGTTCGCAAAGATCGTCTTGGCGATCGCGACGGTGGAAGATGTTATCCAGTTCGGCGCATTAGCTATCGCCACGGGGGTCGGAGCGTCCGCCTCAGCTTCCTTATCATTGGTTGTCTTGACAGCGCTTGTAACAGTCGCGTTCTTCGCCGCAGCTCTTCTAGGCCTTCCTAGAATGATCCGTTACACCATCAGGTCTAGATTCAACATCCTGATCAAGACCCACCCGTCGAGGTACGCCCTGTTCCTATGCTTTTCACTAGTCGCCGCGGCGAGTCTCCTCAACGTGAACATAATTTTCGGAGCCTTCCTAGCAGGGATAGCGATCGGAATGATGCCAGAGGAAGTCTTCACCCTCGCAAAGGCCCAGATCAAGTCGATATCCCTCGCACTGTTCACGCCAATTTATTTCGCAGTCGTCGGTTTGAAGCTCGATCTCATACATTCCCTCGACATATTCTTCTTTCTCGGTTTCCTAATCTTCTCCACCGCGCTGAAAGGCGGCGGCGCCCTGGCCGTAGGGAGACTGACCAAGCAGAAGAGACTGGCGAGCCTCAACCTTGCCATTGCCTTGAATGCTAGGGGCGGACCCGGAATCGTCCTGGCGACTGTCGCATTTGATCTGGGATTGATATCTGAAACGTTCTTCGTCGCGCTCGTGCTAACTGCAATTATCACATCGCTGATCGCCGGATTCTGGCTAAGATACGTGAAAAAACGAGGCTGGGACCTGCTGTAAGAGTTGTTTTATCAAATAGTCTGCCGTCGGAAGACGCGACAAATCCAGCGTATCGACACATAACCCTGAGTACACTAATTTAAAAAACGGGTCGTTTGGAAGCAGGAATCGAGACGCGGATGGCAACCCTTACCCAATTGAAGAGGACCCGAAGCCTCGGGGAACGGTATGAGATGCTGAGGAAGACGTTGGCTCACTATCTTCTTCTCCAGGTAGGCACCTTCGTCACTGCAGCGGGCTTTGACGCGATTGCGCCAGCAATGAATATCCTGACCGATATGAAGGCAAACCTGAAAGTACAAGATATCAAAACTAACGGCCAAGGCAGCAGAGTGCAGGCTCTCTCCCAGAACTTGGCTGATAGCATGGGCGAGACCTTTGACAGCGACTACGTAGTCGAAGCGGGCGAGTCATCTAGGACCGTAAAGTTGGACCGATGCGGATGCATAGAATCTGTCGTCGCACAGGCGGAAGGGTATGGACTGACTAAGGCTCAAGCTAGGTCGATTTTCTGCGGCACATGCATGAGCAGTTACAAGAAAGCCGCAGAAGCTCTCGATGTGGGCTTCAAGGGAAGACTTCGCGGGGATCATGGCTGCTCGATGAGTTTCTCTGAGAAATAGCCCCCCATTTGTTGTGCGACATCTTCGCGGTTCATGCCATCAATTGCTGACAGACGCGTGAAGTCGGTCAGGCTGGATTATTATTCGCGCTGAGATCCAGATTGCTACGTACATATCCCGAGAAGGCTCTTATACGCTGGAAAATTGCTAGAAGACCTGAACCTTTACCTATTGAGGCATGGGGAAGCGGGCAACCGGACAGCTATCCCTGTAAAGGATGCCGAAAGATCCCTCACCGTTGCCGGACGGAAAGAGCTAGAGGAAATAGCTACGTCCATGTTAAGTCAGGGGATGAGGTTCGACAGAATTCTCGCAAGCCCCCTAAAGAGGGCCTACGAGACCGCAGCTATCGTCTCAAAGACTTTCAAGTCTCCAAGCTTGCTTGAACAATGGAATGAACTTAGACCGGAAGCAGGTAGACCGGACCTGTATCGCAGGCTTTCAAAGCTCAAGCAAGATTCGGAAATTCTGCTTGTAGGTCACGAACCATACTTGGGCACGATGATCGGTGAGATGATCTCTGGAAACGGAAACAGTCACATTACCCTCAAAAAAGGGGGCTTGGCGAAGATCAGAGTCACTTCATTTGTCCCAAAAGCTTCAGGCGAGCTGCGCTGGCTCTTGACCCCGAAACAGATTCGGAAACTCTCTTAACAGCCACGAAGTATCCCCAGACAACTAGATTGCTGGAGCCTTTGGCCTCTAGGTCTGTGACGGCATGAAAATATCGGTAATCGATCTAGGATACAACTCGCTAAAGCTAGTCAACTACGACGTTCGGATTGACAACACCTTCTCGGCCTACTCCCAACATTCTATTCTGGCCAGACTGGGCGAAGGCTTGGACAAGACAGGATTTCTGAACGACGACTCGATCATTCGGACATTAAAAGCTCTGAAGCTCCTTCAACAATCAGTCAAATTCGAATCGTCAGCACAAGTGCTCCCAGTCGCGACAAGCGCCGTCCGAGAAGCCGGAAACAAAGACCAATTCCTAGCGCTTGTAAGCGGAGAAACTGGTTTCGACTTTAAAGTCCTTTCGGACAGAGAGGAGGCCCTCTATTCTTTCGCCGGCTCTTACACCGTGACCAATGTTCCGGCCGGTCTCTTCTTTGATTTGGGAGGAGGCACATTGGAAATGGTCATTGCAGAGAAATCTCGAGTCAGGAGAGTCTTCTCCACCCCACTTGGAGGCTTGAGACTTACCGACATTTACGCGAGCGGTGACGGAAGATTCACGAAGAAAAATTACACCAAGATGAGCGAACGCATTCTCGAACTGCTGCCTGACAGAAAGGAACTCCCGCAAGTAGGAAAGCTGGGGCTGGTAGGTGCGGGGGGCACCGTCAGAGCGATTGCTAGATACCATCAGATGATCATAGATTATCCGCTCAATAAGCTTCACAATTATTCAATGGACATGAACTCTGTCGAGCAGATTCACCGAACCCTACGAAAGATGAGCCCCAAGCAGATCGGAAATATTCCGGTAATCGGAGAGGATAGAGCGAAGTCCATCGTCGCGGGCTCCCTAGTACTCCAGCTCATCATGAGAAAGCTGAAGATTCCCAATCTCGTCGTCAGCACGCACGGCTTGCGAGATGGGGTCCTGTCTGCATTTCTGAAAGATCCAACCACCTACGAGAAAGGGTCCGTCGACTCTATCCTCCCTCGCCTTACGAGAGATAGGCCCACGGCCGTATCCCCAACCTCTTCGAGAATCATCAAAGCATTCGCATCCCGCGAGCTGCTTAACCAGCGAGAACAGTTCATCCTTGTCCGGGCGATCGAAGAGGCACAGAGTCTTCCGCTCTATGATCCAGAAACTCTATTCTACGTCATCGCCAATAGAGATAGCATCCTCACCCATTCAGAACAGCTTCTACTCGCCCTCTCTCTCGTCAGGACTCGAGGGTTGAGAGGCGCGGACTGGCTTTACGCAAAGTACAAGGGCATGCTAGAGAAGGATGCCAAGAGTACGATCAAGAGAATATCATCGATGATAACGCTAATCGAGACCCTCGAAAAGACCGGTTCGGACTTACAAGTAACGCTCAGCGCTCATGAGATTCGGCTCAGAATAAGCCCCGGAACTCAAGACTTTCCAACCGCGCTGTTCAAGAACACAATGAAGGATTTCGAGAACGCCTTCAAACTCAGGGCACAATTCTCCCTAACTCCTGCGACATCACCGAGGCTGGCACCTGAAATCCAGTCCGTGGAGAAGTCTTGAAGAAATGCAACGTCCGAAATCGGGATCTCCAAAGAGGTTCCAGATCACAGGCAAACTCATCGTAGTAGAAGGGATAGACGGGAGCGGCAAATCAACCCAGCTCCACCTGCTAGACAGGTGGCTCAGAGGCCGAGGACTCCCAGTCTTCACAACAGAATGGAACTCTTCACAGATCGTCAGGGAAATAACTTCCAAAGGCAAAAAGAAGGGTCTGCTAACACCTACTACATTCAGCCTTCTCCACGCCACAGATTTTGCTGATCGATACGAGAGAAATATTCTCCCCTTGTTGCGGGGAGGCTACATCGTTCTAGCAGACAGATACGCGTACACGGCCTACGCTAGGGATGTTGTTCGAGGATGCTCCCCGGATTGGGTTAGGAAAGCGTACAACTTCGCTGCTACACCTGACATTCGCTTCTACTTCCGAGTACCCATCGAAGTTGCGATGAAACGCATTCTCGTCAGCAGGCCCAAACTGAAATTCTACGAAGCAGGGATGGACCTAAACTTGAGCAACGACATCTTCGAGAGCTACAGAATGTTCCAGGCGAGAATCATCGAGCAATACGAACTCATGGCCGAACAGGAAGGATTCACCGTGATTGATGGTACTCTTGACATAGAAGAGCAGCAAGAGAAGGTAAGGGAAGCAGTATCCCGACTTCTCCCAGCGGCATCGAAGCAGACTGTGCAACCAGTGATTAGAGCTTGAGCATGGTTTCCCGTCGGACCCGCAAGGCGCCAGCTAGGCTCTTAGAGTTCTATGGCGAGGGGATACCCTATCTCAAGGACGTCGACATCAGGGGTCGACTCATCGTCATCGAAGGCCCGGATGGTTCTGGGAGAAGCACCCAGATCGACCTGATAATTTCGAAACTGGAGGCAGATGGACATGGAGTCCTGAACACGGGTCTTAAGCGGTCAGACCTGATCAAAGAAGGGATCCTTCAAGCAAAGCAGATGCTACCGTTAGGGAAGAGGACGCTTGCCCTTTTCTATGCGGCAGACTTTGCCGACCAACTCGAGCACAAGATTATCCCAGCATTGGAAGCTGGAGAGATCGTCCTCGCAGATCGATACATTTTCACTCTAATCGCACGAAGCACTGTCAGGGGGATACGGACAAAGTGGTCTGAGGACTTGTTCGGGTTCGCTCTCAAAGCGGACCTCGTGTTCTATCTTGACGTCGACCCGAACGAACTCTTCCATAGAGTAGTACAGAAGAGCCCCTCGCTGGACTACTACGAGTCAGGAGCAGACATGGACCTGTCCGACGACCTCTTCTCCACATTCATAACATATCAACAGAGAATGGCACGAGAATTCGCCATCCTAGCCAAGAAATATGGACTAGTTCGGATAGATGGAAACAGGCCCGTCCCAGAAATCCATCTCGACCTCCAACAGAGAATCGACAGATACCTCGCCACCATCTAGCCGGCCGCGTCCGAATTGAAAGATTCTTTCCCGGCGAAGTACGCGAAAACAAGAAAAATCATGGCGAAGAGACTCAAAGCCTATCTCAAAGACTCCAATCCAGAAAACGTCCGAAGCCTCCGAATCGCAATACGCAGAATGAGTCTCAGCATCGAATTACTTCCCAAGAAGATGCGCAAAGAAAAGGCAACCCAAACCGTTGCCGCATCCCTTGATCAGGCATCGAAGATGAACGCGAAAGTCAGAGACCTTGACATAGTCATCTCGAAAATTTCCTCCTACAAACCCGAGGTGAACATCGACAACCAGATCGCCAAAATCAAGGAGACCCGGGATTCACAGCTTCAAGCCGCCAAGCGACAGACACTAGCACTCCAGAAACAGCCCATACCGAAAGTAGGGGAGAAAGACCTGTCAAACCCGAAACTTCAGAAACGACTCAACAAGACCACGAACCAGCTAATCTCGGCGATAAACAGTCGGCTGCCCCTGGTCCTCCAGGACTCCTCCAACGTCCGGGACCTGCATCTCTTGAGAATGGACTGCAGACGACTCCGATATCTAGCCGAAATATTTCGGTCCAAGAAGACTGCGAGGTTACTATCCCGGCTTCGATCCTGGCAGGATCTTCTAGGATTCATCCACGACAGTGACCTAACAATAGACTACCTACGGAACCTAGGAGAGAAGCCGGAGATGCAAACAATCCTAAACGACTTGGTAGCACTAAGAACTCAGAGCTACGAAAAATTCGGCGCAATCGCAAAACAAATCCCTCCCGTCAGCCTGGTCCTCTAGAACTCTGAGTCTGAGAATCGACGAAATCCGCGGTCGGCTTGGATTGCCCTTTTATAACATAGAGCGACCGTCCGACTCCGAAACGACGGTGGATCAGGCTCCATGTGTCCACTAAGACTCTCTTCTCCCAGTTTCCGCCAGCCTAGATTCTGGGCCCGAGGGTCAAAGCCGCACATTATCAGAACCATCGAAGGAGCAGTGATTGTTACAGCAATTTTTCTTCTCCTCGTCGAGGTAGTCGTGAATGGAGGTTTGAATTCGATCATCAAGAACGGACTCACTCCGGAGCTTCCTCTTTTTGCGGTTTTCACTCTGGGCCGCATGACGATCGCCTATGGGTTAGCCCTCGCGTTCGCCTTATCCTACGGTATTGCGACGGCGATGAGTCATCGAGCCTCACACGTCCTTTTGCCCTTGCTGGACATTTTCCAGTCCGTCCCTGTGCTGGGATACCTTCCAATCGTCTTTGCGATATTCCTCGGAAGCGGGCCAGATGCTAATCCGTTCGGCCTTCAGATCGCTGCGATCATATTGATCTTCACGGCAATGGCCTGGTCCCCTACATTCGGCGTGATAGCAGGGATCAACGCTATCCCGGCGGACATCAAAGAAGCATCGCGCGCGTACGGGCTCAATGGTGTGAGATATCTTCGACAAATCGTGCTCCCGGCGGTCTACCCTGAACTCATCTGGACCAGCATACTGGCTTGGGGATCAGGCTGGTACCTGATTCCAATCGAAGAATATGTTCCGTTCAGGGGGTCGCCAATCTCGGCGGGGGGTCTCGGTTCATACATCGCTCAGGCATCTCGCAATTCAGACATCGCCTCTGCTCTCTTCGGGCTAATCATTCTAGTCGGCATCATTTACGCGATCGACCAACTGGTATGGAGACCCTTAGGGCTGAAAGCGGAGAAGTACAAGTACGAATCAACCGCGGCCCCCAGGACAACCGCGACTCCAAGGAGCGGCGTCTCTGAGGGAGTCCGGAAGGCCGAAGATCGCATTGTAGCACCGGTTCGTACGTTCTACAAGTCGCAGAGATCGATCGTTACAAGGGCTCTGGAAGTTGTGCGAGTCACAAAGCTGCTCCATGCAACTGAGAGATTGAAGTTTCCCGAACGCATCAGCAGAATACCCTTCTGGGGAAGACTATTGAGCTACGCGATCTTCCTCGGACTGGTCGCGTTCGGCCTCGAACTCCTCGTCGCACCTAGATCCGAGTCAATCCTAAACGCCCTAACTGTACTAGCTGCCAACGTGACCGCCTTCCAGCTTGTCGGGCTGACCCTCTTCTCCCTCTCAAGGCTCGTCACAGCCTACCTAATCGCACTTGGCTGGACCCTAGCAGCAGGCATACTCATTGCAAGAAGCCAGAGGTTCTCTCGATGGCTTGTTCCCATCTTCGATATCGGACAGTCGATTCCCGCCACAGCACTGTTTCCTCTCGTAGTGATAATACTGGTCGATCCCTTCAGGAACACTCCCTATCTCGGAGTGACGCTCAACTTTGCCTCAATTATTCTTCTCCTGACGGGCATGCAGTGGTATCTTCTGTTCAACATAGTCGGAGCGGTCAACAGTGTTCCAAACGATATCACCGAAGCAACCAAGGCCTACAGAGTCAGCGGAGGACGATACGTGAAACAGATCCTGATTCCAGCCGCCTTCCCCGCGATTCTAATCGGCAGCATTCAAGCCTGGGGAGGAGGATGGAACGCGCTCATAGTCTCCGAATACATTGACCCGAAGGCAAATGTGCCCGGACTCGGGTCCTTCCTAGTGGAAGCTTCAAACCTACCGAACGTTCTCCTCTCCTCAGTGGAAATCTTCGCAGCACTACTCGCCATGACTGCAACAGTCCTGGCGATTAACAGGCTCGTCTGGAGACGGCTGCTCAGAAGGGCTGATCGATACAAATTCGAGGCTTAGCTCTTGACCCAGCCCAGTGAGCTTCTTCCTGACATCAAGAACTTGTCCCGGCCTGGCGATCCTCTTCTCGAGATCAAGGACATCTCCAAAGTCTATCCTGGAGAAGGAAAGAGCACGACGGTCTTCGACGACATCAACTTCAACGTCTACAAGGAATTCCTATGTATCGTTGGACCCTCGGGATGCGGCAAGAGCACTCTCCTCCGGATAATAGACGGGCTCGACAGTCCAACAACCGGCCAGGTTCTCTTTCATGGTCAGCCCGTTATCGCGCCTAGCCCCAAGATCGGGGTAATCTTCCAGACATTCGCTTTGATACCGTGGAAGACGGTGCTGGGTAATGTTGAGATGGCGCTCCAAGCGACTACGGTCCCCAAGGACGAGCAGGTGAAGATTGCGAAAAAGTACATTCAGGATGTGGGCTTGGAAGGGTTCGAGACCGCTTATCCCAAGGAACTATCCGGTGGGATGAAACAGAGAGTGGGGATTGCACGGGCTCTAGCGCTTCAGCCTGAGGTATTGTTGATGGACGAGCCCTTCTCCAGCCTAGACGCTCTTACGGCGGAGAACCTTCGGCAGGAGGTGTTGGAGATATGGAGAGATCCAGTCTATGCCACTAACTGCGTAGTGATGGTGACGCACAATGTGCAGGAGGCCGTCTACATGGCGGACAGGGTCATAGTTCTGAATCATCGTCCCGCGAAGATTGTTGATGACGTGCAGATTACGCTTGAGAGGCCGAGGAATCAGCGGGACCCAGCAATGTTTGACTATTCTGACAGAATCATTTCTAAGATCAGCTAGGACGCTTCCCTCGGCAGTAGACTCTCGGATTGGCCATCATATCTGAATAGTCCAGCAAACACGCCCCAGCTTATGAGTACGTTGACAATTGTAGGAAGATCCGTGGTATAGCCGAACTTTGAGCTTAGGAATCTAGCCAGTTCGAATCGGCTCAACTGTTTCTTCTCATGAACCATTCGAACGATGTCAGAGAATGGCTCAAGTCCCACCAGCCTATCGTGAACTATCTTCTTCCGTTCCGGTATCTTGCCACTAAGGGCTTTCTTGCCGAGGTCGGTTAGAGTAATGTCTCCTTGCTGAACGGCCACGAGACCAAGGTACTCTGCAGTATCGATTATCGGGAGCAGCTCGTCAAGAGCAATCCTCAGGTCTATAGTGAGGGTCGCCACGTCAGTCTTACCATTGTATGCTCTTAGCAGGTCCAGGAGGCCAAAGGCTCTGTTTACTCCGGCGGTTGGAAGCATCTCGTGAAACGAGTCAATCAACTCATTACAGGTTAAAGAACTTCCGAAAAGACGCGGGGACGAGATAGATGCCATCCAACCATCTTCCCAGACTAGCAGACATCGAGGCCGCGGCCCGGCGAATCTCCGGAGTCGCCTCCAGAACTCCACTGATCGAATCACTAGCACTCTCGCGAAGATTCGGTAGAAGTGTCTACCTGAAGCTTGAATGCTTTCAGCCAATACGCGTCTTCAAGATTCGCGGAGCCTACAACAAGATCAGCCAGACATCCGCCAGGAAAATAGTGGCCGCGTCGTCAGGCAATCATGGCATCGCAGTAGCCTACAGCTCGCGCATGCTAGGAAAGCAGTGCACGGTCGTCGTCCCTGAGGCTGCAGTCAAGGAGAAGGTCGATGTCATACAGGAGTACGGAGCAGAGGTTGTAAAATTCGGAAAGTATCATTCTGATCGAGAAGAAAAGGCTCGTGAGATCGCTACCCAGACCGGAGCAACCTTCGTACCTCCTTTCAACGATCACGATATTATCGCGGGCCAGGGAACTTGCGGGCTGGAGATCGCACAACAACTGGACGACTTCGATTCAGTCGTAGTTCCTGTCGGTGGAGGAGGGCTCATCTCCGGAATCTCGATCGCCATCAAATCACTCAGACCCTCGGCCCGGGTCTACGGAGTTGAACCAGCCGGCGCCGCCAAGATGCAAGCCTCCCTGAGCGCCGGGAGGATTGTTGCAGTCAAGGAGCCAAAGTCGATCGCTGACGGACTAATTCCAGCATCTGTAGGAGAACTGACCCTAGAGGCTTGCCAGAAGAACGTCGATGGAATGTTCAGCGTCAAAGACGATGAGATTCTCGCAGCAATGAAACTACTGATGCAAGAGGCTCACATATTTCCAGAGCCATCAGGCTCAGCCCCGCTCGCGGTCCTGTCGAAACCGGAAGAGTCCAGCAGACTAGGCGACCGCGTCGTCCTAGTAATATCAGGAGGGAACGTTTCTCTTAGCCTCCTAAACCAACTGCTTTCTTGACCGCCTATCCCGACCAGATACTAGTACGGGTAGCTTGTCTTGTACTCTTCCGGGTTCACAACGTTGCGCGGGCGGAGACCTTTCAGAAATCTGACTGTGTTCTCTACCGCCATCTGAACAGGCCGCCCGGTCGCTAGGCCTGATGGACCCGAGACGTGAGGCGTCCCAATGAAATTAGGCAATGAGAGAAACGGATAGTCCGTCTTGAGGGACTCTCGTGATTCACGGTACCACCATACATCCGTCGAGTAACGGAAATTCCGATTCGCCACAAGGTGATCGTACATCGCCTTCTCGTCAACAAGCTCTCCACGCGCAACATTGACGAGAATCGCATCTTTCTTCATCACCGACAATCGCTCCGCATTAATGATCCTCGCGGTCTGACTCGTTAGTGGCAGAGCCAGGACCACTGCATCGGATTTCTTAAGAAGCTCAGTCAGCCCGCTTGCTCCTTTAAAGAACCTGACACTTTTCGCTGCTGGCTTCTTTCTGGAATAAGCGTAGACTTGCATTCCGAATCCTTTAGCGATTCGGCCGACAACACTGCCGATTCCACCGAGTCCAAGTACTCCAAGAATTCTACCTCTCAGAATCGTAATCTCGCTACCCTCGTCGAGAGTACGTTTGAGGGTCCATTTCTGCTCTCGAAGAGACACATGGAGCTCTACTACTCGCTTAGCCGCCGAGAAGAGCAAGGCCCACGCATACTCGGCAACCTCGTCCGAGTAGGCTCCCGCATTACTGCTTACGATTGCGTTGCTATTGAGACTTGCGAACGGGATGTGGTTGACACCCGCGAGAATGCTCTGAATGAAACGCAGACTGGTCATTCTTCCTAGCCTATCGCTCGTCAGTTGGCGGGGCCAAGAGAACACCAGGAGAGAATCAATCGAAGGCAGAAGTTCGTCGAGGCCAGCTTCCGCCAGATCAACGAGCTTGTAGACCCTCGAATATATTGAAAGGATCTTGACGTTTTTTTCGTCGACCTCATCTGTGCCTATCAGAAGATTGTGGTTCATCCCTGTCATGGACAAGCGACAGTCTGGGAAACCGTCATCCTAATAACGAGTAAGTCTTGAGGCCTGTTCAAGTTGGACTTTACTGAGATCATCCCAGAGAGGCTCTGGATCGGTGCCGCTCCCACCAAGAGTGACCTCGTTGAACTCAAAGGTAAGTTAGGGAGCGAGCTTGTGATAATGGATCTGACTGGAAGTCCCGAAGAGAAAGCCATGTGCAGTGAACTAGGCATAACGTACGATGAGAGAACTCCGTTAGTGCCTGAGTCAGGTCAGCCGATTCCCATAAGCCGTCTCAAGATAGTCTCAGCGGTCATCGGGGACAATGTCGACTCTGGCAAGAAAGTTGTTCTCCACTGCCTAAAGGGAAGAGGTAGAAGCCCTACTTGCGCCGCGGCCTATCTGATGCAATCAGGGATGTCGGTAGCTGATGCAAAGAATACGATCACAAGCAAACGTCAAGTTTGGGCCGGAGCGGATGAGAATTACGCCGGACTCTTGAATGATTTTGGGAAGATCATGGAAATGACGCGATCAATCTTCTGAGAGAATGAACGAGACCCGATTAGAATAAGGCCCGTCGGAATTATTTCCGAATCTACCGGGCTCTGCTCTTGCTTGCCCAGAGAAACTTTCTCTGCAAAGTCTTGGGATATATCGAGGTCCAGTCGAACTCTGCTCTGTTAGCCCAGTTCTTATACACTCTCGGGTCGATGTAGTTGCGGAGAGAAGTGTTCAGGTTGTAGTCTCGGGTCCGCTTCTGCAACTCGATATTCAGTCTTAGCTTCTTCACCCTCTCATCAAGCCGCTGGGTCTGCTTCTCGGTCTTAGAGGGACGCTTCCTCAGTTCGGCGAGCTGCTGCTGCTTCTTCTCTAGAGTACTCTCCCAAGTCTTCGGAGGGGTGCGCTTATGGTTGCACCTGATCGCTGCCTCCAAGTTCGCGACCCGGGCATGGTACAGTTTGACGAATCCCTGGTCGTTGGGTTTGAACCCATTATGCCGGCCCAGGTAGGTCTGCACTGTCTCAGTGGCATGATGGGTCCGGAAGACCTTGGCTGTGAGGCCCCGCGCGGCCTTGCCGAGAAACTTGTTAACGTGCGCCGAAGTAATACCGTCGAAGACAAGATCTTCCGGCTTCTTGTTTGCCACAAATTCTTGGAGGTTTCTTCGTATCGGATTATCGGGACCATCCAGTTTGAGGGTCTTCTGCCATCGTACGCTGTCCTTTCCTAGAAAGTCAAACTCGATGCCTCCTGGAAGGAACTTAACGTGCTCGACACGAAGCGTCGAGGCACCAACCGTATCAGCCTCGTCCTCCTCCTTCTCATCGCCGACCCTCATCGCCAAGTTGTCGATAAGATAGGACGCAGCCGCCAGCTTCCGGACCTTAACATCAGGCGAGTGAAGGTTCTTCTCGATGAACCCGCGAACATCTGAAAGCTTTCTCCGAAGTTTCTTTGCATGATCATACTTCATCTTGTCCCGTTCTTGGCGCAGATCCGAGATATCCGAGGGCCAGACGTACTTCCTCACCTGGCTCAGTTTGTCGACCCAGTAGGCCAGCCAGATAGACTCGTGATCATGAACAATCTCCTTCCACTTCCCAGGTGGTACGGGAGCATCCTCCGAGAGATTCAGAACCACGTCCTCAGGGAATACTCTTGGTTTCCAGCGGCCGCGCATAGGGTGGCTTCCGCGCCCCATGAATATGCTCGGAGGTTCCACCATGTAGTTTGCAAACTCAGTCTTTGTCCCATCGATAACTGCGTAGCCGTACTTCTCCTTCAATTGAAGGCGAAGCTCCTTTCGCTGAGCAACTACCTTCTTCTTCAGTTCCTTGTCTGATTTGAGAAGCTCCTCCTTCGACAGATACTCGTAGACGGGTCTGAAGTTGATTTCGGAATATTTCGCATCGGCAAAGTTGGCCGGGAGTACTTTTACAAAGTCAGAGAGGAAGTTGGTCTGAAAAACTGGGTCCTGGACGTAGGGTGTTGTTCTCTTCTTTCCCCACGCGTAGGCCATCTCTTCGGCATCGGGCGAAAGACGGACTGTCTCGGTCCGGATGTTAATGTGGAGTTCTTTAGGCTCATAGGCTGGTGGAAACGCGACACCGTTGTGCCTAAGCTCCTTCCACTTCATTTACAAGACCTCAACAGTCACAGGCGTTTCACTGAAGACGGTAGAGAATTATTGCTGGTCTCGCCTTTTCTTAGAGCTTTGTTTTTGCTTAGCCGATAAATGAGGGTTATCTTCACGTATGCCAGAATCAATAATGCAACCGGATAGGTTAAAGAGAATGAAAACGCCGTGGACGTACTAGAATGAAGCGCGCCGGCTCCTTCCTTGGCCCCGTAGGGCTATTCTTCGTCTCACTAGGCTACACGGTTTCAGTAGGAATCGCACGGCTCTTCGTCACCCTCGAATCGGTCTGCACTCAGAACTGTCCCGTCATCAGGGTTCAAGGTTTCAGATTTCACCACATGTATTATGGCGCTCTCCTGTTACTGGTCTCTTTGGGCGTAATAGTATACGCCTCTGATGCCCGGGCAAGGTGGGACAGCGCTCTCGTCGCGGGAATCGGACTGGGACTTGTCGCTGACGAGATAGGATTGCTGATCCTAAAATTAGGATATTGGGACCCCATATCTGTGGCCATTTTTGCATGCGGAGGACTCCTCCTCTATCTGGCCACAGCTTTCACGTCTTGGAGAGCAGGACTATCGGACTTCCACTTCGTCGACAGATACCAATTCTTAGCCTTGATCGCTCTGTTGCTCGGACTAACAGGATTCCTCTTCTTCGACCGGCCTGTCCGAATGGTCGTCGAAATAACCGCCGTAGGAGCCTGGCTCTCAAGCGCTCTCCTGGTGACGAAGTATGGACGCAGACACTTTTTCCTCCTCCGAAACGCTCCGCTGAATTACCCGTCCCCGAACCCTTAGGAACTAGTAAACGCGGTGCACTCTGCAGACTTTGCAACCAGAGGGTATTGAAGCCAGAGAGTATCAGAGAGCCATTGCCAAGTCCGCCCTGACTGCGAATACTCTAGTGGTCCTGCCTACTGGACTTGGAAAGACGATTGTGGCGATGCTGGTGGCGTCTGGTCGACTCTCCGCGTTTCCGAAGGGCAAGATCTTGATCTTGGCGCCTACGAGGCCACTGGTACTTCAGCACGCTGAATTCTTCAAGGACCATTTCCCAGATCGAGAGGCAAAGTCGGTTGTTCTTACCGGTGAGACCTCGGCCCCGCTAAGAGAAGTGGCCTTTGACGAATCGACACTGGTCTTTGCTACGCCTGAGGTCATCAGAAACGACGTTTCAGCGGATCGGTACAATCTCGGAAATGTCTCACTTATCGTGTTTGACGAGGCTCACAGGTGTGTCAGAAGCTACGCGTACTCCGAAGTGGCTCAGGCGTACAAGTCACAGGCAAACAATCCGTTGATTCTAGGACTGACAGCATCTCCAAGCGCGAAGAAGAGCAGGGTTGACGAGATCTGCGAGAAGCTAGCGATAACCAACGTGGAGACCCGAACGGAGGCTGACGAGGATGTTACGCCATACGTCAAAGAAGTTGCTCTGAACTATGAGCGGTTAGGGCTTCCCGAGAAATACAAGGAGGTTAGCAAGACTCTGCGCGCGAGCCTTGACGAGAGGATAGCCAAACTCAGGTCCATGCATCAACTCCCGGCCAATGTGAAGATAAGCAAACGAATCCTTCTCGACCTTGGCGAAAAGCTTCACAGTAGCCTGAGAAGAGGTGGAGGTGGCGCATTATTCGGCGCGGTCCAGCTACAGGCTCAGGCAATGTCCCTGAACCATGCCATTGACCTTCTGGAGACACAAGGGTCGCAGAGCGCCGATCGATTTCTCTCCAAGCTGGAGAGAGCTAGCACGCGGTCAGCTCGTGGACTGGCCCGTGATCCTCGAGTGATTGAAGCCCAAAAACTGTCGGCTTCTCTCGCTGAGATCCCTCATCCGAAACAGAAACGACTCCGAGAACTAATCTCGAAAGATCTTCTATCAAATCCTGACTCCAAAGTCATCGTGTTCACCCAGTTTAGAGACAGTGTCGAGACGATTGTCGAAGATCTTAGTCTGATCGATGCTGTCCGGCCGGTTCGATTCGTGGGACAGGCTAGCAGAAGCTCGGAAGATTTGGGCCTAAGCCAAAGTGAGCAAATGCAGATTCTCGAAGACTTCCGGGAGGGCAAACACAACGTTCTGGTAACCACAAGCATTGGAGAGGAGGGCCTGCACGTGCCGGACGTTGATCATGTAATATTCTACGAGGCTGTCCCATCGGAGATTCGGATGATACAGCGACGTGGAAGAACAGGCCGCACTAGAGCGGGTAAGACAACCGTGTTGATGACAGAGGGGACCATCGATGAAGCGTATTACTGGACTAGCTTGAGAAAGGAAGAGCGAATGCATCGTTACCTTGCGACAGTCAAGAATAGAGGTCCGAGACCCAAACGCAAGAGTACTCTTCTAGACTACGCCTAGAAAATGGCAAGAGAGACTGTCTGTTCGCGGCTTGAGCCACAAGTCTCAAAATAGTCGCGTTCCTATTCTTGCTCATGATCGATTTCTCGACGGGCTTTCTTGCTTGGGCGGCCTCGACATGGATCCCTGCTTTCGTGGGATTGCTTGTGATCGTTTGGTCCGGCCGAGTTGTAAAATCGAAGTATCTCGCGGCTTTCGCGCTTGGCATTTTTCTCTGGTTCTTCGTGGATACAATTCAGGGTTCCGCGCTCTTGGATGTTAACGCGGGATTCACGGGTGGCGCCGGTCAGATCGCGGCGGTGGCGTTGTTCATAACTGGTGTGATCGTCACCTTTTGGATAGATCGTCGGCGGGGCCTTTTCTCCCCCGAATCAATTGTTAGGACAGTTAGTGTAGGCATCCCCCTCCTGGTTGCCGGTGCGATCGGAATACACGGTCTGGGCGAAGGAGCGGCTTTTGGTGCTACCGCGTACTCCACCCCTAGCACATCATTACTTGACGCGTTTGGAGGAGTTTCGGCCGGTGTCGCGTATTTACTTCACAAGGGTCTTGAGCCGATAATGGCGGCGGCATGCTATTGCGTTTACACTCGCAGAACTGAGTCTGGCGTCAAGGGTCAACTGAGGGATGTGCTTTTGTTAAGCCTAGCTTTTGTTCTCCCGTCCCTCATTGGTGCAGTCGTGGGCTACTTCGTCATGGGACCTGCCACGGGCTTTGTCGCGGGCTTCGACACGACGTACTTTTTTGCACTGGGAACTGGCACATCAATCTATGCAGCTTTGAGATTGTCCAGAGCTTTGTTCCGTTCAGAAGGGCCAATGACTGCTGAAGATTCTATTAAGATGGCAGTGCCGATTATGCTTGGGTTCATTGCCATCTATTTCGCTGCGTTATTCCATTCGTGACGGCCTCATCAAATCTAGATTGGACGGGGCGAGTGGAACGATGAGACCCTCTAGACGAGTGCTGGCGTACCTGGTGATTGCCGTGGTTGCTGTAGGCTTCGTCTCGACCGTTTACGCATTCCACCTTCTCGGACCTAGTCCACCAAACTGTTCAGCTCGACCGAGTAGCCTAGCTAACTCGGCTATCTTCACAGTTGTGATGGTAAACGAAGGGTTCAACGTGGGGTTCAATGGTAGCAAATATCATCCCAGTCCATGGCCTGTCATGAATGTCTCCCTTGGCCAGAATGTCGTCATTCATGTCTGGAACAACGACACTTCCCAAGCTCACGGTTTCACTATAGCCCACTATTTCGATAGCGGACTCACACTCTCCCCCGGTAATTGCTTCGACGTCAGATTCGTTGCAAACCAGCTGGGAAGCTTCAACGTGTTCTGTCAAATCTTCTGCACGATTCACCTATCCATGCAGAACGGAAGACTGAACGTAAACCCTTGAGCAGAACAAGATTCACGCGCGCATTTCACTATGCTCGATATCACGGATGGAATCGTCCACGTCCTGCTGGTCGCATTCTCAGGGGTCGTCTTGCTAATCTCTCTGCTTGCCAAGAGCGTCGAAAGAGATTGATCCTCGCGACACAAGAGTGCTCAAGAGTGCTTGTTCAACCCATATCCATATGGCCGAGACTGTCTCCAAAGAGCACTCCCACGTCGCGAGAAACGAATTGTTGGCCCCCTTTTTCGAGAGGACGTTCGCCCAGTTCAAACCTATACTGGCGAGTTTTCCGTTTCAGGGCGCAAAATAGGCTTGAATCATGATCTTCCAAACAGGACTTTTCCCCTAGGCTGAAACGTGGAATAAACGTGGCTACGAGACCCGCTAGTCTAGATTTGTGATTAGGGCGTATTCCGGGCGATTTCCCCGAACGGAAACCTCTCAGTAGGCACGGATCAGAAATTTGTCAGAACGGATCCGTTTCTGCACCATTCTCTTTCGAGTATCTGGAGTTTCTCCAACGTCAGTCCGACTAATTCTCAGTCTTGAGTAGCCTGTCTATGATGGGACCCCATTACTTGTCGAAATTTTCTGGTGGAAAATGTGAGTTGAGGTCAGACCGCGACACGAAAGGAGCTCTTTGGGAGAGTTCTCCGGGACGAAGGAGGACGGCCAGCTTGATGATTCTACAACGGCCCCCTCGGAGCGCAACCTGAGATTGTTCATCTCGTTGTCCATTGATGTTACTCGTCTAGTTCTAACAGGGTGACGACACAGGCTTGAGAGACAGACCCGATAGATGAGAACGAACAGGGACAGTAGACGGTCATGCTGTACAGACACTACAACCGGAAAGGACTAGACACCATACTCGCCACCCTCCTACTAGTAGTCATAGTCGTAGTCATGACAGTCATAGTCTACTCCTGGTCACAAGGAGTCTTCGGAGCAATCCTCCCCGCACCACCCACCGGCCGAGAAATATTGACCATCGAAAACCAAGGCTTCGACACTAGCAACATGAAGATGACCCTATACCTTAGAAACACTGGCTCAACTCCCACCACCCTAGCCAGCTACTACATCCAAGACCAGAACGGCAACCAATACGCAAGGACATCCTGGACAGTCCCAGCCGCCTCACCCGCAAGCATAGTGAACGGAACCGGAGTATTCCTCCCCATCAACACAGCCTGCAGCAGCTGCACACACACAGGAAACTCCTTCACCTTCCAGTCCGGGAACAGCTACACAATAACACTGATCACTCAGAAAAACAACCAATTCTCCTTTACCCTAATACGATAGACCTGCCGTCGGTTCTCCGAAAAAGAACTATACCCTTTTTCGACTCCGGAAGGTTCTCAGGATCGACGATCCTATTGATGGGATGCTCAGTCCTTGAGGGATCTCAAGACATGACCTCGTCGTTCCTTGAAGGGGGCGAATTTCTTCGTTGGATGGGACAGCTCCCTCAGCATAATACAGAGACACTTCGACTGTTGCATTCGTACGACTTCTCTCGATTGGGAGAAGACGGCCTGAAGCAACCGCGCAAGCTGGAGCTGCTGACCCAGTCTACGGAGCGAGATTGAGACACCTTGAACTGCCTATTCGAAAGCCGAGCTAACACTGTAATCCTCAAGCTCGGCAGTTTGGGTTGCTCTCGCCCCTCTTGTCATAGTGGGCCTAAGGCCGTATTTGCCGGTCCGAAGCTCTTCACCTCACCTGACCAGACTAAGGATCGAGTAACGGTCTGATGGAAGAATGAACAAGCAACTAACGACAACGGAACGCGGAGAAACCGTAATGCTAGGTGAGTGCGTAATGGCTAGATCACCGTCGTATCGATTTGTTCGCTTATCATTCTGAAATCCCAGGGACCCTTCTTTGTTACTGCATGCTTTAGATGGCTAAGATGGCCATTCTGGTCCAGCTTACTGACGAGCCAAGCCGCAAAGGCTGGCGAACCAGTAGCCCCGGGAGAGTTGTAGTTGGTGATATGATACGAGTACGGTCCGTGAAGCTCGATCGCTTCTTTGATAAAATTCCCTCTCCGATCGATCACTTGAGCTCTCACACCAGCGATTCCTGGTTTTTTCAGATACTCTACTTTCAGCTCCGGGATGAACTCTTGTGCTCGTCGCGCCATCTGGCCTTTCGATATTGAGGAGAGCCACTCTTGGCCTGCTAATTCGAGGAAATCCCGATTGTAAAGTAGAGCTATCTTGTTGGCGATGGGCTGCTCGAATACCTTCTTGACCGCTTCCGCCGGGCTCCTAAAGAACCCCCTATAGGTGTAAGGACCCGCTACTGGAACTGCGTTTGGCCCGATCTCTCTTCTCCCGTCTGCCCGCACAATCCAGTGAGGATCTAGAAAGGGAAGCTCAGGATGCTGGGCCACAGTGTAGATGTTTCTCTTAGCCAAGTAGGTCCACTCGTCACCTATCTCCCAGTATTCTCCTCTGAAGTTCAAGTCGCAGTATTCAGTTCCTAGGCCAAGCATGTGCGCAATGCGGAGCGAGCTGCCTCCCGCGCAGTTTATGACGAATCGAGCTCGAATAGGTTCACTCCCATTTCCTGTCGGAAGGATCTCCAATGAATCTCCAGTGACTTTGATAGATCCGACTTCGATTCCTGTCTGGAACTTGATGCCTTCGCGCTCCGCATCTGCCCGGAGGGCTTTGGTGAAAGCACGATAATCTACGGAGGTATCGGTCTTTGACCAGATGGCACCGTAGCCACGAACATGCGGTTCGAGCTTTCGAACCCCCTCAGCATCGAGAACCTCAAGCTCATCTTCCCCCATTCCATTCTGAAGCCCCCAGTGATAGTATTTCTCGACCCTCTTCACATCCTCGGGCCGCGTCGCCACTTCTAGAGTTGTAACAGGTTCCCATGGAAGGCCACGCTCACGAGCGTAAGATTTCCACATGCCATATGCGGCCTGCGAGCATCTCGCAAAAATTCGTCGCTTGACTGGGTCAAGGTAGAAGGGACGGTGGACGACTCCAGTGTTCCGTCGCGACGTGTGTACCGCCACGTCCTGTTCCTTCTCTAGGACCGCGACTCGTCCTTCATACTGGTTTCCTATCCAATAGGAAACGGATGTCCCTAGGATTCCGCCGCCTATGATTACAACGTCCCAGGGTTCCATTTGGATTGGCTCCTCTTCAAACGAGATTATGTTGGTATATCGGAATTTCGGACTGAAGGTTTGAGTGTTTCCTGCGTGTTGCCGATCTTGGAATATTTTGGTTTTTCAGATAGGTGCTAGAATGAGAGTGGAACTCCTAGCTCGGTGCCGATTTGTTTCATCGATTCGACGACCGTGGTCCCTATTGGAATGCCTTCTCTACGATACTTCTCCATTCTTGCATAGCTTTTCTCACCGTGGACGTAGATCCTGTTCTGTCCCTGCGCTTTAGGCGAGTTCTTCAGCTCTTGAGACAGCCGGTCCATGTCTCTCTCGAAGTCCTCCAAAGGACGGAAGGCGGCTGGATCTAAAGCCATGAAAAAGTGTCCAACGTTGGGCTTGGCTTTGTCGACGTCCACTCCTAGACCAGTTGCTGAGCCGCTCAGAACGCCGCAGAGCACATCAACCATTACGGCGAGTCCGTAGCCCTTGTGGCCTGAATGTTCCTCTCCTTCGCCGCCCAATGGAAGGATTCCACCGCCAAGCCTCTTCGATAGTGCGTCCAATACGGCGTGGGGGTCTGCTGTTCCTCTTCCAGTCGCGTCTACTGCCCAGCCGAGGGGCATTTTCTTCTTCAGCCGATCATAGACTTCTAATTTCCCTCGGGGAACAACTGAGGTGGCCATGTCTAGGGCGAACGGCTTCTCTTTGAAAGCGGGAGCGGTGAGGCTGATCGGGTTTGTTCCGAGAACAGCTGTTCGGCCGAATGTTGGGACGACGAGTGGGGCGGCGTTGGTCATGCTTACGCCGATTAGGTCATGTTCTAGCGCCATGAGGCTGTAGTATCCGGCGATTCCGTAATGGTGGGAGTTTTTTACAGAGACGATTCCTATCGCGGTCTCCTTCGCCTTTTTTATCGCCAGCTCCATTCCTCTGCGTCCGACGACTTGGCCTAGACTCTGGCCTCCGTCGATGAGCGCGGTTGCTTTCGTCTCTCGAATAATATTGCTCTGGTCAGTCGGTTTTGTCCAACCATTCTTCAAATCGGTGTAGTATCGAGGGAGTCTCGCGACTCCGTGAGATTCGACTCCTCGAAGGTCCGCGAGTACAAGAACGTCGGTTGTAACTTGAGCATCTTTGTCTGGGACTCCGAGTTTGGTCCAGACTCTGTTGCAAAACTCCTTCAGTTTTGACTCTTGAACAATAACCTGATTGACTGTTAGCTGATCCAAATCTCCACGTTTCCTTAATAGCAAACCCGTGCGAGTCGAGGGAATTCTTTAAGATTGGTACTGATTCCAACATAGAACCCAGAGAGAAGAGCATGGATACCTACAAGACCATTCTGACCAAGCTGGATGTTCGCCAGTTCGATTCGAAGAAAGTCCCAGCAGAGGTGAAGTTGAAGGTGCTTGAGGCTGCTCGCGCCTCGGGGACCGGAAATAATCGGCAAGAGTGGAGGTTCATTCTCGTCCAAGAGAAGGAGATGGTGAAGAAGTTGGCAGAGGATAGTACATCGGGGGGTTGGGTTGTGAGTGCTAACTTTGCGGTGATTGTTGTTGCGGCTCCGACTCCTAGTTTTCACCTTATCGACGCTGGTCGGGCGGTCCAGAACATGGAGCTGGCCGCGGGGACCTTGGTGTAATCTCTGGAATCTA
>Ga0137418_10000300_pt1 | contig 43221 bp, 39 predicted proteins | sample CZODoug3_1_2_16f_FD_122242 | JGI IMG/M metagenome (GOLD analysis project Ga0137418, IMG submission 122242) | Vadose zone soil fungal communities from Angelo Coast Range Reserve, California, USA - CZODoug3_1_2_16fungal (Hybrid Assembly) | ecosystem: Environmental > Terrestrial > Soil > Vadose...
GAATCCCTGAAATTTCATGATGCCTCCTGATTAGCTCTTTCTCTCTGGCACACAAAGAGAACGGTTGGCGACCCACCGAAAGCAGGCTGCCTCGAGCCACGCGCTTTATATAGAGAAAGAATGATTGTGGCAAACCTTCTTTCGGAAAATGTTCAGGTTAAGAGGCGGCCGCTTCTCGATCGTGCTGATTCCAAAGATCAAATCTCGACTGGTTCGTTTAAGACTCGAACCAGAAGCGAGGACGGCTATCCGTTAAGGACGAGCAAAGAGGAACGAAAAACACGTCTGGAATAGCATCTCCCCGTCGCCCCAGAAGCTCTCGTTGGCAGACTCGTCAAAACTCTTCCCACATTCTCGTCTTAACCTATGACGTCCTCGTCCCCCATTCTACTGCGAGACAGACCGTCGGTAGCAAGAGGACGTCCTTCCTGCCACGGCGGCGGGAGGGCGTCGGCCTCCATGGCAACGAGTCCTTCCCAGCGCCCCAACTTAAGTGCAATGGGCGGATTCGCCCTTCGGACGGCGAGCCCGTGGCAGCATCCGCCGTCCCAGCGGCTTCGTTCAAGTCGGCTTTCTGGCCGCGACGCCTTTCCCGATGAAAGCCGGCACTGATTGACGAATCTCGGCGACACAGCCTAGCATGATTGCCGGAACGGAGGCTACGTGATCGGTCAAATACTCGGTCATTGCCGTGTCGTGGCAAAGATCGGAGAAGGAGGGATGGGGGTTGTCTATCGCGCCTATGACGAGGTCTTACACCGCGATGTCGCAGTGAAAGTCGTCAACAAGGGTGCTCGCATCGACTCGTCCGCCAGCCAGCGTCTCTTGCACGAGGCGCGCGCTTCTTCTTCTCTTTCTCATCCGAATATCTGCACGATTCACGAAGTTGGTGAGACCAACGGCGAACTCTACATTGTCATGGAGCTCGTTGAGGGCAAGTCTCTGCAAGCCATGAGCGGAGATGGGGGACTGCCGCCCGAATCTGTTCTGAGGTACGGTGCGCAGATTGCCAGCGCACTCACGCGCGCTCATGACCGCGGTATCGTCCATCGAGATCTGAAGACCGCGAATATTGTGGTGGCTCCGGATGGGCTGGTGAAGGTCCTCGATTTCGGTTTAGCGAAACAGGTGGGCGGCAGCCTGTTCGAGGGCACGACCCGGACCTTTGCGACCGTTCAGGAGGCATCCAGCGTAAGCGGCACTTTGCCGTACATGGCACCCGAAATCCTGCGTGGCGACGCGGCCGACTACCGCACTGATCTTTGGGCGCTGGGTGTCGTGCTCTACGAAGCAGCTTCCGGGCGCTTGCCATTCGAAGGACGCACCGGCTTCGAGATCAGCTCGGCCATCATGCGCGAAATCCCGAGACCTCTCGGTCCTCCCATACCGCCGGGCCTATGGGCTATTGTTCAACGCTGCCTCACCAAGGAACCGATCCAGCGGTATCAACGCGCCAGTGAGATCCAGGCAGCTCTTGAAGCAGTCCAGTCGGCTGGAATCGTTGCAAGCACTCCCGGCCTCGATCCGGGAGCTCCCCGGACTGCTGTCTTGCACAGCGTGCGACACGTTCAGGTCAAAAAGGGAGATTTTCTTTTGTTGCTCGGCACCACGAAGGGAGCATTCATCCTTCGCTCGAATACTCAGCGCCGGCGTTGGGAAGTCGGGGGTCCTTATTTCCACGGGCACAGTGTCTACGCGATGGCCTACGACAATCGCGCAGGCCAACACCGCATTTGGGCTTCGACCGCGAGTTACTGGGGCACGCTGCTGCGATCCAGCGACGATTTCGGAAAGAGTTGGACCAATCCACAGCAAGCCCCCATTCGATTCCCCTCCGATGCCGGTGTTTCCTTGAAGAACATATGGCAGATTACGCTCGGCCGCGCCGAGGAACCCGACTTACTTTATTGCGGTGTAGAGCCGGCGGCACTTTTCGAAACCCGCGACGCCGGTGGATCGTGGTCGCTGGTTCGTGGGCTGTTCGCTCATCCACACCGTCCTCGCTGGATGCCCGGAAACGGTGGACTAGCCTTGCACACCGTTCTACTCGACCCCGCCGACAACCAGCGCATCTACGTGGCCATCTCGGCGGGCGGAGTCTACCGTACCGACGATGGTGGACAGACCTGGACCGCGCAGAACCGTGGCATCCGCGCGATGACCATGCCAGAGAGGTATCCGGAGTTCGGACAATGTGTGCATAAGATTGTCATGCATCCCGCTCGTCCGGAGCGCCTCTTTCTGCAAAGTCATTGGGGACTCTACCGCTCCGACGATAGCGCCGAAAACTGGCTCGACATCGCCAACGGGGTGCCGTCGGATTTCGGTTTTGCCATGGTCGGGCACCCCAGAAATCCCGACTGCGTGTATATCGTTCCGGTTGAATCGGATGAGTTTCGCTGCGCGTGCGACGGCCGTCTGCGCGTGTATCGCACCCGCAACGGTGGCGCCTCGTGGGAGCCGCTGGCGCGCGGCCTGCCGCAAAAGCGCGCTTACGAAACCGTTCTTCGGGATGCCATCACCGTGGACGCATTCGATCCGTCGGGAATCTACTTCGGTACACGAAGCGGACAGCTGTTTGGCTCGTCCGACGAAGGCAAGTCGTGGCAAAAGATACTCGAAGGATTGCCCGCAATAGTCTGTGTGCGGAGTGCAGTCGTCGAGGACGCCTCTGCCGGGGCGACAAAGACAAAAGCTGTGCCAGTACGTGACCGCGAAACGACAGCGCACTCGAAGAAGAGGACGTCGCTTCGAGCCAAGAGATAGTTCATGCCAATCACTTTTCACATTCCCGGCGCTTTGAGAGAATTCACCGCTGGACGGGGCACAGTGGAAATCAAGTCTTCGCCTACAACCTTGGCCGAAGCCTTGTCGGCACTCTGGACTCTCTATCCGGGTGTTCGCGATCGCATCGCAACGGAGCAGGGGCAAGTGCGCGAGCACATCAATGTTTTCATTGGAAACGAGAATTCCCGGTATACGGGGGGACTCGCAAGCCCCATCACTTCGGGAACCGAAATTTCGATCGTCCCTGCCGTCAGTGGGGGCTGAGAAAAGCGGTGGAACGGAACACGCCCTGCGCTATCTCGGCGCGTGTACCCACCGCGTCGCCATCTCCAACCGCAGACGAATCGCACTCGCCGGGAACAACGTCCCCTTCCGCTGGAGAGACTCAGACCGCAATTAGAAGCGGCTCATGATCCTGCCAGTCGACGAGTTCCTGCGCCGCTTCCTCCTGCACCTGCTCCCACGAGGCTTCGTACGCATCCGCAAGTTCGGCTTCCTCGCCAACCGGCAACACGCCACCCTCCTGCCGCTCTGCTTCCAACTGCTCCGTGGCTCGAAAAACATGCCCGCTCCTGCGGCATCACCTTCCATGGACCAGCCGCGCTCGCTCTGGAACTGTCCGGCTTGCGACGGAACCATGCACGTCGTCGAACGGCTCTCTGCCGCGCAACTCCTGCTCCGCTCTCCACTTCAACCCGAACGGCGCGCAGCCTGAACCTCAACCCGCATCCTTGGCATCTGATCCTGCTCGGGGTCCTTGCCCCTTACCCTACTGGATCCGAGTTCCGCATTGCTCGAAACCATGAATGTGTGGGGCATCACAACGCTGGGAGAGCTTGCGGCGTCGGATCCCAGGTCACTGTCTCCAAGGCTGGGACAGGAGGGAGTCCTTCTCCACACGCTTCCTTTGGGTGCTTCACTTGGCTCGCGGTATAGGGGCATCGAGGAACGGCGTGACAGTAGAGACCAGTGCCGGCGACGAAAAGATCGTGTAATGCGTCAGGCCCGGTAAGATGGCGAGCCGAGCGTTGGATATTCCCGATCCGTCCCAGCCTCCGTCCTTCTTGCCGCCGCCAAGAAGCTCGAAGAATTGCACGGCATGCGCGGTCCTGACAGCATCGGCATCGCCCAAAACCAGCAGCGTAGGCGCTTTGATCGCAGGCACATCTTTCGACCAGTCATAGTCCTTCCGGAACATCTCGCCGAGCTTAGTGAGCAGCACCGCCCAATCGTCGGGCCTCGGTGCAACGCGGGCATAGAGCTGAAACATCGGCGTCTGCTTCATCGGCTCAGCGGAGCCTCCACCCATCTGCGTCATTCCCGAAACGATCTCGGGATACCATCCATCGCGGCTGAAAGTGGTGGAAACGAGCACCAACTTCCTGACTACGTCAGGATGCTGGATCGCAGTGCGCAGGGCGACTTCACCCCCTACCGAATAGCCCATCACGTCGGCCTTATCGAACTTTAGATACTGGATTAGCGCGGCGACGTCGTCGGCCATTGCCTCGTAACTCAGCGGACGGTTGATGTCTGCGGTGCGCCCGTGGGCCTGCAAATCTACGGCGATCACCTGCCGGCTCTGCGAGAGCAACGGCATGATCTCGTCGAACATTTCAGTAGCGCCAACCCCACCATGCAACAGGATCAGCGGCTCGCCCGTGCCGTGGACTTCGTAATACAGCTTGAGGCCGTTTACCGGAGCATAGCCGGACTTGCGTGCCGCGTCTTTTTTGATTGTTTGAGCAACGGCTAGGGGCGATGCTGCGAGAATGATGACTGCGATCGACCCTGCGATGAAGCTTCTTCTTAACTCCATGGGTAAGTCTCCTTCTACCTGTTCGTCGAACCGGGGGCGCTGAAATCGACGAGCGCAGAATTCATTTCCGAAATACTTGCGGTAGCGACCGCAACCGCACCGTTCAACTGCCAGATTCGGTACATCTACCCGTTTGTCACGCCAGCTTCTGCCAGCACGGAAGCGCACGCTGCAAGGCGATTCAGGGTCTGAACCATTCCCGCTTCCATTCCTGCCTGGAGATGCCCATCGCGGGCTTCGCTCGACGGGTGAAGCAGCGAATTCGTCAGTTTCGTCTTGCCGTTGAGTTCTTCGAAGGTGATCGTAGTGAGCCATTCGGGGGTTCCTAGGCTGGGCACGTCGTAGCATTCGCTATAGACGAGACGCTCGGCCGGCACGATCTCGCGATAGACACCTTTGAACGGATGATCGGTCCCGTCGGCCATGCGCATGACAAAGCGCCAGGCGCCGCCTGGGTGAAGATCGATTTCGCAGACGGTCAACGTCGAGCCAGCGCAGCCCCACCAATGCCGAACGTGCTCGGGCTTGGTCCACATCTCGAATAGAAGATAGCGCGGCCACTCAAAAATACGGGTAAAAGCGATCTCTCGATCTGACGGCAGCGTCAAAGTAACTTCAGGGCTGTTTTTTTCGAACATGCTTCTTCGTCTCCTTGGTCTGTAATTTGAAAAGATAATCGTCCAGCCGGTGAAAGCTTTGCTCCCAAAAGGAGCGATATCGCTCGACCCACTCAGAGACGTCCTTCAGCGGAGCAGCCTCGAGCCGGCAGGGCCGCCACTGTGCCTCGCGGCTGCGCATGATCAAACCGGCGCGTTCGAGCACCTTGAGGTGCTTTGTAATAGCAGGAGGGCTGATCGAGAAAGGGTGGGCGATCTCTTTCACCGAAGTCTCGCCCTTGGCGAGACGCGCCAGGATCGCGCGGCGGGTCGGGTCAGCCAGCGCGGCAAACGTTGTTGTGAGACGATCAGGCATCATTAGCCAGTAGGTTAATTAACCCATAGGTAAATTACGCCGCCTGCAAATACCTTGTCAAGCACATTTTCGAAAGGGCGAACGCGAACCGGCGAACGCGAACCGGCGAACGCGAACCAAGGTGCGGAGCCTCAGCGAACGTATTTGTTCGAGTTGTTTAGAGCTCTGGGGCCCCTGCACATGACTTCGAGGTTGCGCGGCTCAGCCCATGAAGTTCGTTTTAGAAAAAGCCCGCGCAACGGAGAATGTCGCTTCGAGCCAAGAGATAGTTCATGCCAATCACTTTTCCCAGTCCCGGCGCTTTGAGAGAATTCACCGCTGGACGGCGCGGGAACTCATTCAGCGCTTCCTCTCCGCAGTCAAGCGCATCGCGATCATGTTTCTTGTAGATCGGCTGTTCGTGCCAGGCCGTCACGAATCATGTCCGCTTCGGCAACGCCCGAGCGGCTGCCAGCAGTTTTGCATTCGGCGCAGGAGGATTTTCCAGCAGATCGAGAACTCTCAAACTATCTCTTCCGGAAAGCTGTACATACTCCGCCCCCTGAATAACGGCCTTGGCGGCCATCAACGCGTGACGAAGGACAAAATCTGTCAGGTCAGTATGGTTCAGCGCAACAGCCCGCAGGAGCAGCACTTTTTCCTCAGCCCGGATTCGCAATTGCATCCGGGCTGTTGTCCTCAAAGGCGATTCTCGGCATGGCGGCGACTCCCTTCTCAACAAACGTACACATGCAAATAACGCAAACAAGACGAAGGTCATTGGCTGCACGCTGCGTGAGCCCGGCTAGGGCATACTTTACGACGCAAAGTCACTGTACCCAAATTGTACCCAAGATCCGGCAATGGTGCCCTTCCTGGCCATCTCTCCACTATAAGAATCAATAACTTACATGGCATCAGCAGCACTCAAAAATTCAGATCCCGACTAGCTCCACCATCTAAACGGCGCTAAGTTAAGGAAGGGGGTTTGCACCTCCGGAGTGCGGCCACAAGGTATGGCGATCGTAGATACCTCCCACGAGACACAAGCTATCCTAAGTCTGGCGTTTTTCGCGTCAATACGCAGTCAGGGAGAGTTCCCAGTGCTTGGGCTCTGCGGGGGCCAACGAAAAGCTTTTGCTTTGAAAGATCACGTGCATGGGCAGAGGCCCACGATCTCCGCGGCCGAGGGCGTCGTTGCCGGTCGCGTAGGCGGAAATCTCGAAGGGCAAGCTCGAATTCTTAACTTGTACTTCCAGCGTTTTTCCTTCTGAGATCAGCCGATCAACTGTCGTGCCTTGAAGATAGTGAGTTTCGAGATGATCATGGCGGCTGGGAATGGCGAACCAGAGCCGACGGACGTCTAAGGGCTTGGACGCTGTCAGCGATTCTGTTCTATGCAGACTGTTTCCCTGCAAGGTCCAAGTCACTTCCGAAACCAGGCCGGGATCCACAACAACTCCGGCTTTCGCGCCGATAACCACCCAGTGGTTCCAGACCGCGCTGATGCTTTTGCCATCGGCGGCAGGCTCGATGTCGTCCGCGCCGTCGACAGCCGCGATGGTCCGGCCATCTTCCAACTCCAAAAACGGCACCAGACATGGATAGAGCTTCTCCACGGGGAACGCGAAGCCGGGAAATCCATCCGGTACGGGTTCATAGTCAGAGATCGCCGCCTTTGGTCCAGTCACAAAGGGCAATGCGAAATGTAGACTGCCCTGGCGAACAACCCAAACTCCAAATTTGCGACCAGGTCCGTTGTGAAAGTACTGAAAACGAGCGACGTCCCTAAGGCTCGGTCGTGAAGGAAAGCTCTTCACTCCTTCTCGTGCGAGAGCCTCCATGAACCGCTCGTTGGAATTGATCACTTTTCCGAGAAAGGTTGTGGTTTGTTGCCACTCGCGTTCCCTGGTGATGTAGGCATAGTCGCCTCGGCCAAAGGCGAAAACAGAGAGCAAGTGCGTCTGATCGTTGAAGTCGTTTCTCAACCACGACCAGGCGGCAAAATAGGCGGATGCCAACTGAGGAAGCGGCGCCGGCCGAAACTCGGGGTGAACACCGAGAAAAGCGCTGATCTCCAGAGTGTCCATATAGCTGATTGCCCCCAGGCTGCGCCCCCAGGAGTATCCGTAGCCATCCTCCGAGAGCAAGTCCCACCAGAGCTTCATCTGTTCCTGCAATGAAGGCGCAACGGCCTTCATGATGTCCTCGCGACCGGCCAGTTCCGCCGCATCGTAGATCCCTCTGGCGTACTCGTTGGAGTAACGATCATACCGGCCCGTCGGCAGCGCATCGTCTGCAAACAATGCGCCGTCCGTGAATTGTTTGGCGGCACGGTTCAGCAGCTCATCCACAGCGGCGCGGTCTTTGTTGAGGCCAAGCTGGTAGTCGATTGCCGCGATCCGTGCAGCCACGCCAAAATAATTTTCGGGAAGGTTGATGAGCGTATGGGTCGTCTCATCATAAAACCGGCCGGGGTCTAACAAGCTTCGATACGATTGCCTCTGTTCTGGAGTCAAGCTCTGCCACAAGGCATTGTGATTCAGGTCCGTTCCCAGGCTCTGCAGAGCCATTGCAGCATACAGCTGAGCCCAGGATTTTCCTCCCTGGCTCAGTTCAATCTGTGCCATCTTTCCAATCGTTCCGGGAACGTCATGACCCGCAATGGTCCTCGTCCCGAAATATTCTGAAAAGGCGCCGAGCGTGCGCATGAATGTTCCCCAGGAGAATTCACCAATCGTGAGTGCCCCGACCACACGCTCCGGAGGAGGATCAAGGGTCTTAATGTCTGCAACGTGTGCGGTCACTTGTCTCTGGAGAAAAGCACGAACCTGCCGATTGAGATCGGCAACGTCGATTTGCGAAGGGGCGGGAGGCTTCTGCGCGAACGAGCTGCCACTTACGACCAGCAATCCGCAAAACATCGAGGCAATTTGTCGAGCCCAGTACAATCTGATTCTTCGCGCGAGAGAACGAGCTGCTTCACGCGTCCGCATCGATGAGCTCGCCCATGTCACGGTTTCACCGAACGGATGGAACTCTCCTCACGTTTGTGCTGCTCCAGCCACAGCAGGTCTTCCAGCAAGTAGTACTGTCCGTAGATCAACATCGCATCATTGGGGCGGAGGCTGCTGCCATGGCGCAACACCCCCGGAGGCGTTGGATCCTTGTCTCCGACGGGGGTCAAATACCGGTCGATCAGCGATTGTACGATTCGTTCTCCCGCTTCCCGATAACCCCTGGCGCGTGCACTCTCGGTGGTTACAAGGGAAAGACGGAACAACCCTCCAGCGATAATGGCGGCTGCCGAAGAGTCCCGGTTTCGAAAATGGACGCCCTGGTCGTCAAAGTCGTACCACGGGACGGAGTCGTCCGGCAGGTTCTCGATAGCATAGTCCGCGACCCGCTGGGCAGTCGCCAAGAACAGAGGCTCATGCGTCTCCGAGTACGCCACCGAGAAGCCATACAACGCCCAACCGAGTCCTCGTGACCATGTGGTGTCGGCGCCAAAACCCTGATGCGTGTGGGCGAAGACCCTTTGTCCTGGTGCGGCAATATTCACAAGCGGGAGGTCCGCATCCTTGGCCACGCCATGCGAGATAAAGCCTTGTCTGTTGTCGCCGGGGTTGTAATGTACCGACTGAAACACGGATCCATCTGGGCGCACATACCATTCCGCAGTACGGAGGGCGTGCTTGCTGCCAATCTCCCTCCACCGTTTGTCTCCCGTTTTGTCGCTTGCCCACCAAAGCATCTGCAGATTCATCATCGTGTCGACGATCGTGTCGTCCCCGTACTCGCTCCAGGATGGTATCAACTGCGTTCTCGGGTTGAAGAGTTGTTCCAACCGGTCAGCAGCGCGAAGCGCACTGGCACGAAGGGCGTCATCACCAGTCAAGTCAAATCCCATCGCCGAGGAGTAGTAATACAAAAATCCTGCGTCATGATTTTGCAGCGACTCCTGACCGCTCAGCTTCGACCCCCAGAATTCCGCCCATTTGCGATACTTTTCCTCATGGGTCGTCGAATAGAGCTGCCAGAGCTCTCCCGTCCAAAAACTTCCTGTCCAGAAATATCCGTTCTGCTTTTGCCACTCGCCGGTCTGATTGTCTGCTTCCGTGAAAAATCCCGGCCCGGAATGCGAGGTAATTGGTTCGGACGTCGTCTGGAGAATGGGCTCCCATTGCAAAGCGGTGCGATCGATGGCCTGCCGCAACAGTCCGAGGGCTTGCTCGACCGTTCTCGTTTTGTGGGGGACCAAAGTATCGGGAGGCGCTTGCTCGCTGCTCACCGAGCCCGGCACGATGCGAATGTTCGCTGGCTCCGCCATACGTTCGGCCTGTTCCTTCACCGCGTTCAGGAATTCTTCCCGACTCTTGATTGCATCGGAAGGAAGAATCAGGGATTGACGCAGTCCTTCCTCTTTTTGATTTCCGTGGCCGACCCGGTGATTGGATCCTTCCTGATCCCAAGCCGCAATCGTGTACCAGGATTGAGAGCCATCGCTGAGCTTGAAAGCGATAAAGTGGTTCTTGGTGTCGTTCCTGAATGCGGCGTGCGCCGCCAGCGTGACCACGGCGAGACCCAACTGCTGTCCAGGAACCGCTTCTGTTGCCGTTGCCCCTGGCGCAACCACCTGTTCTCCCCAAGTCGCCAGCCACTCCGCCGGTGAATTTTGCCCAGAGGTCGCGGGTTCGATTCCGGGTTTCGCGGGCAGGCCGGTGACAAACTCCAGGTCATCCGCGGAGTTCGCAAAAATCGTGTGCGTGAAGCCTCGTTCTCCGGCCCACTGCGTGATTCGGGAGCGAAGGTCGATGATTTTTCCCCCGGCGTTCCAGCCATCGTATTCCAACTCCACGATGGTTCGCACCGGTCCACTCGCAACAATTCGCCATTTCCGCTCTTTCACTTCGGCAACTTTGATGACCTTGCCATCCACCAGGGCTGCTACCGACCCGATTCCGATGGCGTCGCCGACCTTATAAATGTCGCGTCCTTCCGGGGATTCATCGTGATAGATGTAGTCCGGAGCTGCGTACATCGCAAGCTGCAAGGTTGGTCTGCGTTTGCCGTAGAGATCGATGGCGTTCCGAGGATCGAGGTAGACGCGGAACGCGACGCGTTCCGATTCCCATCCGAGACCTTCAATTTTCCGGCTGAACAGCGCCGCCGTTCGTTGCTGGTAATCGCCACGCAAACGCCAGATGCGATCCTGATCGCCATAGGAGACAGTAACGATCCGTGTCTGATGCGGCGCAAGATCGATCTGAAACGCCAGTTCGTCCCCTTTGCCGTCGCTGTCCAGATCATCGACTTGGGAGGGAAGCTCTTCGGTCTGCAATGTGGATGCGTCTTGCTCCAACGTGCTGGCATCGCTCACCGTCACGATCAGGGCGCCCGGCGTGAAGTCAGGCGCATCTCCCCGCAACTGGGCGATGGGAATGACGATATCCGCGGCATTTCGCGGATGGTCGCCAGGGTTGGAGACAACGACTTTGATGGTTTTGATTTTCTGGGTGCCCTGCGCTGGGAGTGCGCAGAGAGCCGGAATGATCGACAGCATCGCCAAGCATCTCTTATGCATAAGACTCCGATTTTCTCCAGTTGCGGCAAAGAGCGCAAAACAAATGCATCTCAGGGAAGGTAATCTTCTCTGCACGGCGTAAAAACATCGATCACCAGTGACTCCTCGATCGCGGATGCACCGTGCTCCACGCCGCCGCGCACCACGAATGTGTCTCCAGCTTGAACGTCGAACCTAGAGCCTTGGCACGTGACCCGCAGATGACCGCGCACGACATAAACAACCTGGTCGTGCGGGTGGCTGTGCACTTTACCAAACCAACCTTTCGCCATTTCGTGCTCGGCAACAAATAGCTTGTCGTTGTAGGCGAGCACGCGGCGCTTCAGACCGCTCTCCGGTTCCGATTGCTTGCCCTGGTCGTGCGCTACCACAACAAGGTCCGGGAATATGTCTGTCCGCGTTTCCATTGGCTTTCTCCCCTGCCGCAGGCCCGAGCAACGGGCTGTGCTCAGGCCGGCGTTCGATTCCGCTCATCTTTCAGACACGGTTGCATCCTTTGCCGGAAGCCTTCCCGATCATGGGCGTTGTAGCCCAGTGCGGCGGAGAAGTCCTCCTCGTTGCCCATCCTCACCAACAACGTAAGAAGCGATACCGCGATTGACCTTCTGTGCGGGTTTTTGCCGCCGCATAATTTCCAGAGGGAGTCCCAGTCATTCAAGTCGTAGGAAAATACGACGTCAAACTTGTGTGCAACCTGCACCGCCTCGAGTTCAGGAGTGGTTTCGGAGAACGCGCAAAATATTCCGGCGGCATGAAACCAGCCCACGCCTCGGGAACCGAAGATGGATTCCCAATCGATCTCTCCCGGTTTTAGGACCGACACGGCGGTGTGGCCTCTGCCTTTCGGCTTGATGGTAAGAGCCATAGCTTCCTCAGCGTGCCAACCAGCCTCCGTCCACGGCAAGAATATGTCCGTGAATGTAGTCACTGGCGGACGAACACAGAAATATTGCGGCGCCGGTGATGTCGTCGGCAGCACCCCATCTGCCCGCGGGAATTCTGTCGAGAATCTGGCGGCTGCGGACGGGGTCGTTTCTCAGCATTTCTGTGTTGTCCGTCGCCATGTACCCCGGCGCGATCGCGTTTACGTTGATCCCCTTGGAGGCCCATTCGTTGGCGAGCGCTTTCGTTAATTGTGCGACACCGCCTTTCGATGCCGCATACGCGGGAACTAGAATTCCTCCCTGGAAGGCGAGAAGGGACGCAATGTTCAAAATCTTGCCGCCCTTCCCTCTCTCCAGCATGTGCCGCCCGGCAAGTTGCGATAGGCGAAATACCGCGGTCAGGTTCACAGCCATCAACTCGTCCCAGAACTCCATGGGATATTCCGCGGCAGGCGTTCTTCGGATCACGCCAGCGTTGTTCACCAGAATGTCGATTGAGCCAAACTCAGCAATTGTCTTCCCGACAAGATCGGCGGGCACTGTCGAGTCCGCCAAGTCGCCGGAAAAATAGAAAGTCCTGCGACCCGCTGCAAGGACTTCGTCGCAGGCGGGACCTGGATTCGGATCTCGCCCGTGACAACCTACATTGGCTCCAGCCTTCGCCAAACCTACGGCAATGGCGGCACCCAACCCTTTGTGTGAGCCCGTCACCAGAGCGTTCTTGCCGTTCAATTGAAATGATTGCAGGCTCATCGATTCACCTCTCTCCGATTGGCGCGGGTACGAGCTTGGGGCTCAGGAGGTGGATGCACAACAACGCGATCATGTAGGCTGATGCCGCGATGAAAAACGGGACCATGTAGCTACCGGTCCACTGTAGTAAGTGGCCTACGATTTCGGCGATCAACATTCCACCAATCGCCCCGGCCATGCCTCCAATTCCAACAACCGATGCCACTGCCCGGGATGGGAAAAGGTCGGACGAGAGCGTGAACAGATTTGCCGAAAAGCCTTGATGACCGGCGGCGGCGAGCCCAATCAGAAGCGTAGCGGACCACAATCCGGAAAGCCGGTAAACACTCGCAACCGGCAAGACGCCCAGTGCGCAGAGAAACATCGCCCATTTCCTCGCCGCGTTCACCGAGACTCCTCGCCGAATCAAACGCGATGAGAACCAGCCGCCGCCGATACTTCCGACATCTGCTATGAGATAAATGACCAGAATAGGCAGGCCGATTTGCGTCAGACGCAAGCCATGCTCTCGCTGCAAATAGTCCGGGATCCAAAAAAGATAGAACCACCAGATGGGGTCAATCATGAATTTTCCGGCGGCAAACGCCCAAGTCTGCCTGTGCGGCAGAAGCTGCCCCCATGTGATTTTTCCGGCCGGCGCGACGGGCTCGCTTTGAATGTACGCTCGTTCGCCGCTGCTGCAGTAGGGATGTTGTTCGGGATTTCGATAGAGCCATAGCCAAAGAATGAGCCAGGCAAAACCGAGAGCACCGGTGAGCAAGAATGCCCAGCGCCACCCGAGATGCAGGGCAATCCAGGGCACGATGAATGGCGTAAGGATGGCACCGATGTTGGTTCCCGCGTTGAAGATTCCGGTTGCCAGGGCCCGCTCTTTTCTTGGAAACCATTCCGCAACGCACTTGATACTGGCCGGGAAGACTCCGGCCTCACCGAAGCCTAAGGCAGCTCGGGCTGCAACAAAACTGGGCAGCGAGAACGCGATCGCATGGCCCATCGACGCCAGGCTCCAGAACACCATGGCCGCTGCGTAGCCAACGCGCGTGCCAAAGCGGTCAATCAGGCGGCCGACGAAAATCATACCCAGTGCGTACGAAGCCTGAAAGGCGAACACGAGATTGCCGTAGTCGATCTCATTCCAGCCGAACTCGTGCTGCAGCGGGCCCTTGAGCACACCGAGCACCTGACGGTCCATGTAGTTCTTGGTCACCCCGAGAAATAAGAGCCCGCAGATGACCCAGCGGAAGTTTCCCGCGAAGACACTTCCGCTCCGTGTGTCCGTCGGCGAAGATTTGGAAGCGTGAGCGGATCCGCCGGGCTCCGCTGCGACGATCAAGTTCCGATCTGCCATTGACTTTGACTTTCTCTTGGGCTTTACGAGGCCGTTTATTTCCGTGCCGCATCCAGGCCAGAACTGATTTGTTGAAATCCCGGTTGGATGTTGACAACACCAAACTGCCGATCTTCGACTTCCCGGTGCGCGGCCATGGCCCAGAGAAAAGCAATCCGGTGTCCCGGCACGGAAACATTGGGATGATAGCCGCTGGGCACCAACACCGCATCACCTTCGCGCACCGCCGTCACCAATTCCGGATATTGCGTGTCGTTATATACCAACTGAAGGCCATAGGCTGGTTCCGGCATGTCAAAGTACACATACATTTCTTCCAGCATTTTGGCGTGCTCGTGGGGCGGCCAGCTTGTCCAGTTTCCCGGATCTGAAGAGGTGAAACCTGCGATCAGACGGCCTGCTTCCACATTGTTGGCAATGAGCACGTTCAACTCGCGTCGGGAACCGGGGCCCCCAGCGACAAATTTCAAGCCGGGGTCCTTGGCCACATCGGCATAGCGAACGACTTTCAAAGGGTAGTTCCCTTCGACGCCGGCCGAGAACTCCGCGAAATCCACGGTGGTTTTCGTCGACACTTCCATCGCGGAATCGCGGGTGATGTAGATCGCATCGAATTGCCCCAAGGTGTATTCGTTTCCTGCCATCTTCACCGTGCCGCTTCCTGCCAGGCATATGAGGCCTGTTTCCTGCGCTCCATTGGAGAAGGACACCGATGGTTTAGAGGCGTTCAGAATGATGCGGCCATAAGACAGATGGCGCATGGTGCTATTTGCTGGTGTCACCGCAAGATGGCGCCCCGTTTGAGCGTTGGTCTTGCGAAACACCATTTTTTCGATCGAAACTCCAGCCTGCGTACTCATGGATCACTCCTTCCGGGTGCACACAATTCATGAAAATGGCACAAGCGAAGACTAGCTCAATCTGCCGCCCTGCTCCGAAATAGATTCGAAACATAACCTCGTGGCGCGTCAAAATGTCAGACGCAATCACTGGTCTAGAAGGTGAGCCTCGCGCCGATCTGGATGAGGCGGGGACTTGTGGCCGAGGTGATTTGGCCGTTCAATGCGGACTTCAGGTTGGCCGTGGGCGCATTCAGGCTGACCAGGTTGAAGGCATTGGTGGCCTCGCCGCGGAGCTGGAATGTGAATCGTTCGAAGCGGAAGTCGCGAAACACTCCCAGATCGATATCGCGGTAACCTGGGGCGCGCAGATAGTCGCGCGGAACATTGCCGTCGGCTCCGCCAGGGCCGATGCCGCCCGGCGCCCCGGGGCCGTTCTGAGTGAACGCGGCCGTGTTAAACCACTCCTTCGCGGCAACCGAGCGGCTTCTGTGAGGATCGAGGAATGCGCTGACTCCCGGAACCAAGTTGGGGCGGTTCGCATTGGCGCTGTCGAAGTTGTTGTTCGTGCCGCTCAAAATATTGAGAGGCGCACCGCTTTGCAGGGAGACAATCGGCGAGATCGTCCAACCATTGAGAATCTGCCTCATGAGGGAGTTGGAACCGCGGTAGTAGTCGAGTTTCCACAGGCCGGAGATGCTTGCCACATGCCGGCGGTCATTGTCCGTCGGACCTCTTTCCTCCCGCAGATTGTCGAAATCCTGGGCGACTGCCTGGCCGATCGCCGACTCATTGACGCTCTGGAAGGAATGGCTGAAAACATAGAAGCCGTTGATCATCAGGTTGTGGGTAAGATGCCTGCTGGCCGAGATCTGCAGCGAGTGGTACGACGCCGTCTCGTTGGATTCGTCGTAGGTGACCTGGCCCAGGATGCCCGGATCGTAGGGACGGCGAGCGTTGATGCTGGCCTGCGATGTGGTGGCTCCGGGCGCATAGGGGGCATAGTTTTTGTCCAACATGAACGGGAGATGATGCGACAGAGTGCCAACATAGGCGACGGTGAGGCTAACGTTTTTGGGCAATTGGCGCTGAACAGCCGCGTTGAGCTGGTAAACGACCGGCCATTGATAGTTTTCCGCAATGGTTTCGATGCTTGCCGCGGGCAGGAAGCGGGGGCTCGCGGGGCTGTAGTGGTAAGGGAATGGGTCTCCGTTGGGGAACGAGGCTGGATTCCCGTAGACATTGGACAGAGAAGCGATGGAGTTGAAGGTTTGCCGGATGGCAAAGGGCTGCGCATTGGCGGGCTGGTTCCATTCGTTGGCGCTGACGCTGCCGTAGAAGATGCCCGCGCCAGCGCGGATCGCCGTCTTGCCGTCTCCGAAAGGATCCCACGCGATACCAACTCGGGGGGAAACGTGATGCAGGCGGTTATCGGCAATGCCGCGCGGCACACCGGAGTCTCCGGGGAACAGCATCCCCAGAGGCGCAGAGGGAACCTTGATGGATTGCGCGCCGGGGACAAACGTCGCGGTCAGGTTCGAAGACTCGACCGGGGACAATTGCACGTCATACCGCAATCCGAGGTTGAGCGTGAGTCGCGGGAGAAGGCGATAGTTGTCCTCGAGAAAACCCGCAAAATACCAAGCACTCAAGAGCCCGTGGTAGGGAGTGTCTTGCTGCATCGTGCTCACCTGACCGGTGACAAAGTCGGCCAGTGCATTCCCGGTGGTCGTAGGAGCCGAGGAGGCGAAATTGAAGATCCCGAAGTTGTCCAGGTTGCCGACGATCATGTCCTTTTCCAGCGACAGCTCGCCGCCGAAATTGAGTGAGTGCTTACCCTTGATCATGCTGACCATGTCACGGAGTGCGTACAAGTCCGTGTCGCTGACAGGTCCGGCCAAAGCGCCGCCGGCGCTGAAGTAGCCGGATACGATCAGATTGGGCAGGGTTTTGGGTCCCTGGGTAGTGAATGTCGATCCCAAATCGTCCAGGCCTATACCGGTCGGCAGGTTGACGCGACCGCCTGTCACGCGAGTGAAGTTGAACCAGCCCTGGTTGGCGGTCGTCGGGCTGAGGGTGTGAACGTCGCTGATGTTGACCACCTGCTGCGTGGCACGGGACTGGTTGATCGTATACGGGATGTTGCCGTTGCCGAAGGCATTCTGCGTGGTCTTCAGGTAGAAGTAGCTGAGCGCAACGCGGTCCCTATCCGAAAGGACCTGGTCGTACTTGCCTAGGTATTCGTTCTCGTCGGTGGGGCCGGTAAAGAAACCGGAATAGCTGTTGTTCGCGGTGTTGGTGGGCAGCGGGACGTACTTGCTCATGATGTTGGCCGCGGCGACGTCCAGCAGGCTGGATGGTACGCAATTCGGTTTGGCCGTTGTGCAGTTGGCGGAACTGTTGGTTCCATCCACCTGCACCTTCGTTGTTTTGGCGGTGCCGGGCATATAAACTGTGAAAGAGTCCGCCGTAAAATCGCCCTCGCGCTCGGCGGCCGTGGGTACCACGGCGCCAGTGAGTTGTTGTCCGACCACCTGCCGCAGGCCGCCGTAGCTGAAGAGGAAGAAAGCTTTATCGTGCTTCACCGGTCCGCCGACGACGCCGCCAAACTGGTTGCGATGATAAGGCGGATTGAGGGTCGAATTCCAGGGGGTGGCGTTGAAGTCCGTGTTCCGGTTGAACTCAAATAAGGAGCCATGGATCTGGTTGGTTCCGGATTTCGTGATTGCCGTGACCACGGCGCCCGACATTCGGCCATATTGAGCCGAGAAGTCGCTTGTTTCCACACGAAACTCCTGGAGTGCGTCGGGGTTGGGTAACGGGTTGCCGTAGTTGCGCAAACCGGTCATGTTGATGCCGCCGTCCAGGTAAAAGCTGACCATGGGAGTGCCACCGTCGATGCCACCATTGACGACGACCTGCGTCGACGGCAGGCCGATGACGAAATTGGGCGTGCCGCTGGGATTGCTGCTGGGGCTGGCGCTGTTGGACTGCACGCCCGGCGTCAGGGAAAGCTCGGCGTATGCGTTCCGGTTGACCAGGGGCAGGCCGATGATCTCGGATGGCTCAACCGTTCTGCCCAGTTCCGCCGAGTTGGTCTCCACCAGAGGCGGAGTTCCCGTGACTGTCACAGTCTGACTCTCGACGCCGACGGCCAAGACTACGTTCAGCGCTTGGGTCTGGTCAACGGTCAGGACGAGATTCTGTTGCACAAACCTTTTGAAGCCGGCGGCATTCACTTCCACGATGTAGGTGCCGATCGGAAGATACTGGATGAGATACGCCCCATCGGCTGTTGTGGTCGACCGGGAGAGCCCGGTGTCGACATTGGTTGCTTTGACGGCGGCGGAAATCACCACGGCGCCTTGCGGGTCCTTCACCGTTCCGGCGATCGTTCCGGTAATCTGCTGCGCGTATGCATTGAGACCTGCGCAGAGAATCAGAACGAGCAGGGCGCGGAACTGCGGGTTCGCACCTGTCCAGAGATACCTCGCCAATCTGCGTGTTTTCATACAGTCCTCCGAAATCGTTTGTGGTTTCGACATCATGGTCAAACTTCCAAACTTAGAGCTCGAGAGATGCGGCGCGCAGGTCCCTCCGGCAGGGCCGAGACTCTCCATCTTCCTTTCGAACCAGTGAGATTTCGGCTTGCGCCGGACATCTCTCTCGCGTCTTCATTCCTGGTTTTCGTGAAATGGAGTGCAGCGAGCTGCCGCACGGAGCCGCTGTACCGTATTGTGAGACATAATCCCATATCATGCGACGCCTCAAAAAAATCCGGCTTTCGCCGGAATTCCCTGCTTTCAATTTCCTAACCGATCGCTTCTCGCGCCAACGCCAATGCTTCGGGCCTATATCCGAACTCATACGAGAGATCCATGGCCGCCTGCATCACGGCCGCCCCAATTTCCGGCACTCTCTCCTGCGTCAGACGAAACGCCGGCCCGGAAACGCTCAAAGCCGCCAACAGTTTTCCCGAGTCGCCTCGCACCGCCGCGCTGACGCAGCGCAGACCCAACTCCTTTTCTTCATTGTCAATCGCATATCCTCGGCAGCGGATGGCTCTTAATTCCGCGGTCAGCGCCGAGCGCGTGGTGATGGTGTTCGGTGTGATGGCCTTTAGCCCCCAGCGGCGGACGATTTGGTCCACCTCTGCCTCAGTCAGCTCCGCGAGCATGGCCTTTCCCACCGCCGTGCAGTAGGCCGGAGCGCGACTGCCCACCGTGCAAGCCGTGCGCACGCTCTGCTGTGACTCGATCTTTTCGATGTAAAAGACTTGTCCTTCGTCGAGCAGGCAGAAGAAAACAGTCTCGCCAAGCTCGCGCTGTAACCGGTCCAGGTAGGGTTTTGCATGACGACGCAAATCGAGCGCGCCGATGGCCTTCGATCCCAACTCAAAGAGCTTAAGCCCTAGCCGGTAGCGTCCTGTGTCAGGGTTCTTGTCCACCAGGCGGTGCTGTTCCAGAACCATCATCAAGCGATGTCCTGTGCTCTTATGAAGCTTCAACGTCCCGCAGATCTCCACCAGGCTGCACTCGCTCGAGCGGCCGGCCAAAACCTCCAAGGCGGCCAAGGCGCGGTCAAGGACCTGCACCCGGTACGGTGATTTACGTGTCTTAGAATACGGCACGCGTGCCATAATATGACGCAGATTTCCCATGTCAAGAGAAAAATTGATGCTCAGCATCAAGAAAAGCCGCTTGTCCTATCAGATTCCTTGCAGATTAAGGAAAGCATGGAGGGAGAGAGTGGGTTTCGACTCGCGCCGCGCTGAAAATATCTAGACCCTGGGAGAATTGCCTGCGTGCCTGCAAGAAAAAGAACAGGTCCAAGGCCCGGGTCAGAAGTCATTGCGAAAACGCTGGCGCGCCCTCGAGCGGGATGAACTGGTTAACCAAAAATCTTTCGTGAAGTATCCTCGCGCTCAGGCCGCGCGGATCACGGGAACCTGCGCGGCGGCCCTCTGGTTCAGGTAATCGGCTGCTCGTTGGGCATGCGCGGCCGCCGCGAAGACTGCGCGATTGTCGCTCTTGAGAACCTCCAGCCATGTCGCGATGTAGGCAGAGTTCTCCTCCCGCGGTTCCTGCTGCAGTTCGAGGTCGGCGCACAAAAACGCGGATCCGAGCTCGGCAACGAGTTCCTCGCGGCCGTAGCCTTCATCGCCCCAGCTCTTGTGGCCGAAGTTGCGGCCGAAGTCGCGGTCGAGGCGCTGCGGGTGCTTGGTCCAGTGCGTCAATTCATGGGCCAGCGTGGAGTAGTAGCTTTCGGCATCACGGAAAGCCTCGAAGAGCGGCATCTGCACGAAGTCCAGTTCCTCGGCATAGTAAGCGCGATTTCCGCCGTGTTGGATCGTCGCGCCTATGCTGGCGAAGAACTTCTCCGCGTGGTGAATGCGTGCGACGGGATCGAGCGTCGGGACGGCCTTCGCATAGTAGATTTCCGGCAGACCTTCGATCTGCTCTACGTTGAAGACGGTATAGCCTTTCATGTAAGGGATTTCGAGCTCGACATCCTCGCCCGTCCTGCCGTCGCGCTCGGTGCGTGTGATGGCATTGGCAAAGACCACGAGCGAGCCTCTCTCGCCCTTGCGGACGTGCGCGCTCAGTTCGCTAGCCTGGCGGAAGGTCATCCAGATGGGGGCGGTAAAATTCTGGGCCAAGGCGGACATCCAGAGCGAAAGCACGTTGATTCCGGAGTAGGGCTGGCCATTGTGCCGCAAGGGACGGGTAATCCGGCCAGCGGCGTGTTCAGCGTTCCAGGGACGTACCCAGGGGCGGACGCCCTGCTCTAGGCACTCCACAATCTGCGCGGTGATACGGCTGTATACGTCTTTTGTTTCGGTGGTGTTTTGCATTTGGTCTTCTCCTCTACAAACAATCTTTCGTCGCGAAACCCGCGATGGGTTGAGGGCGTTCAGCGGCGCGGACCCGCCAGGGCGCGGCGAGTCCGGGTTCATCGCGGGCCTTGGACAGGAAACGCCGCCGGCAAAACGCCGGCTTTGAGAAGGCGCGCACGGAATGAGGGAAAATGAGGAGGACGAGGACTCCAGCGGAATTTAGCTCTTCAGCGAGGATATCGACTACGTGCAGGTGACGTACTTCAACGTTGGGGAACACTGCCCAAACCCCCGTCAGACGTAAGGCGTGATCCGTCTCCGAGTCAGCCTTGTATTCTCTTGCTTTCCCGCCGACTCTACTTCAATCTCGGTCTCGTATTCGCATTTCTCACGACGCAGGTCGAAACTCCGACCATGTAGCTTTCCACCATGGGAATCCAGCGGGTCGAACGACTCAGGACGGCGTTTCGACTCCTACGAAGCTGGTCGCAACTCCGACCCCCTACGCTGGCGCGCGGGATCTTAGGGCCGCCGACGAGATCGTATGCGCCGGAGATGAAATCGCCGCCAACTTCTGTATTGGCCGACTGTATTGCCCCTCGGTCGAACAGAAATCTCACTGTTCGGGGGAAGTCAGCTCGTCATCGTCCCGAAACACCGATTTCAGCCGCACCGTCCCACCAGCCAATGCTTACGAACTATTCCTTACACTTTCGTGTCATTTCGATTCTGATGTACTATCTTCGTTACCGCGCTTCGTTAGCGCGCGCCAGTTGGCGAACTTCGCCCTGGCCGGAGAGCTCAATGGATCGACGCAGCTTCTTGAAGTCCGCCAGCGCAACAGGACTCACAGTCGGTCTGGTCCGGGCCAGCGCCAATGCCTCTATACCTGAGCACAACTGGGACAAATACGATTGGGGATCCGGGCCCCCGGTTCCCGACCGGCTTTATCAGGGGCCGTTCCCACAGTACGGTCCCTGCGCAGTTGTCCCCGAGAGCGATGTCTCGATGATTACTTCGCCATCCCGGGAAATCGTCAGCAATTACGGCATGGGTCTGATCGTTTATGTTTCCGACGATACTGGGCCGCTCAATATCCCCGGTCAGACTCAGGAACGAACTCTGGAGGATCTGATCAAGCTACCCTTCGTGCAGAAGGTCTACCTCCGTCCCAACTGGCGAGAGGTCCAGAGCAAGTCAGGCCGGCTCGACTTCCCGGAATGGTGGAAGACTACGTTCGATCTGGCTCGCCGCTACGGCAAGCCCATCGGGTTCCGAGTCCAGTTAGAGAACCCCGACGTTTCCGATCCGGGGATGCCGGACTTTCTGCTCGGCAAGGTTCCCTACGTAAAGCTCAATGGGGAGTGGAAGGGTAACCCCGCGGAAATGCGCTACAAGAAAGACAACCGCGTGCCGCGTTACGATCACCCGGCGTATCAGGCTGCGTTTCGCGAATTGAATGAGCTGCTGGCCGCCGAACTCAACGGTCATCCGCAGGTCGAGTTCATGGATACGATGATGTACGGCTTTTGGGGCGAAGGGCACACCTGGCCATACGAAGGCAATCCCTTCCCCAGCCAGTTGGTCGCGGAACAGACCTGGGCCTCCATGTTCGAGATGCAACTCGAACACTGGACCAAACTCCCACTGGCGACGAACACGCAGCCCGACTTCAGCAACGTGGGCAACGCCGATCTGCTGGATCGCACGATGCGCACCGGCAACTGGCTGCGTACGGATACGATCTTCATTGAGAACACTCAAATCGAGGCATTGAGCTATCGTCCGCCCTGGGCAGCGGCGATCTGCGAGGTTGGTTTCACCACCGGCGATGCGAAGGAACTTCGCATCGACGAAGACGGAATTACCTACAACGAGCAGATCATTTCTCACGCAGCCGATGTCGGCGTCAACTATCTATCGGTTTGGAGTTGGCACAACCAATCAGCCCACAGCATTTTGAGCTACTACGAGAAGTTTCCCGAGCCCATCGACGAGATGGCCCGTCGGATCGGCTATCGCATCCGCCCGTCGTTTATCTGGACTTTCACCCGGGACGGAGCTAACGGTCTCGTGCTGGGATTGGCAAACGACGGAATCGCCCCGGTTCCGGGAGTGCTGCGCCTTACCGTGTTCAGTGAAGACCACAAGATTCGCGTGTCAGGTTGCCTCGACGCCGGCTATCCGAAGCCGACGGGCGTTCATCAGGCCATGCTGGTGTTGCCTGCAGGCATCCAATGGCAGGGTCTCCGGCTGCAAGCTGAGCTCGAAGTCAAGGGCATGCGTTATCCGGTCCGATGGGCATGCCGGCAGAAGGCCAATTGGGATGGCTCCTTGACCCTGCGACACAATTACAAACCTGATCAGCCGTTGGTGTAGAGGCGTAACCCTTGCCGAATGCCACCTGCTTTACAGGCACTGTCGACCCAAGCCGCTGACCGCCCTGCGATGGAAACGCCGACACCGACACTACTACCGAGAGGAGTAATCCGATGAGATTGGACGTGAATCGCCGCGAATTCCTGAAGATCGCTACCGGGGCCGGCGCCGCCCTAGGCCTGCCAGCTTCAGAAGATACTGCGGTCTCCTCCTCCTCCAAAATGATCGGCATCCAGGTCGGAGCAATTTCGTTTGTCGATGAGGGTACCGAGAAGGTCCTGGATGTGCTTCAGGAACGTGCCTGCGTGAATACTCTGTTTCTTGCGGTGTTCACCTACGGCCGGGGCATTGCCGGAAGACAGATACCAGGCCAGCCGCTGCCCGATCATGGCAAGCAGGAGTACGATCTCAATTTTCACGGCGGGAACTTCGCCACCCCTCATCCCCAGTACTACAAGAACACAGCGATCCAGGACACTCGGGCGCCCGACCACGGCGACCTGGATATCCTGGCCGAAGTGCTCCCAGCGGCTGCGAAGCGCGGCATGAAGGTCATCTGTTGGCTCGAGGATGTGTTTCGCAACGACTTGCCGAACATCAGCAAAGTCCAAGAACGGGACCTTTACGGGCGGAATGCCGAGACGCTATGCGTCAACAATCCCGACTACAGAAATTTCTTTACCGGCTTGGTCGAGGATTATGCCCGTTCTTATGACATCGACGGAATTATGTGGGGATCCGAGCGGCAGGGTGCGCTTTCAGACAGTCTTGGGGCCACGCACGACACGCCGCCCATCGATCCCGGTAACGTGACCTGCTTCTGCGAGTTTTGTCAGGCCAAGGCTAGGCAGCGCGGCATCAGTGTGGAGCGCGCCAGGCGGGGATTTCTCGAGCTGGAAACATTCGTTCGCTCGGCGCACGGCGGCAAGCGCCCCGTGGACGGCTACTATGTTCAATTCTGGCGGCTCCTGTTGCGGTATCCGGAACTGATCGCATGGGAAATGCTTTTCACTGACGGTCTTCGCGAAACCTACGCTGCTATCTACAAAACCGTAAAGGCAGCGAAACCGGTTTTGCCGGTGGGTTGGCACATCTGGCACAACAATACCTTCAATCCGATCTATCGTGCGGAACAGGACCTGCATGAATTCTCGAACTATTCAGATTTTATAAAAGTCGTTATGTACAACAACTGCGGCGGCGAGCGAATGGCGCTTTACGCGGACAATATTGGCTCGACGTTCTATGGAGATCTCTCGAAACAAGGCCTGCTCGATTTGAACTATGCGCTGATGGGATTCAAGGAGGGAAGCTACGATCAGATTCCTCACACAGGACTCTCGGCCGACTATGTCTACCGCGAGACGAAACGCGCGCTGGACGGGGTCGCCGGCGCGAAGACTTTGATCTGGCCGGGCATCGATATCGATATCCCGACCGAGCCCAATCACAGCAAGTCTACGCCGCAAAGCGTCAAGGAAGCAGTTCTGGCGGTTTTCCGCGCCGGCGCGCCCGGTGTGCTTCTATCTCGAAAGTATTCCGAGATGCGGCTGGCCAATCTCAGCGGCGCTGGAGACGCGATTCGCGGGTTGAAATCATAAGCGGCTCGCCGCGATTCGATGGTTCGATATGTCAGGCCGTTTCAGAGCCGTCTTCGGAGTCCCTTGGCGTCTGCTTTTCGCGATGGAAACGGTCTCTGTTAGCCGTTCTTCGTTCGGCGATCACCCTTCGGCGATCTCCTTTCGACGACCTCGCTTCGAGGATCTCGCTTCGGCGATCTCGCTGGGCCGCCAGCGCGTTTAACAGTACGGATTCGCACAACCTGGTCAACCGCTGCCGTTAGGTCCAGCAACATTCTCAGCGCGCCCATCGCCCCCTCCGCTGACCGCCAAGAGGCACAAGACCGTGGGAGTGGCCGGGGAAGTATCGCGGTGCGTATTCTTCGTGCATGAGCCGAAATCCGTGAGAGGGGCATTCGCGGGCAAGTCTCTAAGTGGGCAGATCGCGTGGGTGGATTGTCGGTCATTCGGCTGGGCGGCCAAGGCGGCGGCCCTTGTCACGGAGGCAGTTCGGGAGTAACGTGTGGCCGGCGACTTGTTCCGTGTTTCAATCTCAACCGGAAATGGGAGGCCATCGTGTCCAACACTCTGAAGAAGATAGTCGTGGTTTCTGTGTTCACTGGCTTGTTCACGGTGGCGGCCTTCGGCCAGCGATGCGGCAAGGAACGCTGGTCTGTCAAAACCGGAACTGACTCTGGAGCTGGGGGAGTTGACCTCGCGAATCCCCAGCCCGCCACCATTTCACAGCTAATTTCCCTGCCAGCCCCTCGCCCGCTCCCGGTGGACACCCGGTTCTCGCCCACAGAAAACACGGCTTTTGTAGTCAACGCCATCTTGACGGACTACAAATTCGAAACTGGTGCAACCGGAGACTCCGACTATCACCTCGTCCTTATGGATGACCAGGGCAATACCATGGTGGCTGAAATCCCGTCTCCGTCCTGCGTCGATCCGAGCAGCCACTTCGTTACGCAGATTACCAACGCGAGGACAGAGTTCGATGCGCAGTTTTCCGTGACCTCTTCCTTCCAGACGGCTAACGTTCCCGTTCAAGTAACGGGCGTCGGCTTCTTCGATTTTTTTCACAATCAACACGGTGCAGCTCCGAATGTAATCGAACTGCATCCAGTGCTCGATATCCAGTTCAATCCCAGTCCTGCGGCGAGTGATTTTGTAGTCTCGATTTCTCCTTCTGCCATGCACCTCGACGCTAACGGTTCATCCTCTCTCGGCATTTCAGCGAGAACTGCCAGCGGAGGCAGCGCGCCGAGCGTGAAATTCACCGTCACGGGGTTGCCTGCGGGCGTCAGTTCGCAAATGAGTCCGGGTACGAATGGCAAAGTGAATCTCGTTCTCTCGACCGCCTCGAACATTCCCAATGGCACATTCCCCATCACAATTACCGGTACTGCAAACGGTCGGTCGCACAGTCAGACTGTCGCGCTCAACCTATCAAGCGCTCCGGAGACCCTTCGAGGTCAACAGTGGGAGTACATGTTGATCAGCTCGACGAGCGAGCAAGATGTTGTCGATCAGGCAAATAAGCTCGGCGCGCAGGGTTGGGAGATGGTCAGCGTGGTTCGCGTTTCCGGATCGCCCGGTTGGAGGGCATTCTTTAAGAGAACAATTAAGGACTGATGGGTAAGAGGTGGAGACGGTCGGCGAGGTATTTCGGGGCTTGTCGTGCTGCGGGCATCGGCATTCCTGTGGGCCGATGGGGGAACGAGACCCTTGATCCCGGAGAAAATCTCTGCCTGATCAGGGTGCCCAGAGATTTCCGCGACCAGTTTCAGCGGAGCGGGTGCCTTGTCTGCGGCGACAGAGGTATCGCCTTCTACGCGCACTCGGTATCTTGGGCCGACTGGTTTTGGAACGGTGACAGCGGTCCGCGCGTTGACGGAAGCACCCAGTAATTTGCCGGAAGCGAGCGGAACGGACGGCTGCGCCGACGCGCGGACGACGATCATGGCGCTAGCCCAGAACTTTTATCCGCACAGCGGACGCCCGAAGATTTCCACTAGGCATTGGCTCCCGGTGCGGCGGCTATCGGAACTGCGGGCGCGCTGATGCAGTTGAGCTTCGGTCTTGCTGGTGTTCGCCGACCAGCGGGAAGTTTTTGAGCGCTCTGGCGGCGATCGGATCCTCAATCTGATCGCCCCGACAGTTGCGACATGGCCATGGGGACGGCTTGAAGCGAGCCGTCCCCGTGGAGTTGGGCTAAAAATGAAACCCTAGCTCGGCAGTCAGTGCGCGGGGCGTGACGTAGTGCGTGCCGCTGAAGGTGGAGAGGAAGTTGTAGAGGGCGGTTTTGTTGGTGACGTTGATGGCGGTGAGCTGCAGGCTCCACTTGTACTTGTCGTTGTGGAACAGGTTGTCGTGGCCTAGGCTCACGTCGAAGAGGTTGCGGGAGGCTATGCGGGGCGGGTTGTGGTCGTCGTTTTCGGTGCCGGGGGCTGGGAGCGAGATTAGGGTCGAGCCGTAGCCTGAGGTGCAGGTGCCGAGAGGTGTGGCCAGGGTGGGGTGGAGTGGGCCGCAGAAGAGGCCAGCTTGGAGCTGTTGGTCAGCGGTCAGGACGCTCAGGTCCACGGAACCGGACGAATCCGCCACCGGCACAGCGCCGGCGACCAAGCCGCTGTCATAGCGCCAGTTGAAACCGACCCAAGGACCCTTCTTCCAGGGCTGGTATTGCAGGTGCGTGGTTTGGTTGAATTTTTCGTCGTGGTCGATGCGGAAAACCACTGGCGCGCCGGGTGTGGCTCCGGCACCACTGAGTTGGGGTTGGAAGAACCGAGCCGCCACGCTGGAGAAGACCGTAAGCGCGGAGAAACCGTGGAAATTCGGTACGCTGACACGCCCAGCAAATCCGGGTATCTTCGAACGGTCCCAAGCAACCGGGAAAAAGATCGGCGTGTTGCCGAGGATGCTAAAGTCGTATGCATTGTGGGTGTATTTCCAGATGTATTCGCCCGAGAAGACCAGATATTTTCCCACCGCTTGTTGCAATCCGGCGTGGAATTCATTCCGCCAGCCGGGACTCAGCGGGGTTACACCGGATGAAGCACAACCCAGAAGCGGATTCAGGACAGCATCGCTGCATCCAATACTGGACACGATTAGGTTTTCGTTGAAAGGCGTTTCGAGTACTCGCGCGTAGGATACGCGAAGCACGGTGTTGGTGCGCTTGATGTTATATGCGATTCCAACGCGAGGTTCGGCTTCCTTGTGGGTGGCCAAACCATTGTAGAAATCTCCACGTAGACCGAGGTTGAGCGACCAGTTTCCCTTCGTGATCTGGTCCTGGATATAGAGGGCGAGCTGTTTAACGTCGGTGTGACCGCGGAAAGTGAATAAACCTCCGGCACGGGTTAGGTCAAACGGAAGCAGGTCCGTGCACGGGGAGGCCAAGGCGGCGTTAGCCACAAAGCAAGGAGCACCACTGCCGTCCGTAAGGGACGGAAGGAGCCCGTTGTCGACGATCCCAAGCTTGTCGTTTTCCTTGAGAAACGTCTGTTGGTACGTGGTTCCGATTTTCAGGTTGTGAATCCCCTTCACGTAGGCCAAGTCCGACCGCAGGCCCGCATTGGTCAATGTCCGGTCCTGAGCCACGGTCTCCTGTTGAATCGGCGACAAATCATCGAACAGGTTGCGACTCGGATAGTAGTTGTATTGATCCCGGCGAACAAAAGCACCCAGCGTGAAGACCGCGTTGTTGCTGAGGATTCGCGTCCAGGACGGTGCGACATTAAAAGTCTTGATCTGGGAGACTTGGTCGGTTGGCCCCAAGGGGTTCCCCGACGGGTCGGTCTGGCCCGTGTGGAGAACGTTATCGAAGCTATTGGGATTCTGGAACCATGAACGTGTGTAACCCAGATTCACGTGAATGGAGTCGGCTTTGGAGAGCTGAAAATCCACACGGTCGAATAGGTTCTCTTGATTGCCCTTGTCGTGGAATACAGCAAACTCTGCCGGGTCGAGAAAGCGACCGCTGTTCAAGCCGCTCGCGGAGACGAAGTTTCCCCATTTCGCGCCTCCATAGGCGAGGTTGAACCCGAGATTGGACGTGCCAAAACTGCCATAGGAAGCGGTGACCGTGCCCTTAGGCGTGGTCACACCCTCGCCCGAGCGTGTTGTGACGTTAATGACAACGCTCGTCTTCTCGCCGTATTCCGCAGGTGGCGCACCTGAGATGACCTCCAGCGACTCGACGGAATCGAGGGGAATCTGGTTGGAGAAGACCTTGCTCTGCTGGTCGGTAATCGGCTGCCCATCGACGGAAAACGAGTTCTCCGCGTGGTCGCCCATCCCGTGAAACAGCCCATTGGAATCTGCGGCAATTCCGGGCGAGGCCAGGGTAACGAGCGAACTCAGTGATGACGACTGGCTTTCGAGGGGAAGTTTGACGAACAGGTCGCGATCGACGTCAGTATGAAATGTTGAAGTATTCTCCAACAGGTCTTCTGCCGTACCTTCCACGGTCACGACCTCCGACGAACTCTTGACCTCCAAGGTGACCGTGAGGCTTATAGGGACCACGGATCGAACATCAATGTCCTGTGCGTAAGCGGCGAAGCCCTGCTGGGTAACACTAAGATGGTAGGGGTTGAAGGAAACGTTGGGGAAGCTAAACTTTCCCGCGGCATCAGTCGTCGTGGTTCGGTCAAAACCGCTGACCGGGTTGTGAAGTTCAACGGTAGCTTGCGGCATCACGGCGCCCGTGGGATCGACCACGGTGCCTGCGACGGAGGTGGAGTTGCCCGACTGCGCGTAGGCGCTCAAGCCCATCCCTAAATAGAAAACTGCCAGAAAAGCCGCTCGCAGCGACTTCTTGTATGAAGCCAACATGAAAACCTCCAAAGAAACGGGTCCAAAAAATCAAGTTGACGGTTCTTGGAATACGAACCGGCGTAAGGAGCAACAAAGATTTGATTTTTAGACGCTAGGAGGCGGGCGGACGCGGAGGGCGAAAGAAATGAGGCTCTGCTTGGCAGAAACAGGGTCTAGAACCGGGGCGGCGGCAAAAACGTGCTCGGCCTTCGGCAGGATGGAGACGGCTTTGGGGGAAGCGGAGTGCGCAGCGACGCAGACGGTACACTTGGCCGCGTCAGTCGCGCTTGAATGGTGATGCGCGGCGAAAGCTACCACTGACCAGACAGTCAGCAGCAAGCAAAGCAACGCGACCTTTTTCGAGACTGAACGCATGGTAGCTATCAAATCATACCGCAATTTCGATTATATCGAAACGCGGCGGAAGAAAACGAGAGTCCCTGACCCGCTGACCTCACATGTAAGCGGATTCAAGGGACTTCCTCTTTCTTTCCCACAAACTCGACCACGCCCCGGTCCCGCACCGGTCGTTCGTGGTGGTGTAGCGCTTGGAGTTCCGGAACGAGGGACGGGAGTTCATTTCTGTTCAACGGGTCGGCCGCCGGTCCCGGCACATCCCATCGCAGGCTCATCTTGCAAATCAGCAGACCTCCTGGTTTTAACGCGGAGACGATCTTGGGAAAAAGGCTGCGGTCCAGGTGATAGAACAGGACAATGAGATCAAACCGCGTGGGCACAAATTCGTAGCCAGACGCGTCGCCCACAAAAAGGTCGAGGGCGACCTTGCGCTCAAGAGCGGCTCGTCTTAACTTTTCGATCGCCACATCCGAGAGATCGACCCCACTCACCCGCCAGTGCCTACCGGCTAACCAGAGCGCATGTCTCCCGAGCCCACAGGCCAAATCCAGTGCCAAGCCAGCGCTTGGGAACAGCGGTTCCACAAACTGCGCGTAGGCAGACAGGAAGAGCGGGTCTGGTTCCGTCAGGGAAGGCAGGCCTCGCTCGTACTTCAGATCCCACTGCGACTTTTGTTCTTGGCTGCTCAACAATCAAGTCCTCGGTTCACCGGCTCATGGGCGCCTGATGTGAATCCTGCCCTTAAACGAGCGCAACACAAAGCGGGATGCACTGGAGATCCTTGGTTTGAGCAGCATATTCCCGGAGCCGACCGACAAACCAAGTTTGCGTTTCGGAAGATCCTCGTCGGACTGGCCATTGACGGAGTGCGAACTAATCTCCACAGGAGCGCCGGTCGGAATGGAGATTTCAAGATCTCCCGAGTGACTCGTAAACCGATATTCTCCCCTCGCGCCTGGATCTCCGTCGTAATCGATCCGGCCGCGGGTCGAGTTCACTTCGACCGACGATTCGATCACTTTGCGGAGGGTGACGTTGCCGCCGACAGAATGGACGTCCAGGTGGCTGTTGTGAATGTCCGTTAGGTTGATGGGCCCACTCAGGGTGTTGACGTGCAGGTGGGCATCGCTAACGTCGATCACCTCCACGGTTGCGGATTCGGATTGAAGGATCACATCGCCGCGCAACCCCTGCACATGGAGGGTGCCGCTGGAGGATCGGACGTTGACGAGGGCGTCGCTGGGGAGGAGCACCGTGTAGTCGACGAGACCGCTTCCCTGCAGGGTCGACTTGGAGCGAAGGTCAATGCGATCCCCATGCTGCTCGTTCTCGAAGCTCACCACAGAGGAATAGGAGACCGTGGTGACGACGACCTGCCGATTTTCAGAAGGCTTGATGGTAATAGCGCCGTAGGTGTTGGTGATCGAAATGACCGCTTGCGGCCCCACCATGTAGGTAGACTCCTTCCTCTCCTGGGCAGAGGCCGCGGAGAGAAGAAGAGCCATCGAAACGGCGGCGATATTCGGATGCTTGCGTGCGTGGGCCATGCGCCACACTCCCATCGGATCACACCCATTGTGATGCTTGAAAGCTGCAGGACGAGAAGAGTCTTTACTAGAAGCTGGGAGGAGGACGGACGCGGAGGGCGGAACAGATAAGAGCCTGGGGGGAGGAAATCGTGTCCAGCACCGGGGCAGAGGCGTCAACGAACGTAGCCTGCGGCAGGGGGGGCAACGGCCTTCGGAGCAGCCGAATGGGAGGTGACGCAGACCGAGCATCGGGTCGCTTCGGTGGCGCTGGAATGGTGGTGAGCAGCGAATGCTGCCGCTGACCAGACGGTCAGCAGCAGGCAGACTACAGCCACTTTTTGGGAGATCGAACGCACACCAACTCCGGAGACGCTTGGGGTTAGTTTAGCGCGAGTGGGGAGGTTGCAACAACGCGAGGCCTAGATCGCGAGGCCTAGATCGGTTGGACGGAACGAAGGGCGGCCGCATTTCTGCAACGCTCGCTCTATTCTTGAGAAACCGCGGCTGTCTGTCACTGGCAGATGATGCTGGGATTATCAGCCGCGAGTTTCAAGCAAGCCTGATGCTGTTTGGTACGCTTGGCGGCTTCGGCTAGGTTCTGATTCTCGGGCAGGGTCCCCGATATGAGCACCGTGTTGCGCTGACCACGAGCCAGCGCTTGTTGCGGAGTCTCCTCGGTCGCAGCGGGAGCCAGAGCGGCGGCCGGAGCAGAAGCTGGGGCGACTGGAGCGGTCTGAGCTGGGGCGGTTGCCGGTGTCGGCCTTTCATCTGACACAGGCGTGGGAGCTAGTTTCCCGTGCTCTGCCCAGTCGGCAACGATCAGGTTGCAAGCGTCTTTGGAGGCGTTGCTTACAGTCCGGGTTGCGCTTGAGCCGAGTAGATCTCCTGCCCGATTGGCAACTTGGATCTGACTATTGGTGCGGAGGAGGCCACGCTTCTGTTTCGATTCGCGGTCTAACATCACGGTATAGTCTGCGGCAGACTCGTTAAGGGTCACCGTTATTCCGGAGCAGTTCTTTTGAAGGTCTTTGTTCAGTTCCATGCTCTCGTCGTGCGCGTCTACCGTACTCTCGGCGCGGCCGGTTCTGAACCAGCGGTTTCCGCCGGCGCTGGCATTGGTGGCGACGTTCTGAGTGCCCTTGCCGGAGACGTAGACCCGCGGTTTTTCTTGAGCTGCGGCAGTGAGTGTGAGGGCGAGCATCAGCGCAGAGAAATAAAGCGATCTCATAGTTTTTTCCTTCAGGGAAGGCTACAGTCTACCCTTGGAGTTGCCAAATTACCTTTGTGTAGGTGGAACAGTGATACTTTGGGGATGGCGTTTCAGGCTCCGCACGCCTCAGCCGCTAAAGCGTCTCCGCTGGCCTGACGACCTCTAGTTCCTGCGCGAGGGGTGAGGCGCTTGGGCCGCCCCACAGCTTTTTGCTCAAGCTCGGCCGTCTCGCGGAAGAAAAGCGACAAGCACAAGGCATCCAGAGTCTCGGGTGGAAGAAGAAGTCAAAACGCCGGGCGGGTTGGCCAGCCCACCCTCGTGCACGACGATTTGTTGCAGGTACCAGTCGCTCGAAAGCATGCCATTCTTCCCGGTTGCCTGCTTCAGCTAGCGCTGAGGAGACACCGATGTGTTCCACATTTGGCAGTCGGGTGTCCCAGCGAACTTTTGGGGGTGCTGGCCAGCCACATGGCGGTTGATTGCTCGTGCCGCCTGGGTTCTCAGACTTCCGCTCGTCAGGTCAAAGCTGCTGGTCTTGACTGAATAGGGACAGACGTTGCAGCGGAACACCACCGCGCATCCTTCCCGTTTGATTGTGTAATGTCTCATGATCCAGTGTAGACGCCAACGGGAAGTATCGTTGGAACCAAGGTCACGAAGCCTTCGTCGGGCGCTGATAGGGCCAGCCAGGTGTCGCCTGTTTCTTGAGATTCGGAAGCAGCGATTGCAGCGGCTTGGCCCAGGTTAAGCTCCTTAGGCATGCGCCACCCAGCCGTCAAAATCTTCTTCTCTGGGTGTGGACGACGCACCAAATGTTCCTGAGGTGTTGAGACGCCTCCACCTTCCGACCGAAGTGTAGGGCAACGTGTCGGTATCCGTTCCGCTTCGCGTACCGCAGTGGTTCTTCTTCCCGCACCGCCTGAGGGTAATGGGGCAGTTCCGCAGGCGCTATTCACTTTTATACACCCGCCAGCTTCTATGCTCTCAACGGTGGGTTACAAAGAAGGACAGGCGGGAACAGCCTGGTGTGACCCTGGAGACGCCACCTTCTTCAGGGCCGCCTTCCCTGCCGGCATCGCCTGACGCCAATTCCCCAGCGTCTCAACCGTGATCCGGCAACAGGATTGATGGCCTGCCCAGGTATTGGGCAGATGGCACAAGAGGCGCAGACAAGCCTTCCCGAATCAACGTCACCGATCCATATGAGCTGATGTACTGGGCAAAGATTCGCAAAGACGCTTGGCGTCACGAGGGAGGGAGTTGCCGGACCTAGTTCGCAAATCAGGCACCTCCGTCGCCCGTCGCCAAGGTTCCGAAGTTGTCGGGGAAGACACCCACTTGAACAACCAAATCATTACCTGATTCTAAGATGCTTTTGGCGGGAACGACCGGAGCGGCCACACAGGCCACTCCCTGAGGTCATAGTCTTCCTCTTCCGTCTTAAATGCCGCGAGGGCAGCGGCTTGATGCACGAGCAGTTCTATGGGCATCTTCCAACTTGCGGTCAACGCTGGGTCTTCGGGATGGTAAACCACACACCAATATTCCCTTGGGCGGGCGTAGACCTCTACCCGTTTTCCATAATGCACGCCGATGTGGCATGGCCCATTGATCTCTTCGTAAACGGGTTTGCCTTCGTCGGACATGCTTTGATCGTTCCAGTCTTTAGGTTGTTCCAGTCTTTGGTTGTTCCGGTCTTTGATTGTTCCGGTCTTTGATTGTTCCACAAGGATTGTTCCACAAGGGTAGGCCAGCCATGAGTTTCAAAAAAGGTCAATTGGGAACACCCGCATGGCACGACCGAGCCACGTGTCGCACGATCGAGCACGGTCGGTCCAGGATGGTTTGTAAAGCAATTTCGCGCACGCATGAAGACATGGCCTGGTAGGCAGCTTGAACTTGACCTCAGCGAAATCAAACAGTCTCGGCCAGGCCGCAAGTGGGAATAACATCACGGTGCCCTGCGGGAGAAGAGCGATTCTGGAATCAACAACGATAAGTCCGGGTCGCAGGCCTTAGGAGTTATTGCACTTTGTAGCGCGTCTTGCACTGGGGACATTCGGCGGCATGCATTATGCCGCTGAGGGGGACGGTTGGAATAATGAAGAACAGTGTCAGGAAGCGCATGCCGGTCTTAAGGACAAAATTACCGGCGAAACCGCAGGTGCCGCAGCGCATGATTTCGGCGGCGCGCTCGGAGCCCCAGAAGAAGACCTTTGTTCCAATGATCAACATAGAGCTGCCAACGCTCGGCGAGACACGATAGCACAGGTGGCACGGTATAGTGTTGGCATGGCGAGGAAAAAGACTGGCAATGCGTCGGCGCGCGTGTTGTCTTCCAAAGAAGTGTATCGGGGACCGGTGTTTTGGGTAACGTCGGACCGTGTGGTCGAGCCGGGGAATATCGAAGTACGGCGTGACATCGTGCGGCATCCGGGGTCGGTGGTGGTGCTGGCCGTGGATGACAGAGGGAAAGAGCCGCTAATCTTGCTTGAAGTGCAGTACCGCTACACCGTGGGCGGGGAGATCAGGGAACTGCCGGCGGGGCGCATTGATCCGGGGGAAACGGAGTTGGCTGGGGCGAAACGGGAACTCCTCGAGGAAACGGGGTTTACGGCAAGGTCCTGGAAACGAATTTTGAAGTTCTATGCCAGTCCCGGGTTCCTGGCGGAGACGATGTCGGTTTTCCTGGCGCGGGGCTTGAAAGCTGGGATCGCTCAACCGGAGGCCGATGAGGTAATTGACGTGCGGTTTGTTCCCCTATCCAAGGCGTTGAAGATGGTGAAAACAGGGCAGATCGGCGATGCCAAGACGATTTGCGGCGTGCTCTGGTTGAAGCAATACGGGGATAGCTTGTAGAACGGCAACTTACCCCCCATTGGTCTCGACAGCAAGGATTCCCGCGCCTCGATTGACTCTTTTCCAGCAACTCCTGTCCAGGGACTCCTGTCAAGGGACTCCTTTCGAGGTCCGTTGTGTTTGTTCCTGGGAATCACTCTATCCTCCTTTCTTTGTATCAACTTGACATGTTCTGTAACTGGTAGGACAATGTCCGGCATCCTTCCGGAGGGGGATACAGGAGTGGATCGTCTAAAAGGGACTGTGAAATGGTTTAACAATGCCAAGGGGTTTGGTTTTATCGGACACGATGGTGGGCCGGATGTGTTTGTTCATTACAGTGCAATCACATCCGACGGATATAAAAGCCTCGCAGAAGGTGATGCCGTCGAGTTCGAGATCACGCAAGGACAAAAAGGGCCCCAAGCAGCGAACGTAACGCGAGCCAGCTAGAGGCTCGGCAGCAACTGAAGACTTCTTCGCCAACGGCCCCCCCGTAACGGCTGCGAAGAGGGACGGTGTAAGGCAAGAACGGTTCCCGCTACAATCGGAGCGGGACCTCATGGAAAATAAAGCGATTGCGAGTCTGCTGTACGAAACGGCGGACCTGCTGGAAATTGACGGACAGGACGTGTTCCGGATCCGGTCGTACCGTCGTGCCGCCGAGGCGATCGACGCTCTGCCCCAGCAGGTTCGCGATCTCATTCAAGAACCGAAGAAGCTTTTGGAAGTTCCCGGCATCGGTAAGGGGATGCTGACGAACTTGCAGGAGCTCTTTGCGTCAGGGACGATCGGCGTTCACGCCGAGATGCTGGCGAAGTACAAGCCCTCCATGCTGGACTTGCTGAAGATTCAGGGCTTGGGACCGAAGACGATTTCTCTGATCTGGAGCGCCTATCAGGTCGCGGACGTGGACGGCGTGGAGAAGTTGGCGCAGGAGGGCAAGATTCGCATCTTGCCGCGCATGGGGGAGAAGCACGAGCAGAAGCTGCTGAAGGCGATTGAGAGTTACCGGAAGCTTACGGGGCGCTTTCTGATCAGCGTGGCCGCGGAGACGGCCGAGGCTCTGGCGGAGCATCTAGCGAAGCTTCGTGGAATTGACAAGGTTACGCCGGCTGGGTCTTTACGGCGAGGACGGGAGACTGTCGGCGATCTCGACCTGCTGGTCACGGGCAAAGCCTGTGAGACGGAAGAATCGCGACAGCAGGTAATGGAGCATATCCTCCTCTTCCCCGGCCTGACGGATGTGATCGCCAGGGGCGATAACAAGATCAGTTTCCATCTTAGAAACCACATGCAGGTGGACGTGCGCTTGCTGGCGGCGGAATCGTTTGGGGCGGCTCTGGTGTACTTTACCGGCTCGAAGTCGCACAATATTCTTTTGCGGCAGCGCGCGCTGAAGATGGGTTTTACCTTGAACGAGTATGGCTTGGTTCGCCTGGACGACGAAAAGCGCGTGGCCAGCAAGACCGAAGAAGACATTTACGCAGCCTTGAAGGTGGATTATATTCCGCCCGAGCTGCGGGAAAGTTTGGGAGAGATTGAGGCGGCGGACAAACATGCGCTGCCGGAGCTGATCACCGTCGAAGACCTGCGCGGCGATGTGCACATGCACACGGTCGAGACCGACGGGAAGAACACCATTGAGGAAATGGCGGAGGCCGCGCGGGAGCGCGGCTACGAGTACATGGCCATCACGGACCATTCCAAGAATCTGGCGATGGCGAACGGGCTGGATGACGCGCGGGCGGTGCAGCACATTGCGCGGATTCGCGAGGTAGATAAGAAATTGAATGCCCAGAAGAAAAGCATTCGTGTATTGGCTGGAATTGAGGTGGACATTCTGGCCGATGGGTCACTGGATTTGTCGGACTCGGTGCTGGAGCAGATGGACCTTGTGATCGCGAGCGTGCATTCGCACTTCAATCAGGAAGCGTCGGAAATGACGGACCGGCTGTTGAAGGCCATCAGCAATAAGAGGGTATCGATTCTGGGGCATCCGACGGGGCGGCAGCTCTTGCGCCGGGATGCTTACGCTATGGATATGGAAGCGTTACTCGATGCGGCGGCTCGCCAAAAGGTGGCCATGGAGCTCAATTCCTATCCTGAACGGCTGGACTTGAACGACCGGCATCTGCGCATGGCGAAGGAACGCGGCGTGAAGATTGTGATTAATACCGACTCGCATCACACCTCGCACATGGCGAAGGTTCGGTATGGAGTCCTGCAGGCGCGCCGGGCTTGGTTGGCGAAGGATGATGTTCTGAACACTTTGCCGGTGGCCAAGTTCCTGAAGGCGGTGGGGAGGGGCGCATGACGGTCGACGAGTTTAGGGAGTCCGTGGCTGGACCTGAGCCACCCCAAGAGCTATCCATTCCTCTAGCTGCGCTGTGGTGGGACGCCAGGGGGGATTGGACGCGGGCGCATGGACTCGTGGACGAATTAGAGAGTATTGACGGAATGGCCGTTCACGCTTATCTGCACCGCAAAGGAGGAGATGCGTCAAACGCTGACTATTGGTATCAGAGGGCCGGGCGCGGATTTCACCGAGAGGCGCTTGCGGCCGAGTGGGCGGCGCTTGTCGAAGGTCTTTCAGGCTCGGCGCCGACGGAGCACCCGCGCACGTGATGGCGCACCGCCCGCCGGGGCTAAGGGCGTAAACTCGTACACGATCCCCCTCCTTGTCCGTAGCTGCCTGTCGTTCCGAATCGGCGGGTTTTCCTCTTGTTCCCAATCAGATTGGAGTTCGGGCGGGCACCGAGATTGTCCCGTGGAAATGAGGAAGGAACGGTCTCGATCCAGGCGCCGTTGGACTGGCGCACGAGTTTAGACACAGATCCGTTGGAGGAGTTACTGCGCAGCCATACAGGGGCCCGGCGTTATCGAAGACCAGAGGGCGACACCGAGCTATCGTCGCCGGGCGTGCCGAACACAGAGACTCGTGGAAGCGTCCAGGATCCAATCTCCCAAGGGGTAAGTCCGGTTGCCGTAGGAAATTTGTGGATGGCGGTGTACGTCCAGGTCTTAGCGGTACAGGTTGCCGGCGGCGTCCCTGACCAGAGAAGCGTTAAAGAGCCTGAGGCGATACAGGATGAGAATGAGCTAGCTCGGCAAAACCGGGACGTGTTCGCATGAGTCAAGCTCTCCCAATCCTGATATCCTGTGCGCCGGTGATTGGAAATGGCGCAAGCACGCAAGCACGCCGCAAACAGAGCGCTCCAGAGCAAAATAGCTCTGGTCGCCGGAGCCACCCGCGGTGGCGGCAGAGGCATAGCCATCGCGCTCGGCGAAGCGGGTGCGACGGTTTACTGCACTGGCCGCAGTAGCAAGCGACAACCGGCCACGCCCGGTCGCCCGGAAACGATTGAAGAGACCGCAACAATGGTGACTGCAGCCGGCGGGCACGGCATTGCCGTACGCGTGGATCACACCAAGCCTGCAGAAGTGAAGAAGCTGGTCGCCCGAATCAAGAGGCAGCACAAGCATCTCGACATCTTAGTCAACGACGTGTGGGGCGGAGATGCTCTCACGGAATGGGGCAAGCCATTCTGGAACGTTAACCTTGAGAACGGCTTGAAGATGTTGAATCAGGCCATCCACTCCCATATCATTACGGCCCACTACGCGGTTCCGCTGATGCTGGGACGCGAGGGAGGAATTGTCTTTGAAATTACGGATGGCGACGCCTTCTACTATCGAGGAAATCTTTTTTATGACTTGGTAAAGATCTCCGTCATTCGGCTGGCGTTTGCCATGTCGCGTGAACTGCGCAAACGGAACATCGCCGCGGTCGCGTTGACTCCGGGATTCTTGCGGTCGGAAGCGGTACTGGAGCACTTTAAAGTGAGCGAGGCCAATTGGAGGGACGCTGGCAAGAAGAACTCGAATGTGAATCCCCACGAGAACTCCAAAGACCAGAACGACGCGCCCAGCGATTTTATGGCGTCGGAATCGCCGCGGTACATCGGCCGCGCGGTGGTGGCCTTGGCGGCTGATGCGAAAGTGAAAGGCAAGAGTGGACGGGTTTTCAGTTCCTGGGCGCTGGCACGGGAGTACGGGTTTACCGATCTCGACGGTACGCGTCCGGACTGGGGAAAACACGCGCGAAAGAAGTACGGCAAGTACAAGATTTGTGATGAGAAGTTCTATTCGTACTGTGTGCCGGGACTGGTGGAGATGATCTTTCCGGATTGGTTTTGAAGTCTACAACCTGGCATTTCATCACGGATTCTAGGCTTCTTTCGGCCAAAGGTGTGAGTGGGAACCTCAGAGAAGACTCCGGACCCAAGGGGGCCGGGGCGGCGCTCGCCTACCTCGGCGACTCAGGCCGGGCTGCTCGCCAGTCGGTTATCGAAGCGCTGAAGCGAATGCCCCGCTCTGCGCAAAGAACCTGACAAGGACGAGTCGCCCGGCGGACGAGCCTGCTGAACGAGCCTGCTGAACGAGCCGTCCGCCGCAAATGTTCTATTTCGATCGCTAAACGTCTTTCCCGATCACTACTGTTTCGATCTATCTGCTCCTACCTACGGACGCGGCGTCGCCGGAGCGGTCGCCTGCGTGACCATAAGCATGCGCGTACCACTATCCAGGTGAACGTTCTTCCCGGCGGACGTGATCACCGAATCCTCCATGGCGCCACTTGCGGCAGAGTTCAGATTGAGGCCGTTCATGCTGAACACGCCCCGGCTATTCGAGGTGAGCTCTCCTGCTGCGTTCAAGCCTCCCACAGCGTCGCGCGAGGAACCTGCCACACCGGTTGTCGTGCTAGTGGTTGAGCGCAACACTGCGTCCCCCGCACCACCGGCCGTCGCTCCTGTGTTGGTCACGGCCCCGGCCGCACTGCCCGCTGTCGAGGCTACGCCTCCCAACGCGCCGCGACTTCCCCCCATGCCAGAGTCCATCGCGCTGCCGGCAACGCTACCCGTCGCGTTCAGATCAGCGTCCGGCGCAGAGGCGGCGGTTTGCGCCGCCGCCATGGCCTGGATGGCAACGTGCAGCGGCGCCTCTTCGCCATTCTTGAGGATGGCGCGATCAAACACGATCGCCAACTCGGATTCTGCGTCGCCCTTGGCCCGCGCCGACGCCTTGGTGACATGTCCAACCAGTTTCGTTCCTTTGGGGATAACGGTTTTGTCCTGGGACTTCACATTCTCGGTCGTATGGGCTGTGACCGCGTCCCCCGGCTTACTCTTCTTTGAATCAAGTGAAGAGTTGAGAGCAGCATTAAAGGCCGTGCCCGATGCAAGTCCGGCGTTGGCTTGGCTCGCTCCAGACGACGAAGAAGCCGATGCACCACCCGAGGCCTGCGCGTGCGTCTTGTCCGCCGGCACAGTCGTCTGGGCAGCAGCTTGGCCATTTGCTTGGGCTCCGGTCTGCGCACTCGCTGGCCAGCCTGCACTGAGAGCCAAAGACGTTACGAGCAGAAGTATCCTGTTTGCAGGGTTCATGGTAAGAACTCTCCTCTCTTGTCAAACGTTCAGACAATTCGGGGGCCGTACACCCCGCTTTGCTACAGCAATAAGCGCTCCAATTGCACAAGTGATTGAAGCATAAGGGGATATCCTCAAGGCCGATGGACACACGCTCACCTTTCGGACGACAAAGCAACAGGCGCCGTGCAGGAATTACAGGGGTGGGTTTCACGAGCGAGCAGATCAGTGCTTGTGGAGGAATTTGACGCGGTGGCGGACTTTCTGGTCGGTATCCACATCGTCGTACTTGAGGAAGCTGATATTGCCGTCGACTTCGAGGACCGCTAGCGCGACTTCTTCAATCGTGGCGATGCCGTGCTCGCGCAAACCCTCTTCCAGGTCGTCCATGCCAACATGCTCGCGAGCCCTGGTACGTTCCATGACCTTGCCGTTATGAATGAGAACGGCCGGATCGCCCCGAAGTACCCTGCGGACCTTGCGACTGTGCGATGCCAGTTCTGCAACCACGTAATTCACGCCGAGCAAAGTAATGGCAGCGGTGGCACCCCCGATGACGGATGTGTCTGAGCCCGTCATGGCATTCTGCACGGCATTGGAGAGTAAGAGAAGGAGGGTAAGGTCGAAAGGCGTCATCTGCCCTACTTCCCTTTTGCCGCTCAAACGCACGCCGATGAGTACGATGGCGTACACCGTCAGCGTGCGCAGAGCGATTTGCAGCAGGACGAGCCCGCCGGGAAAAACGATGGGGTTCACTGAGCTGGGGCGGAAGCTGTCACCGGGGTGGGAGCGCTTTTGGGCGTACTCAGATAGCCGGTGACTTTATTCTTGTCGACGGTCCAGACGACGAGTTCAAAGAGCAAGTGATCGCGGCCACTGTAGAACTGGATGGGCTCGTTCATGTTGCGGTCTTTTTTCTCGATGATACGGTCATCGGCGGTGACGTTCATGGTGTACTTGCCCTTTTTGGGGTCGACCTTCTTTAACTGGAGGGCGACGGTGGCGATGGGCGAAGGAGCGGCACCCTTGACGAGCGTGAACTCGGCATAGTTGCGGTCACCTTTGTGTTTGAGAACGTCAAGGTCGTCGCGGGTGTGGGCGATCAGGCCGCTCTGCACGCCGAGGTCACCAATGGCGTGTTCCAGTTTCGCTTTGGTGGCTTCGAGGTCGGTCTTGGTGGAAGCTACGTCAGTTTTGACGCCGCCTACGTCGCCCTGGACCGTGGTTACGGCGCCGCTCACCTTGGAGACTTCCTGATTGGTGGCCGCGATGTGGGCTTCGGCGGCGCGGGTCTGGGCCTGGAGAGCGGCGGACTTATGCTCAAGCTCCTTCTTGGTCATGCCGAGCTGGGAAGCTAGGGTCTCGTTGTTGGCCTCGGCCTCCGAGAGGCGCTTGCTGAAGTCGTCGACTTGCGCGGCAGCGGCCTTTTGGGCAGCTTCAAGCTTAGCTGTGCGGTCGCTGGTGTCGTGCAGGAAATAGCTGGAGCCGAGAACAAAAATGGCGGCTAAGGCGCCGACAATCCATTTCATCACGCCCCCGCTCGGTGGCGGTGGGGTTGTTTCTTCAAGCATTAGAGCCTCCGAAACTTGCAAATATGGCTTCCGCGATAAGTGTTCCAGTTGGACGGCGCGGGTGTCAATGGCTACGGGGAGTCGGGAGCGGCGGTGCTTATAGAATGAAGATGTGAAGATTTGGGACACGATTGTCGCTGGCGGGGGCGTGATTGGGCTGTCCCTGGCGTTTGAATTGCGCAAGCGCGGGAGCTCGGTGCTGGTAGTGGAACGTGGAGAGCTGGGTGGGGAGGCTTCGTCGGCGGCTGGGGGAATGCTGGCATGGTGCGATCCTCACTTGCCGGAGGCGGCGCGTGGTTTGGCGGCGCTGAGTGCGGAGTGCTATGGGGAGTTTCTGGGGGAGATTGAAGAGGCTTCGTGCGCTGGCGCGGATTTGCGGAAGTTTGGGACGATTGTGCTGGATGAGGGGAAACCGGGGGCGTTGCTTGAGCAGTGCCGAACGTTGAGCGGCGAGAAATTGATGGAAATGGAGCCGGGGCTTCGGGTGGGATCGCGAAGCGTGCAGTGGTGGCCGGAGTGGAGCGTCGATCCGCGACGGTTGATGGCCGGCTTGAGCGTGGCCTGTCGGGCTCGGGGTGTGAACGTGATGACGGGCGTTGCGGTCTCCGAAGTTGTAATCGAACGCGGGCGGGCGGTTGGGGTGCGGAGCGCCGTGGGTGAGTTGTCTGCTGCCGCGGTCGTGAACTGCGCTGGGGCGTGGGCCTGGGAGATTGCGTGTGGGATG
>Ga0137418_10000302_pt1 | contig 43060 bp, 32 predicted proteins | sample CZODoug3_1_2_16f_FD_122242 | JGI IMG/M metagenome (GOLD analysis project Ga0137418, IMG submission 122242) | Vadose zone soil fungal communities from Angelo Coast Range Reserve, California, USA - CZODoug3_1_2_16fungal (Hybrid Assembly) | ecosystem: Environmental > Terrestrial > Soil > Vadose...
ATCTGCGTGGAAACGAGATCCTTCCAAAGCGTGTTCAGCGTCTTCCAATACGCCTGGTCGCCTGTCTCCAGGTAATAGTCCGTCGCCCCGCAACAGGCGTACATCGCGCGTACTGCATGCCCTTCCAGGTGCGTCCGCGAAGTGAACGGAATCCCGCAGAAGTGGTACACATAATTTTCAGGCTTGAATGGAATGCGCGAGTCCCCGGCCAGCAAATATCCCGCCAGCTCCAGGTGCCGCTTGTCGCCGGTGAGCCGATACAACTCGATGAGCGCCAGCTCCATTTCCGGATGCCCGGAAAACAGCGGCTTCTTGTCCTCGCCGGGACCGAAGTTCGGCAGCAAGAATTCGTTCACGAAACGGATGCCCGCGTCCAGCAAAGTGCGATCTCCGGTCGCCCGGTAATAAGCGATAGCCCCCTGCAAGAGGTGGCCAATGTTGTAGAGCTCGTGCCCATGTTGCTGCGTCTTCGGCTCCATGCGCTGCGCGGCGTGCTCCTGCACGTAGTAGGTGTTCAAGTAGCCGTCGGCCTGCTGCGCCGCAACGATCTCGCGAATATCTTTGTCCACCACCGCGCGCAATTCCGGCCGCTCGCTCGACTGAAGCGCGAAACCTGCCGCCTCAATCCATTTGTAAATGTCCGAATCGGAGTACACCGGACCGCGCTGCGCCGCCGTGCTCTTCCCGGTAAGACGCCGGAAATTATCCATGCGCCCGTTGACTTCCAGCAGCTTGCCCATCGACGGAATGCTGGCGGTCACGTTGGTCTCGCGGCGTGGCGACCAGAATCCAGTCTCAATCGTCACCGCATGTACCGGAACGCTGTGCAGCTTCGCGTACCGCGATTTCGCCAGGTTCAGAATCCCCTGGTCGCGGCAAGCCGGAGTTGTGGCCAGCGGAACTGACTTCTGCTCTCGCCCTGCAAGAGCGACCGTGAATTCGCTCAAAAGTTTCTGCGCGCCGGGCAGCACGGAAATCGCCGAAGCGGACATCGCCGAAGCGACAAACTTCCTGCGCGAATATTTTCCGTTCACGTCCATGGCGGCCTCCCGACGCAACTCTCCGCTCAGACCGCGCACATCATAGCGCAAGCGAAGCCCGATGTAGGCGCAGCACCTATGCGGGTACTTCTATTTTCAGTACCCCTCTCTCAGTACCTTTTTCCTACAAAATTCCCATAGCACGAGGCCAGTCTTTCCAGTAGTATTTCGCCATCGGATGTCCCCCGTAGTCGGTCGAAAAATGACGAACACTGACCTCTCCAGTTCCAGCAAGCCACACGTGCACAGGCGGGTGTCGCTCCGTCAGCCGCTTCGCTGCGGGTTCACAATCCTAATTTGCTCCTGTCTGTTTGCCGGTGCCGCGCAGTGTCGCGCCCGCGCTCCCCAGGATGTAGCCGAAGCCGCGCGCCAGGAACGCGCCCGCAAAGAGCAGGCGAAGAAGCAAAAGCACGTTTACACCGACGAAGATTTGCGCCGCGCGAAAATCCTGACCGCGGACGACGAAGCCCTTGTGGAATCCAGGCGGAAGCAGCAGCCCGTGTCAGTCGAGGAACAGGCTCAGGCCCCCGTCGACGCCGATACCGGGCTCGCGCAACTTCCGCTCGGCGATATCGCGCGCCGTTACCGCAATGCCAAAATCGCCGCGCAAGCCCCCGATCCATTCCACCTTCCGTTCGATGAGCTGATTTTCGCCGCTCCCGTTATCTCGGTTCCCGAACTGGAGCCCCCTCGTCCGAGCTTTTCGCCGGCACATCCAAACGTCGTGTCTGCCCGCCCGAACGCGGTGGTCGCGCCGGCAATCTCTAGCCCCGTGCCTTTGCAGCGCCTCGATCCCGCGATCTCGCTGCCCAAACTAGCCCGTCCTGCTCAGAGCTTTTCACCGGCGCGCCCTAATCTCGCTCCGGTTCAACCCCAGTCGGTAGTCGCTCCGGCAATCTCTAGCCCGGCGCCTTTGCGCCGCCTCGATCCATTCACCCGGCGCTTCGCTCACTCCGCGCCTCCGCCGGTTTCGCGGATCGCACCGGCTGCGCCGCAGCCAAAAGCGGCTGCTCCGATCGCGCCCTCGACCGCGCCACCCACGGTGGCTCCGGCGATCACTCCGTCCTTACCGAAGCCAAGCGTCACTGTTTCCATAGCTCCGCCGCCAGGCTCAGTGAAAACTTCCTCGCCGCTCCACACCGTCATCATGCAACCCGGTGATTCTCTCTGGAAGCTCGCGCAGCAAAACCTCGGCCGTGGCTCGCGCTGGCAGGAACTGCTGGCGGCTAACCCTGGCATCGTGGACCCCACCCGCATCGCCGCCGGCACGGAAATCGTGGTGCCCGCCAGAGTCACGGGCTTGAAATCCGATCTGAAGGTCACCGTCAAGCAGGGCGACACGCTTTCGAGCATTGCGCGAGGAACCTACGGCCGCGCCGCCGCGTGGCGTTGCGTCGCGCAAGCCAATCCCGAAATCGCGGACGCCAACCGCATCTACGAAGGCCAGCAACTCCTTCTGCCCTTCAACTGCAAGCAGTAAGCTGGGAGCCGCGGCGTTATATAAACTCATATAAACCGTTATCGAGGTTTACGCCATTTTGTAAGTGCATTCAGATTTCCGTATCTCGTCCGGCGATAGACCATATTTAATTTTTTCATACGCTCACTAACCGACTCAATCTGCTGGCTTTTTCTCATTCGTAGGAAATCCTACATCTGGCCCTGAGATTGCCCACTGACCTACGGGCACGCGGTGGTGGCGTTCCCTTTCCAAGACTAGATAAACATGGCAGTTGCGGCTCCCGCAGCCCAGTTCGCGGGCCAACGCACATTTTTATTTATTGCTAATCAGAGGAGAGCACATGATCGTTCAGTTCCGGCCCGTCGCTTTAACACGAGGCATTTCCCAATTCTTTTTGTTCGCCATTCTGCTCATGACCCTGGGAAGCACCGCCGTCATGGCACAGACTACCGCCAGCATCAAGGGAACGGTTACGGACGCCAGTGGGGCGGCCGTAGCAGAGGCGAAGGTTGTCGTCAGGAGTCAAGCCCTGGGCATCGAAAGAACCACGCAAACCAACTCCTCGGGTGACTACGAGGTGCCCGCCCTGCCTCCCGGCATCTACAGTGTGGAAGTACAGGCACAGGGTTTCACCAGCCAAATTGCCAAGTCCCTGACGCTCCAGGTCAGCCAAAACTCCGTTCAAAATTTCGGTCTTAAGGTGGCCAGTTCCGACATCGTTGTGACCGTCGAGAGTTCGCAACCCATTATAGATTCCACCAGCATCACTGTAGGTCAGGTGATCGACAAGAACGTAGTACAAGAAATCCCCCTCAACGGCCGTCACTTTGTGGATTTGGCTTTGTTAGTACCGGGCACCGTAACACCTCCTCAGAGCGGCTTCCTGACGGCGCCTCTGCGCGGCCAGGGGTCGTTTGCGTTCAATTCCGCCGGAGGCCGCGAAGACGCCGTAAACTTCATGATTAACGGCATCAACTTGAACGACATGATTCAAAACCAGGTGACATTCCAACCGACCATCAACACCGTGGCCGAATTCAAAATCGACAACTCGACTTACAGCGCAGAGTCCGGCCGGAATTCCGGCTCGATCGTGAATATCGCCACGCGTTCGGGATCCGACCAGTTCCACGGCGAGGCTTATGACTACTTTCGGAACAATTATCTCGACGCCCGAAACTTCTTCAACCCGACATCCGTACCGCAGTCTGCTCTGAAGCGCAATCAATTCGGGGGTGATATCGGCGGTCCGATCATCAAGGGGAAGACCTTCTTCTTCTTGAGCTACGAGGGGCTGCGGCAACATCAGGGCTTGACGACCACCAGCGCCGTTCTGACCGCCGCCGAAAGAGCGCAAATCCAGAGCACGGGAAGCCCTTCGGCCCAAGGCCTGCTGCAATTCATACCGGCCGCCAACGGGACCCTTAATGGAGCGCCGGCATTTTTCGGCTCCGCGAGCGCGAATGTGAACATCGATCAGGGTACGGTGGACATCAGCCACAATTTCAGTGACAAAGACCGGATTCACGGGTACTACGCGAATCAAGAAGATCTGCGCTTGGAGCCTACACAGGGTGCCAACCTACCGGGCTTTGGTGACACTCGCGCAGGCCGTCGGCAGGTCTTTACCTTGGGCGAGACTCACGTTTTCAGCCCAACCGTTATCAATGAATTTCGCCTTGGCGCGAACCGAGTTCACATCACCTTCACACCGAATAATGCGACCGATCCGGCTTCTGTGGGTCTGGGGGGAGTACTTGGCCCAAACATGACGTTCATTCCGGTGATCTCGATTGCAGACAAGTCCGGGCTGCTGTTCGGTGCCGAACGAAACTTTCCGCAAGGACGCGGAGACCTTACTGCTGTGGTTGGAGACACGTTGAATTATATCCGTGGAGCACATTCGCTGAAGTTCGGCTTTGAGTTCCGCGATTTCCGAAATGACAATTTCGCGACCGACCCTGGCATACTGACCTTCAACACGACGGCGCACTTTATCTCGGGCACGGCAGACTCATCCGCTCGAACGGTGGGAGTAGCGCAAGCCAACCGCATTACTCAGAACGCCCTCGACTTCTTTGCACAGGATAGCTACAAGCTCAAGCCCTATTTCACTCTTGAGCTCGGTTTGCGCTATGCCTGGAACATGACTCCGAATGAGGCGCGCGGTCGCTTCGTGACATTTGACCCGGGATCACTGTCGCTCGTACCCGTCAGCGATCCCTATCACCAGAACAATAAGAACTTCCAACCGCGGGTTGGATTTTCCTGGGACGTTTTCCACACGGGAAAGACAGTTCTGCGTTCCGGCTATGGACTCCAGGTGGACCAGCCGATCACCGGAATCGTTACTGGGTTGAATTCCAATCCACCCTTTGCCGTACCGATCGCAGTCGGAACTGCTCAGTCGCTTACCGCGTTGGGGAGTTTCTATGACCCGAACAATGCAACAAACATCTCCCCCTCGGTCGTGAATCCAAACTTCAAGAACGCCTATGTGCAATCCTGGAACTTGAATATCCAGCAGCAAATCTCCCGCAACACGGGAATCATGATCGGCTACTTTGGATCGAAAGGTACGCACCTCGAGGTCGACCGCAACATCAATCAGCCCACCGTACTGGGTAGCTTTGTGGCTGGCAGCAAGCCTTTCATTGCACTTTCGCCGAGTAGCCCATTTCTGCCGAACAAGACGCTCTCCAACCGAATTACCGAACGCGACAGCAACTCCAATTCCAATTACAACGCGCTATGGATTACGGCGAACCAGCACTTGGCGCATGGGTTGCAGTTCAACGCTTCCTATACCTATTCTCACTCGATCGACGAAGTCTCTCGTAATAATGCCGGGATTATCGTTCAGGACAGCTCGAACATTTTCAGCAGTCGCGGGTCTTCCGATTTTGACGCCCGGCATAGGTTCGTGGCGAATGCCATTTACGACCTGCCCTTCAAAGGCAACCGCCTCGTCGGCGGATGGAAAGTGGCGCCCATCTTGACCATACAGAGCGGGAATCCATTCAACATCGTCCTCGCCACAACCAACACGACGGGTGCTGGCAACACCATTCGCCCGAATCTGATCGGCCCTGTGCAAATCAGCGGGAATCCGGCCCAATGGATTACCAATTCTGCGTCGGCGTTCAGCGTCCCCACCGCTAACACCTTCGGCAATCTGGGCCGCAACGCTTTCTATGGTCCCGGATTTACGAACTTGGATCTGGCGCTGATCAAGAACACCAAAATAACCGAGAGAATCAACGTGCAGTTCCGCGCGGATGCTTTTGATCTCTTTAACCATCCGAATTTTGGAAATCCAGGGGGTGGAAACGGCTTTGTGGTTTTGCCATCGACCTTAAATACAACTACACTCGCCACTTTCACTACGATCACCAGTACGCGTTTCCCCACGGCCGATTCCGGCTCCTCACGCCAATTGCAGCTCGCGCTGAAGTTGCAGTTCTAAGGCGAGTCAGCGTTAGCTTTCCGCCAAGGGGTCGCGACCGGCCTCTTGGCGGAGACTTTTCGCTCCTCGAATCATTTCCGCTTCCACAATCGATTCCTTTCCTTGCCGACGCTCAAGGGCTTCCGCTCTTCGCATGGTCTTTTTCGGTTAGAATGGAACACGTAGTTCTTGAGGAACTGTGTGATTCATCGCCACGTTTTTCACAACGACACGCTGCTGCCCATCGAGAAAGTCCGCCTCTCTTCCGGACAAGCCGGCCTTCTCTGCGGCTGGGGTCTGTTCACCACCGTTCGCATCTCGCGCGGCGAAGCCTTCGCCTACGAACGCCACTGGCGCCGCCTCGAAAAGGATGCCGCCCTCATCCGTCTGCCCATGCCGTACACCGCCGCCAAAGTGCGCGTCCATCTTCACGAAGTCATTCGCGCCAACAATGTCACCGAAGGCTCCGCCCGGATTTATCTCGTCTACAACCAAGTCGGCTTCTGGCAGAGCGATGAGCGGCAGCCCCAAACCGATCTCATCATTTATTCCGCGCCGCTCCCCGAATACCGCGAGCCTGTACGCCTCGGCCTTCGCGCACACGGTCGCCACGCTGCCTCTCCGCTTTCTGGAGTAAAGAGCATTTCGTGGCTGCCCAATGTCTGGGCCGTGGGCGAAGCACAAAGAGAAGGGCTCGATGAAGTTGTCCTGCTCAACGAGCGCGGCGAAGTGGCCGAATGCACCGCCGCCAATATTTTCGCCATCAAGAATGGCAAAATCCACACGCCGCCGCTAAACTCCGGCTGCCTCGAAGGCATCACCCGCGGCATCCTCTTTGAAATCGCCCCCGAAGCCGGAATCGCAATCGTCGAGCACGCGCTCCGCCCCGAAGATCTCTACTCCGCCGACGAAGTCTTCATATCCTCCACGAACCGCAACATCATCGGCGTCGGCGAAATTGCCGGACAAAAAATCGCCTCCGCCCCCGGCAAAATCACGCATCAACTCGAGGAACTTCTCGTCACCCACGTAACGGACTATGTCACGCGCCGCCTCGCGACTGCCTCCCGCTAGCTTGCGTCCTGCATCCATCTATCTTGCGGAAATAACAGGTTCACCTCGACTGGCGCGATATCACAACCTGTGGTGTACTTGTCTTTGCTTTTCGGACCATCTTCGCAAAGTGTCGAATCCTTTCGCAGATAGCACCGCCACGACCACGACCGCAGCACCAGGCTGGTCAACGGATTCTGATTTCCGTTCCTTCGCCGTCGCCGTTCCCCGCCGCCCCTCGGCAAAATCTCTGCTTCTAGCCTGCTGCCTTTTTCTCGTGACCCTTGGCACTTGTCTCGTCGCCGGCACCCATTTCGCAGTCGCCTACGCCCACAACGAAGCCGTTTCCTGGGACGAATTCATCCGCGCCTTCACCCTCGTTTATCGCAACCCGCTCGCGCTAGCCGCTGGACTCCCCTTCGCCCTAACGCTGCTGACGATTCTCCTGGCCCATGAACTCGGCCACTTCTTCGCGTGCCGCCATCACCACATCCATTCCAGCTATCCTTTCTTCATTCCCTTTCCGACACTCATTGGCACGCTCGGCGCCTTCATCCTCATCCGCTCTCCCATTCGCACCACGCGCGCCCTCTTCGACGTCGGAGCCTCCGGCCCACTGGTCGGCTTCCTCATCGCCGTGCCCGCGCTTCTCTACGGCATCGTGCACGCCAAATTCGTCCCTAACCTCGCCGATCCCGCGAACGCCGGAATCATCCTCGGCTCGCCCCTAATCCTCCAACTCCTCGCGCCAATTTTTCACCATGGCGCGAACGCCTCCACACTCTTGCTTCACCCTGTCGGCCGCGCCGCATGGGTAGGACTCTTCGCCACCTCACTCAATCTTCTTCCCGCCGTGCAACTCGACGGTGGCCACATTATTCGTTCCCTCAGCCAGCGCGCGCATCGCGTCTCGTCGATTTTCGTTCCGCTGCTCCTGGCTTATCTAGGGTTCCGCTTCTGGCCTGGTTGGTATGTCTGGGCCGCGTTGCTTGTCGGCATCCGCTTCCTGCGCACGCTCCCCATCTACCATCCCGAACCGCTAGGTTCGACGCGCTACGCCGCGGCCTTCCTCTCCCTAATCATCTTCATCCTTTGCTTCATGCCCGCCCCCTTCCTCGAGTAGGCGCCATCCACGCGACAGCCAATTCTGGCTGTCCCCCATTAAAATCGCTCCAACTTCTCATTGACCTCTCACCTCACCACAGGGCACTCTTGTGCTTCCAAAATGGCCGCTGTCATTCCCACCACCACCGAAGCCCCTCCGGCAACCCCCGCCTCTCTCCTCCGCACCCTTCGCCAACGCGACCTCTTCCTCCTCTTCATCGGCTCCGTGATCGGCTCCGGCGTCTTCCTAACTCCCGGCCTGATCCTCCGCCTGCTCAACGGGTCCGTCGGCTACTCCTCCCTCGTGTGGATAATCGGCGGCATACTCTCTCTCCTTGGTGCACTCACCTACGCCGAACTAGCCGCCGCCAACCCCGAAGCGGGCGGCCTTTACGTTTTCATTCGCGACGGCTTCGGCCGCATGCCCGCATTCCTCTACGGCTGGTGTCTCTTCCTCGTGATCGCCAGCGGCTCCGTCGCAGCTCTAGCCCGCGCCTTCACGCGTTATCTTCACGAAATCATTCCCCTGAATTCGATCGAGGCCACGATCGTCTCCGTCGCAATGATCGCCGTAGTCACCGCCGTCAACGTCTGGGGCACCCGCAAAAGCTCCGACCTGCAAAACTGGACCACGCTCATCAAAGTCGGAATCATCGTAATCCTCAGCGCCGTTCTGCTCTCCCTCGGCCATCACATCCGCGAAATTCCAGCCGCGCTGGGCTCCTCGCAATCCGGATTTTCCCTCGTCTCAAGTTTCGGCCTAGCTATGATCCCCGTCCTTTGGGCCTACGAAGGCTGGCAGTTCGGCACCTACAGCGCGGGAGAAGTTGTCGATCCGCAGAAAGCATTCCCCCGCGCCTTCCTGCTAGGCTCGCTCACACTCACAGCTCTGTACCTCATCGCCATCGTCGCCTACCTAAACGCCCTGGGCCCCGCTAAAGCGACCGAAAGCGAAGCCATCGCCGCCACGGCCGCAGCCGCGGTCCTCGGTCCATGGGCTGGACGCGCCATAGCGTTCACCATCCTCATCTCCACCTTCAGCGCTGCCAACAGCGTCATCCTTACCGCTCCGCGCGTCTTCTACGCCATGGCCAGTGATAATCTGTTTTTCAAAAAATTAGCCGAGGTCCACCCACGTTTTCACACGCCGGCCGCCGCAGTAATCGCTCTCGGCATCTGGTCCGCCGTCCTGGCTTGCGCCGGCAAATTCGCTGAGCTAATCGGCGGCGTAATCTTCATTGGTTGGATATTCTACGGACTAGGCGCAGCCGCCATCTTCCCCCTGCGCCGCGCCTCGCAAGGCAAGTCTCTCCCCTACCAAGTCCCCGGCTATCCCTGGACTCCGCTACTCTTCGTGCTGGCAGCCGCCGCCATCGTAGCGAACGCTATCTATCTCGCCTTCCACGACCCCGGCCAATTCCGCAACTTGGCCGTCGCCATCATTCTCTTCGCCCTGGGCCTACCCGCCTATTTTTTTTGGCGCCGCCGCTCATCCCCATCAGCCCAATAATGGGAGCCCTTTAATGTTCAGCCGGCCTTACAGGCGTCCACGCCACCTCAGTCCTTCTTCCGTCCCCTGCATCTAATCTGCACACGTCAATTCTTTCTCGGGAGGCGAATCAACGGTGCCGAGATCAATTTTGCTCGTTGACGATCACGAAGTCATCCGTCGCCAACTCCGCTCGCTTTTCAATTCCTATCCTGAATTCACTGTTTGTGGCGAAGCCGTTCACGGAGTGGACGCTATCGAAAAAGCCCAGCAACTCTCCCCCGACCTGATCATTCTCGATCTCTCCATGCCTGAAATGAACGGCCTGGAAGCCGCCTCCGCTCTGCGCTACATCATGCCCGATGTTCCCCTTTTCCTCCTCACCGCGCACTACAGCCGGGAACTGGAGCTGACCGCGTTCGGTTCCGGTATCTGTGCCGTATTTTCCAAGCACGACGATTTGGATTCCCTGGTGACAAGAGCGCGTCTAGAGCTAAAGCTGCAAGAAAGCAGTAACGGCGAATCCAGCACGCAAAGTAAAGCCTAGCATCTCCGCTTCCCCGGGAACGCCAATCTCCTGATTGGCATCCCGCCGACATAAGCATGCCCCCCCTCACTCCTGACCTTGTAGCCCGCCGATGTGCGGGCAGAAACTTTCACGTTCTAACATAAGTGCTGCCTCGCCGATGAACCAATCGGTATTTCCTGGCCAAAAAAGCAGGTAACCACTGGATGGAGCTAAGGCCGCTACCATGTTTTCATCTAGGGGCCGTTACCGGTTTAGCGGACTGAAACCGGACCTTCACCCAGGCGACCGTAGTCCGGAGGCGTATTTTTAATGCAATACCCCACAGTTGCCAACATCGATCGCCGTCACGAACTCCCCTACGAGCAGTTTGCCGAGGAATATCTCTTCCCGAATAAGCCCGTAATCATCAGCGGCGCCATGGAAGGCTGGAGAGCCGTGGACAATTGGACGCCCGAATATTTCAAGACAAAATACGGCTCGATCAGTCTTTGTATCGACGGGAAGAATTACACCATGGCTGATTTCATCGATCGCGTGACTTCTTCCACGTCAGCGAATCCCGCACCATACCTGCGCAACGAAATTATCGAACAATTCTTGCCCGAGCTGCTCGCTGACATTTCCCCGCTGCCCCGCTACTTCTTTCCGAATTGGCTCGATGGTAGGCTCTCCCGTGTGCTCCGCTCCCGCCTGCACAGCGGCTCTCCCGAGCTTTATATCGGTGGCAGCGGAGCAAAATTCCCCTTTCTTCATTTCGATAGCTATCACACCCACGCCTTCCTCGCTCAAATCTACGGCACGAAGGAGTACACCGCCTTCTCCGCGGACCAGACTTCCTATATCTATGTGAGCCCGAAGCAATACAATGCATCGCAAATACCCGATATCGAGAATCCCGACCTCAACCAATTCCCGCTCTTCGCCAACGCCGTGCCCATGCGCTTCCGCCTCCATCCCGGAGAAATTCTCTTCATCCCCGGCGGCCTATGGCACACCGCCAAGATGCTAACGCCATCCATCTCCGTGTCCGTCAACCGCGCCAACGCCTCTAACTGGGCAAAGCTCACTCACGATATGTGCCGCAACGCTCCGTTACACATGAAACCAATCGCCGCCGCCTACCTGACAGGCCTGCGCGCCTACCGCACCCTAAGCGGCTCATAGTTCGCGAGCGAATCGCGCCCAATGTGTACGTTGACGCCTTGCTGGCGCGGGCCCATCTCCTTTCATTCTGGCGTTTTCCGCAACGCCCGACGTCCGCGGCGCTGCTCCCCCTGTGACGGCCGTCACCCTACCTCGTAATCGTAATCACAGACTAACTCTTTCGCTCCAACCATATTTGGACTTGCGTGGGAGGTGCGAAAATGCAAAAAAGATGAGCGCGATCTCTTGGAGGTTCTGAAATCGGAACTCGAATTCCTCGAAACCGGCGGCTATCGCAGCTGGCCGGAGACCGCCTGGCGCCCGAAATGTATTTTCGAGGACTCCCCCAGCTGCATTAATTATTATTCCGAGGGGAATCCGCGCCCCTGTACGGATTGCGCCTTGATTTATCTTGTCCCGCCCGCGCTTCGCTCCGCCAAATTCCCGTGCCGCCACATTCCGCTTAATGAACCCGGCGATACGCTGGATTCTCTCTATCGTTACCGCGATCAAAGCGAGATCGAAAGCACTGTCGTAACTTGGCTCCGTGCTGCGATTACACGCTTAGAAGAAGAGGGGGCGGCAGTCAAAGTGTCACACAATAGCTCCTTGCTGAAAGGAACGCCGCTCTACAATAAGCAACATCCCAAGTGTGCAAACCCTGCGTGTTCAACTGCCTTTCATTGGACCGGAGGCGGCAAATTCTTTCGGTTTCGACCCGAACCCCAAGCCGCAATCAATAGCTGCTCGGCAGCTGACACGCCAGGAGGGGTCCACGGTGTGAGGCACTATTGGCTGTGCGAGCGCTGCGCACACATTTTCACTCTGGTCTACGAGCAAGGACCCGGAGTCGTTATCCAGCTGCTACGGGCCGAACTCGCTGGCGAACTTCACCAGAAGTCATCCGCTGCCTAGCCAGGGCAAGAAAATCCTTTCCCTAGCCTGTTCAAAGCAGCCGGGATAAAATTGCCCTGCCTCACGCGAGGCTTCCTCTCAGCCGGCATCAGGAATCCCGATCCAACGGAGGACGCCAACATGGCTTCGCCAACACTCACAGGCTCATCAAAGCCTCAACATTCCAAGCAGGCTCTCTCTCAAGAGGAGCTCCGCAAAATGCACGCCTACTGGCGCGCGGCAAACTATCTCTCGGTTGGCCAAATCTATCTCTATGCCAATCCTCTGCTTCAAGAGCCGCTGAAGCTTGAGCACATCAAGCCGCGCTTGCTAGGCCATTGGGGCACGACGCCGGGGCTGAATTTCATCTACGTACATTTCAACCGGCTCATCAAAAAATATGATCTCGACGTCATTTATGTCACCGGCCCGGGACACGGCGGACCGGGACTCGTTGCTAACACCTATCTCGAGGGCACCTACAGCGAAATCTATCCGCATATTTCCCAAACCGTTGACGGGATGAGAGGCCTCTTCAAACAATTTTCGTTCCCGGGAGGAATCCCGAGCCACGTAGCTCCTGAAACGCCCGGCTCGATTCACGAAGGCGGCGAACTCGGATACTCCATTGCGCACGCTTATGGCGCTGCGTTCGACAATCCTGACTTGCTTGTTTGCTGCGTTGTAGGCGATGGCGAGGCGGAGACCGGACCGCTCGCCGCGAGTTGGCACTCCAACAAATTTCTGAATCCAGCCCGCGACGGCGCTGTTCTTCCCCTTCTGCATCTCAACGGCTACAAGATTGCCAACCCCACTGTCCTCGGTCGTCTAAGTGACACAGACCTGACTCAGCTTTTCACCGGCTACGGCTACAAGCCTTATTTTGTTGAAGGTCACGAACCGGAAGGTATGCACCAACTCATGGCCTCCTCGCTCGACACCATCGTCGACGAAATCAGAGCCATCCAACAAAACGCTCGCACCGGCCACCTTGACGGCGAACCAATCTGGCCGATGATCATCTTACGCACGCCGAAAGGCTGGACAGGACCAAAAGTCGTTGACGGGAAGCCCGTCGAAGGCACTTGGCGCGCGCACCAAGTCCCTGTCACCGACCTCTCGAAACCGGAGCACTTGAAAATCCTACAAAACTGGATGAAGAGCTATCAGGCGCACGAACTGTTCGACACTGACGGCAAACTCATTCGGGATTTGAAGGAATTAGCGCCACGCGGGAATCGCAGGATGGGCGCAAACCCTCACGCGAACGGTGGCGTGCTGCTCAAAGATCTAGTCATGCCGGACTTTCGCGACTATGCCCTGAAAGTATCCAAGCCGGGCACCGGCCTTGCCGAAGCCACTCGCGTGTTGGGCACTTTTCTCCGCGACGTCATGAAGCAGAATGCAGACACCAGAAATTTTCGTGTATTCGGCCCGGATGAAACCGCTTCGAATCGGCTTGACGCATTATTTGAAGTCACCAACAAAATCACCATGGAGCCGATCGAGCCCACCGACGAACACCTCTCACGAGACGGTCGCGTAATGGAAGTCCTCAGCGAGCACATGTGCCAGGGCTGGCTGGAAGGCTATCTGCTCACCGGGCGCCATGGCTTCTTCTCCTGCTACGAAGCCTTCATCCACATCGTGGATTCCATGTTCAATCAGCACGCAAAATGGCTGAAAGTCACGCGCGACATCCCATGGCGCCGCCCGATCGCTTCTCTGAATTACCTGCTGACCTCACACGTCTGGCGACAGGATCACAACGGATTCACCCACCAGGACCCCGGCTTCATCGACCACGTCGTGAACAAGAAAGCAGACATCGTTCGCGTGTACCTGCCTCCCGACGCCAACACCCTTCTCTCCGTTGCCGATCACTGCCTTCGCAGCCGCGATTACGTCAACGTAATCGTTGCCGGAAAGCAACCAGCTCTGCAGTTTCTCGATATGGAATCCGCCATCCAGCACTGCACCGCCGGACTCGGCATTTGGGACTGGGCTTCCACCGATCAGGGCGCCGAACCCGATGTAGTAATGGCCTGTGCAGGCGATATTCCGACTCTCGAAACACTTGCCGCGGTGGACTTGCTCCGCCGTCATTTTTCCGACATCAAAATCCGCGTCGTCAATGTCGTTGACTTGATGACTATTCAGCCCTCAACCGAACATCCTCACGGCCTCTCCGACCGTGAGTTCGACTCCATCTTCACGACGGACAAGCCGGTGATCTTTGCGTATCACGGTTATCCGTGGCTGATTCACCGCCTCACCTATCGCCGCACGAACCACGACAATTTCCACGTCCGCGGTTACAAAGAAGAAGGAACCACAACAACTCCGTTCGACATGACTGTCTTAAACGATTTGGATCGCTTCCACCTTGCAGGCGACGTCATCGATCGCGTTCCTCGCCTGCAACGCGTTGGAGCTCACTTCAAACAGTTTCTGCGCAACAAACTCGTCGAGCACAGGCAATACATCCGCGAACATGGCGACGATATGCCGGAAATCCGCGATTGGAAATGGCCGCATTAGGCCATGAAAATCCTCGTCCTCAATTCGGGCTCTAGCAGCCAGAAGAGTGCGCTGTATGAAATCTCCGGGATGCTTCCAGAGCATCCGCCCCAGCCAGCGTGGCAAGGCAAAATCGAATGGGACGGCGATCAAGCTGACATCGAGGCGCAAAATTCGCAGGGAGCCAAGCACGAAGCTCGCGTCCAGGTAGCGTCACGCTCAAACGCCATCGGGCAACTCCTGGACACGTTATGGCACGGGCAGGTCTGCGCCGTTTCCGCTCCTTCGGAAATCGACATGGTCGGCCATCGCATCGTTCACGGCGGCCAGGAATTCGAAGAAGCAACGGTCGTCACACCGCAAGTGAAGTCCGCCATCGCGCGCATGGCTGTTTTCGCGCCCCTCCACAATCGCGCCGAACTGGAAGGGATTGAGCTGATCGAAAAATGTCTAGGCGATGTTCCTCAGGTGGCGGTGTTCGACACAGGTTTTCACAGCCATCTGCCGGAAGCGGCCGCAGTCTATCCCGGCCCTTACGAATGGCTCGCCCAAGGAATCCGGCGATACGGCTTCCACGGAATCAATCATCAATATTGCGCGCAGCGCGCTGCGCAGCTTCTCAACCGCGAACTGGACTCTCTAAAGCTCGTAACTTGCCATCTCGGCAATGGCTGCTCTCTCGCAGCGATTCGCGAGGGCCGCAGCATCGATACCACCATGGGGTTTACCCCGCTCGACGGCCTGATGATGGGTACGAGATCCGGCTCGCTCGATCCGGGAATTCTCACGTATTTGATGCGCGAAGAAAGATTCTCCGGCAAGCAGCTCGACGATTTGCTAAACACGAAATCAGGTCTCCTGGGAATTTCTGGAATTTCCGGCGACATGCGGCAGATTGTCACATCCATGAAAGAAGGAAACCCGCGAGCCAAGCTGGCGTTCGACATGTTCGTGCATCACCTTCAATCTGGCATCGGGGCGATGATTGCCAGCCTCGGAGGAATGGATGCATTGGTCTTCACCGCAGGCATAGGTGAAAATTCGCCTGAACTGCGAGCCGCGGCATGCGCCAATTTCGCCTTTCTTGGCCTCAAGCTCAATGCTGCAAAGAACATTCCGCATTCAGCAGACCAGGATATTTCCCTACCTCACTCAACCGTTCGAGTCCTTCTCATTCGCGCCCAGGAGGATTGGGCCATCGCGCGCGATTGCTGGCGCCTGGCGTCGGCAAAAAACACCGGCCGCGCCAACCCCAACTGACGCGATTTCGCCTTCCGTACCTAGCGCTTCTCCGTGGTCTTAGCTTTCCAGGCTTTTTGCCCTTTTAGAATTTCCTTGTACGGGCACGGTTGTGGTGCCAGCGCTTACGACGGCGGTTTTCGCGTCGGAGCAACAGTAGGTGGCCCTTCACATCAGGCTCAGCGGATCCATGTCGACCAAGACGGCTGTCTCGGGAATTTCCTTCCGCTCGAGGAATGTCATGGCGCCGCCGAGGATTTTCGATAGGAGCGAGCGCTTTGGGGACTTTAACAGGAACTGGAAGCGATGCTCCCGTTTGAGGCGGGCTAGCGGGGCCGTGGCTGGACCCAGGATGCGCAGTCCTTTGCCGTCGTGCGGAGAAAAATATTCGGAGAGCTGCCGCGACCAGCGGATGGCTTTCTCCAGGTCCGTGTCGCGCACGATGATGTTCGCCAGCGAGGTAAACGGCGGATAGGCCATGGCGCGACGGAACTGCGTTTCGCGTTCATAAAATGCCGGGTAATCCTGCTTCACGGCGTCCTGAATGGCGTAATGCTCGGGATAAAATGTCTGAATCAGGACGCGACCCGGCAGATCGCCGCGGCCGGCGCGACCGGCGACTTGCGTCAGCAACTGGAACGTGCGCTCGGCGGCGCGAAAATCCGGCAGGCTTAGCGAGGAATCAGCGCTGATCACGCCTACGAGCGTGACGCGGTGAAAATCGTGGCCTTTGGCGAGCATTTGCGTGCCGACCAGAATATCGAGCGCGCCGGCGGCGAATGCGCCGAGCGTTTCCTGATATTGCCGCTTGGTTCGCGCGGTATCGCGATCGAGCCGCGCGATTCGCGCGCCGGGAAATTCTTTTCGCAGGCGCTCCTCCAGGTGCTCGGAGCCTTCGCCGAAGAAATAGACGTATTTGGACTGGCACTTCGGACATTGTTTCGGAATTTGTTGGATCGAGCCGCAGTAATGGCATTCGAGGCGGTTGCGCTGCTTGTGATGCGTCATGGAAATGCTGCAGTTTTCGCATTGCACGGAAGCGCCGCAGCTTCGGCATAGCACGGACCAGGAGTAGCCTCGGCGGTTGATGAGCACGAGAGCTTGCGTTTTTTGCGCGAGACATTCCTGAATGCCGGCGTGCAGCGCGGCGCTGATGGGGCTGGTCTGATGCGTTTTCGCGAAGTCTTCGCGCAGGTCGACAATTTCGACGCTGGCCATGGCGCGCCTTTCCACGCGCGAAGCCAGCGTCAGGAGTTCGTATTTTCCGCTGCGCGCGTGATGATACGTTTCGAGCGAGGGAGTGGCCGAGCCGAGCAGCGCGGCTGCGTTTTCCATTTTTGCTCGCACGATGGCGACGTCGCGGCCGTGATAGCGCGGTGTTTCTTCCTGCTTGTAGCTGCTCTCTTGCTCTTCATCGACGATGATCAGGCCGAGATTTTCCAGTGGCGCAAAAATCGCGGAACGCGTGCCAACCACGACGCGGGCTTCGCCATTACGCACGCGCCACCATTCGCGGGCGCGCTCCACGTCGCTGAGAGCGGAATGCAAGACGGCGACACCTTCGAAGCGTGCGCCAAACCATGCGCGGCACTGGCGGCCGATCCAAAGGGTTAGCGCGATTTCGGGAACCAGGATGATCGCGGTTTTGCCGCGCGCCAGCGTTTCCTGGACGGCGCGCATGTAGACTTCCGTCTTGCCGCTGCCGGTCACACCGTGCAGCAGGAGGACGCCGAATTCGCCGAGTTCGAATCGCGCGCGAATTAATTTCAGGGCACTCTCCTGCTCGGCGTTGAGCTCGTGAGCGGGCGGAACGTATCCCACGTCGAATGGGTCTTCGGCCGGATCGATACGCTCGTCCCAACTTTCGAGGAAGCCATCGTGGAGCATCCGCTCTATCACGCTGCGCGACACGTGCGCCACACGGAGTAATTGCGCCAACGGCAATGGGCCTCGTGCTTCCAGCGCTGCCCTCACACTGTTGATTTTCTCAGCTAGCGCTTGGGCTCGGCTGGCTTTCTCTTCGCCCTTGTTTAGCTGCACGCTTTGCGTTTCTCTTCCCTGAGCATTCTCTTTCCATGCGATGACGCGCTGCGTCTTTGCTTTTCGCCCAAGCATCGATTCAGGGATTTCGATCAGAGCTGCCCGGCGCAAGCGCTGGAGAGATGCTTCGTCGAAGCCGAGTTTGGCGGCTGATGCGAACGGCATAACGCCGCCCTTGTCACGCAGCCGGCAAAGGAATTCGCGCTGCGCATCTGCGGAGCGCATTGCTTCCTTTTGCGTCGTGTGCACTGCCCGTGCAGCTTCTTCTTCAATCGCGGCGCGGCCCGAATCGGTCAGCACGATTTGGCGCTCGGTTCGCAGTTCGGTTACCGGCGGAAGCATAGCGCGAAAGATTTCGCCGACTGGGGCGAGGTAGTAGCCGGCGATCCAGTGCGCTAATTCGATCAGGTTTGGAGTTAGCGCCGGCAGAAAATCCATGAGCTTCGTGATTTCGCGGATCTTTGTGCCTGGCGGGGCTTGTTGAACGCACTCAACAACGACGCCAACGAGCGACTTGTTGCGAAAGGGCACGAGGACGCGGCTGCCCGGCCGGACGGAATCGCGCATGGCGTCGGGAATCGCGTAAGTAAATGTATTGCGCAGCGGGACCGCCAGCGCGACATTGCAAAACGGGAGGCTCATGCCGGCGTGTAGTGTATCAGGGGCGCGTATCGAGGCCGCTGAGGGCGACTGGCACTCACCGGCTCATTAGATAGATGCCGGAGAAGATTGCGGCTATGCCGACACATTGCCAGCGTGAGACGTGTTCGCGCAGAACTACGGCGGCTAGCGCAACTGTCACGGCGCCGTAGAGGGAGCCGAGGACGCTGACTACGGCGACCTGCTCGAGTTGCATAGCGCGATTGCTGAGCACGAAGGCGCTGGTATCTCCCGCGCCCATACCGAGGGAAAACAGTCGTGAGTTGCGGGGCAGCCGGATGGGTTGCCGCGCGATGAGAATCATGGCGGCAGCGATCACCGTGCAGGTCATGCGAATCATCCAGACGGTTTGGGGGGCACCGACACGGGGAATGACGCGAAGGCCCAGGAGCCAGAACAGCACGCCAAACCCTAAGGCGGACGCAAGCGCCCAGCCGATTCCCTTTCCGCTGCGACGGACGGCGTCGGTGTTATTGGCGTCCGGCGCTTTCTCTCCGCCAGCGACAAGCAAGACGCCAAGCATGGTGCAAAGGATTCCGGCGGCGCGGATTGCGCTAAGGTGCTGCCCCGAAAGAAGCGACAGTGTAACCGTCAACGCCGGATAACTCGCAGAGAGTGGCGCCACGACGGCCATTTTTCCGACTTCGAACGAACGGTAAAGGCCGAGCGTGGAGAACGCATTGACGCAGCCGGCCAGAACTCCCCAGGCCCACGGTTGCCAGCCGGAGCCGTCCGCGAGGTGTCCCCAGCCGCCCAGCCAGGGCAGGGCTATGGTCAGCAAAATAAATCCGATCAATTGCATGTACAGCAAGGTGCGCAGCGTGCCCATGCGCTCGGTGGTAAAGCGCGCGAGGAAATCCGAGCCGCCCCAGGTCAGCGCGGTCAAAATGCCTAGAAGAATTCCCATGCGGGGTTAGGAGGACTTTCCCGTGGACTGTCCCGCCCCGGCGGACGAGCCCTTTTTGACTTGCAAACCGAGGACGGCCATGACTTTTTGCAAATCTTTCCAGACTTCGCCTTTTGCGCCGGGATTGCGCAGCAAGTATGCGGGGTGATAGGTGGCCAAAAGTTTTCTCCCGCGGAAATCGAGCCACTCTCCTCGAAAATGCGAAATGCCGCGATTGGTTTGCAGCAGAGTTTGCGCGGCGACGCTTCCGAGGCAGACGATGACCTTTGGCGCGATGGCGTCGAGCTGGCGCAGCAAAAACGGCGAGCAGGTCTCGACTTCGTCTTTTTCCGGCGTGCGATTCTCCGGCGGCCGGCATTTCACTACGTTGCAGATGTAAACATCTTTTCGTTGCAGGCCCATGGCTTCGATCATTTGCGTGAGCAATTTCCCAGCCCGTCCCACGAACGGCAGTCCTTGCGCATCTTCGTCGCGGCCAGGGCCTTCGCCGACGAAGACAAGCTCGGCCTTGGGATTGCCGTCGCCGAAGACCAGTTTGGTGCGGCCGCGATGCAGTTTGCAGCGGGTGCACTCGCCAATATCGGCGAGAATCTTGGGCAGCGAATCGCCGGCGATCTTGTTCATCGGTTCGAACAGCGAAACGCCGGGCGATACGGGAAGCACGTCGAGTTTGCGGGCCGCCGGCGACATTGGAGCTGTTGCTTTCGCGGGCTGCGCCTTTTGAGCGGGCTTGGGCAATGTGATTTCCTCGGTGACACTTGCGTATTGCTGTGGAAAGCGGTCGCGATAAAAAAGCTCGATGCCGATGTCCTGATAAAAGGATAACCGCGATCTGAATTTTTCTTCGAGAGCTGCAGGGATGCGCTCGGCCATGGTTCAGACAGCAGAGCCTTGCGCGGTGGGGGATTTGGAGCGGAGGCGGACGACTTCATCCAGAATGCGTTGTGCGACTTCGTATTTGCTCATGCGGGGGAGCGGGAGATCGCGGCCATCACGCGCGAAGAGCGTGACGATGTTGGTGTCGTGGTCGAACCCGGCACCTTCCGCTGTGACGTCGTTGGCGACGATCAGATCGGCGTTTTTAGCGGCGAGTTTTTTTCTAGCGTTTTCCGCAACGTGCTCGGTTTCCGCGGCAAATCCGACGATGAATCGATCACCCTTGGTTCGCGTGACGCTGGCGAGAATATCGGGTGTGGGCTCGAGTGAGAGAGTCATGAGTTCTTTGTTGCGTTTGATTTTCTGGCCGTTAGGCTCGGCGGGCCGATAGTCACTCACCGCAGCGGCAAAAAAGGCGATGGAGCAGTCTGTTATTTTCTCCCGGACAGCGCCGTGCATTTCTTCCGCAGTTTGCACATCAATGCGTTCAACACCTGCCGGCGTTTCCAGGGAGGTGGGTCCGCTCACCAGGATTACATGCGCCCCGCGTTTGGCTGCGGCTTCGGCAACTGCATAACCCATTTTGCCCGAAGAGCGATTCGTGAGGTAACGGACTGGATCCAGACTTTCGCGAGTGGGACCGGCAGTAACGAGTATTTTTTCACCGGCAAGATCGCGGACCGCGTGCAGGGCTTCGTGCACGGCAGCAACGATCGCTTGCTGGCCGGCGAGCCTACCGGCGCCCGTCATGCCGCAGGCTAGATAGCCTTCGTCCGGGTCGACAATTCTGACGCCGCGCGCCCTCAGCATCTCAACATTTTCTTGTGTTGCTGCGTGATTCCACATATTCACGTTCATGGCGGGCGCGACAACGACGGGCGCCGTGCTCGCGAGGTAGAGGGTAGTCAGGAAATCATCAGCTATGCCGCGGGCGAATTTTGCGAGGATATCGGCGGTGGCAGGCGCGACCAGGAGCAAATCTGTACGCTGGGCGACGGCTATATGTTCGATGGCGCTTTCGAGATTGGCTTCGCCACCGGATTCGGCGAAAAGGTCAGTGATCACTTTTTGCCCTGTCAGGGCGGCAAAGGTCAGTGGCGTGATGAACTCGCGGGCGCCACGGGTCATTACGACCTGGACGGTGAAGGCGTCTTGTTGCAGGCGGCGCACAAGCTCCGCGGCTTTGTATGCCGCTACTCCGCCGGTTACGCCTAAGGTGATTCGCATGTTGATCTCTACAACTTCAGGGCTAAAGCTTATTTTGCAGCCAGACAAACGGCGTCCCAGCTCTTAAGAGAAATCCTTTGAGAGAAAGCCTCGCCGGAAAACCTGGGTCGCTGGGTCGCGCTAAAGCACGCCCCTACAACGGATGCGGGCCCAGACCGGCACCTTGCTACTTGCGGCGCTTGTTGCCGTCTTTGTCTTCGTCGATCGAGTCGGGTTCGGTGAAGTCGTATTCCACCAGGCCGTGCTCGAGCTCTTCACAGGCAATGCGCGTCGGTTTCAGCGTTCTGGGATTTTCGAGCATCGGCGGGGCTCCCGCCATGATCTGGCGCGCGCGGCGGGCCGCAAGCACCACGTATGCAAACTGGCTCTCCGGAGCTTTCGTCAGAACATTCATCTCAGTCATTTCCCTCCAAACGATGCCAGAAGTTTCTCAACGCGTCCACGCCGCCGGGCACTGGAGCAGCGTAGCGCGGTCACTATGGCCTGTACCTCGTTCCCAGCGCGTGCGACGTCATCATTCACGACACAATAATCGTAGTACTTACCGAATTCCGCAATCTCGTCGCGCGCCCTAGCCAGGCGCCGCGCAATTTCTTCGTCGGAATCCTGGCCGCGGCTGCGCAGCCGGCGCTCCAATTCTTCACGCGAGGGCGGCAAAATAAAAATGGCCACGGACTCGGGAAGTTTTTGTTTTATTTGAGCGGCTCCCTGGACATCGATCTCCAGCACGAGGTCGACTCCCTTTTTTCGGGATTCCTCCAGCCACTTTTTTGGAGTGCCGTAGGAATGCTTGCCGAAGACTTGCGCGTACTCCAAGAATTCGCCGCGTTGGACCATGGCCCCGAATTCCTTGTCGGTAACAAAATCATAACATTTCCCGCTAGCCTCGGTCGCGCGGCGCGGCCTAGTGGTACAGGAGACTGAGGGCATCGTTCCGGGCAGCTCCAAAATTTTTTGCACCAACGTCGACTTCCCCGAACCTGAAGGGCCGGACACGATCAGCACCAGAGGTGCAACGTCATTGGGCGCGGTCATTCGATGTTCTGCACCTGTTCACGCAGCTTTTCAATTTCCGCGCGGATTTCCAGGGACAGCCCGGTGATGGCCAGCGCTTCGGCTTCGACGCCGGGCGTCTTCGAAAGCATGGTGTTTGCCTCGCGGTGCATTTCTTGCAGCAGAAAATCCAATTTCTTGCCAAGCTCGCCAGCGCCGTCCAAAAGCTTGGCGAACTGCTGCAGGTGACTGCGGAGGCGGTCGAGCTCTTCGCTAATGTCACTGCGCTCGGCAAGCAGAGCAGCTTCTTGCGCGAGACGCGCGGGCTCGATACCGGTGCCATTGAGCAATTCTTTAAGGCGCGTCTGTAAACGGCGCGCGAAGGCTGGAGTAAGTGTCTGGGCAAGATCACGTACCTGGTCGGCTTGTTGGCCGATGCGGGCCACACGCGTGCGCAATTCCTCCGCGAGATGACGGCCTTCGGTATGGCGCATGTCGTCGAGCTTGATTAACGCCTCGCGCAAGCATGCGTCCAGAGCTTTGCCGAGCTGATCCTGCTCTTCGTCGGTTTCGGGCAGCGGCGGCGCGAGTCCGCCGATTACGCCAGGCAAACGCAACAGAGAGACAACGTCGAGACCGGAGTCTGTTCCCAACTGGCGGCGAAGCTCTTCCGCGGACTGCGCGTAGGCTTGCAGCAAATCGCGATTCACCTGGACCGGAACGGCGGCTCCGGGCTGCACGTTCAGGTTCACGTCGATATGGCCGCGGTGAATTCGCTCGCGCACGATTTGACGGAGGCGCAACTCGTAGACGTCGAAGCCTTCGGGCAATCGGAACCGCACGTCGAGAAAGCGGTGGTTTACGCTCTTGACGCTGACACGAAGGGCCCAGCCGCTTTGCTCGCCTCGTGCTTGCGCGTAGCCGGTCATGGAAACGCATTCCGGCTTAGTAGCCACAGTTTGGCTGGCGTGAGCTTTTTGACTCATAGGGGTTCACTCGCGGTAGATCTATTTTGCTGGAAATTTTGCGTAGACGCCAACATGTCGTCGTCCGCGAACTGCAAGTCATGCAAACGAGCATACGTTCCGCCGCGAGCCATCAACTCGGAATGCTTGCCGCGCTCGCGAATCTGACCATCCTCCAGCACAAGAATAATATCGGCGCGGCGAATGGTGGCCAAACGATGCGCTATGACAAACGTGGTGCGCCCGACCATTAGATTACCAAGCGCGCGCTGAACGTTCATTTCCGACTCGGCATCCAGTTCGGAGGTGGCTTCATCGAGAATCAGGATGGGGGAATTTTTCAGGATAGCGCGAGCGATGGCGATGCGTTGACGCTGGCCGCCGCTGAGCCGAGTGCCGCGTTCGCCGATAAGCGTGTGGTAGGTCTGCGGAAGCTCCATGATGAAATCGTGCGCCAGGGCCGCCTTGGCCGCGGCGATCACTCGCTCCTCGGAAACATTGCTCAAGCCGTAGCTGATGTTGTTCCACACCGTGTCGTGAAACAGTATATTTTCCTGCGTTACCATTGCAATCTGCTCGCGGAGGGAACGGAGGGTGACCTCGCGAATATCCACTCCGTCGATGTAAATCGCACCGGAACTAAGTTCGTAAAAGCGCGGGAGCAAATTGACAAGAGTTGTTTTCCCGGCGCCACTGGAGCCTACCAGGGCGATTACTTCACCTTTTCGCGCCTCAAAATTGATTTCACGGAGGACCGGGGTCGGATCGTAAGAAAAGCTGACATGCTCAAACACGACTTCCCTCGAGAAAGGGGGAAGCGGCCTGGCATTGGACGCGTCGTGCTCTTCCTCCGCAAGGTCCAGATATAAGAACACTTGCGTGGTGGCGCCTTGCGCCTGCTGAAACTGCTGGTAAATCGCGCCCATGCGCTTGACCGGCTCGTAAGACTTAAATAGCGCATAGACAAAAGCCACGAAGAGGCCGATCGTGAGCTCGTGCAAACGGATTCTTTGACGCGCATAGAGCAGCAAGAGCGCGATGACCACGGGCTGCAACAAATCCATCAATGGAGAACTGAGCGCATTAGCCCGCACCCAGCGCAAGGTCTCCCGCAACAGGCGCTGAGCCGCGGCGCGGAACTTGCGAATTTCAAAGTCCTCCATGCCGAATGCTTTGACCACGCGATTGCCGCTGACGGTCTCTTGCAGAATCTGGCTCAATTCGCCCAGGCGGTCCTGGCTTTTTGCTACGGATTGGCGAATCCTTCGGCCCAGTTTGCCGACCGGCCAAACCACCATGGGAAGGAGAAAGATGGAGCCGAGAGCCAACCTCCAATCGATCTTGAAGAGCACGGCGAGAAAAACGAGTAGACCAAAGCCTTGGCGGAAGACGTCGGCAAGGTACTCGGAGACCGCCAGTCGCGCACGCTCAACGTCGTTGATGACAGTGGAAATCAGACGTCCCGCAGGTTGGTGCTGGAAAAACCCGATGGGCTGACGGATGAGCTTGGCGTAGAGCTGATTGCGGAGATCGGTGATGGCTGAATGCCCGATGGCCTGAATCAAAAAACTGCCCCCAAATTCCGCGACGGCCTTGGCAAAGAAGACGACAAGGAGCGTGATGGAGACAACCGTCCAAACATTGTGGATCGTTGGCGGAAAGAATTGATTAAGATAAATCGAACGGTCGCTGAACGGTATTTTGAACAGCTCCAGTCGTGAATCGCTCGCGGCAGGACTCAGAACGCGATCGAAGATGGGGGCAATTACTAGTGCGACGAGACCCTCGGCGACAGCGACGAACGCAAACAAGACCACGCCGAAGAACATTCTGAACCGGTACGGCCGGACATAACCGAGCAGCCTTCTTAATTGTGGTGAGAAAAAACGCGTCACGCAAAAGTCCCCTGCTTATTCCACTTGGTACGCTATTGCGCTGCCTTGGGGTGTGTCAAGTTTTCGAGAGCGGAATCGACAACAAAGAAAAGGAAGAACGCATAAGGAGAGCTCGTGCTTCGATGACGCTGATACAGAACGCACTTAGATTTGCGGGCGCGCTTCAGATTGAAATGAAGTTACAAACACGTACGCGAATAGCGTTGTTAATCACCAGGAATAAAATTTAAGGTAATATAGATTTGATGCTACAAAATCAAAAGCTTGCTCCCATTCACGGCAGCCCGAGGGGGCTCTCCTCTACACCGGTTGATATTGCGTTCATAACGGTCAACCACAACACCCTCGAGTGCGTAAGTCAGCTGACCAATTTCTTCAACGGGCTCGATGTGCCGTTTACGTTCACCTTCACCGTTGTGGACAATGATTCCCGGGACGGATCGCGCGAATTCCTGCAATCTCGCAGGGAAATTATCTATCTTCAAACCGACGAAAATATTGGTTACGGGCGTGGCATCAACCGGGGCGTGGCTGCTACTGCCAGCAAATACATCTGCGTGCTAAATACGGATGTTATCCTCAACCGAGAGGCGTTAATCAAACTTTGGCACTTCCTGGAAGAATGGCGCGATGTCGGAGTCTGCGCCCCGCGGATCACTTATGCGGATGGACGCGATCAGGGAATGATATTCCAACTTTCTCTTTTTTCACATTACGCTAATTGGTTTGCTAAAACTCTAGCTAGATACTCGAAGCTGAAACTAGCCAAGGCAACCGCGCCACTGAGGGTCGATGGCGTGATGGGCGCGTTTTTCCTGATACGGCGATCCGTGATACCACCGACAGCACTCTTCGACGAGGAGTTTTTCTTTTTTTTCGAGGATACGGCGCTTGCCCACACCTTAAGGAATCAGGGCACACCGTGCTTTATTCTTCCTGGCGCAATCATTACCCATATCGGCGGCAAATCACGATCAGCAAGTTCCATTTCGTTCTTCTATGCAAGTAAATATCTTTACTTAAAAAAATTCTACGGGTCGCTTCACTCCAAAGGCGTCTACTTCATGGACCGTGTGCGAATACTTCGTAAATGGTCACTGTATTCGTTATTTTCGCTGGTATCCGCTTCCGAGCGCGTTAAGTTCAAGCAACGCTATTACAAAATTGCCTGGGACACCGCTCGTTTGAGATGAAAGGGTTGCGAGGGCGCGTTCCATTTATTGGTCGATCCGATGATGAGTCTATCGTAACGTCCACGTAGTACTACTTGTCGATGTCGCGGTGCACTACCTTAGCGGAATAGGAATGCTTTTCCAGTGCTTTCTTTATAGCTTCGCCGAGCATTACCGAGCGGTGCTTCCCTCCGGTGCATCCGATCGCAATCGTGAGATAGCTTTTCCCTTCCCGGATGTAATGCGGAATCAAATAGATGAGCAAGCCTTCGATCCGCTTCAGGAATTCGCCGGTTTGCGGGAATGAGCGAATGTAACGGCGAACCTTTGGATCTTTGCCGGTGAAGCGCCGCAGCCCGGGAACGAAATGCGGGTTGGGAAGAAAGCGGACGTCGAAAACCAAATCGGCGTCGGTGGGCACGCCGTAGCGATAGCCGAAGCTTACGACGGAGACGAGCATCGGTCGCTTATCGGGATTTTTGAAGCGCTCGGTGACGAAGTGCCGGAGTTCGTGAACGTTAAATTGCGAAGTATCAATCACAACGTCGGCGAGCTTGCGGATAGGCTCCATCAAGTGACGTTCCTGGCGGAGGCTCTCGCGCACGGAAACGTCCTTACCCAGCGGATGGGGGCGGCGGGTCTCGCTGTAGCGGCGGAGTAGTGAATCTTCGGTAGCGTCGATGAACACCAGAGCGATGGGATGATCTTTGCGCAGGTGCTTGAGAAGCGTTGGCAGTTTTTCAAGCTGCGCGCCCTCGCGAGCGTCGACTAGCAAGGCGGCGCGAGCGAAGTCGCCTTCTCCCGCGGAATGCAGCTCGGCGAAAATCGGAATTAGATCGACGGGAAGATTATCGACGCAGTAGAAGCCCATGTCTTCGAAGGCCTTGAGCACGGTGCTTTTGCCGGAGCCGGAAAGCCCGGTGAGGATGACGAGCTGGCGCGCTTCGCGTCTCGCTGTCTGTTTCACAGGGCGGCGCCGCTCAGTTTTTTACCCGGCGCTGATGCGTGCTGGGGATGCGCATATCTTCGCGATATTTCGCCACCGTGCGACGCGTAACGTGAATGCCTGCGTCGTCGAGTTTCTTGGCGATTTGATCGTCGGTTAACGGCTTGGTGCCATCTTCTTCTTCGATCATTTTCTTCACCAGACGTTTCAGCGTAAGCAGCGACATACCGCTGCCTTCCGGGCCGTTGACGGATTCGCTAAAGAACGAGCGTAACTCGAGAACACCCTGCGATGTGTGTGCGTACTTGCTGGCCACGGCGCGGCTCACGGTGGAGGGATGCACGCCGACTTCCTCGGCGACTTCCTTGATCATCATGGGCTTCAGCGCATCGGGACCGTGATCGAGGAATTCTCCTTGGCGGGCAATGATGGACTGGCAGACGCGCAGAATGGTGTGCTTGCGCTGCTCGATATTTTTCATTAGCTGGATGGCAGCCGTAAAGCGTTCCTTGACGTAGTTGCGCACGTCGCGGTCGGCGGCATCGCGCACGAGCAGGCGGCGATACGTGGGACTCAGGCGGAGCTGCGGCATGTCGTCTTCATTGAGGAAGGCTTGCCACTGGTCATCGACTTTACGGAAATAAACGTCAGGCTCGACGAGGCGCGGCTCGGTCTTGTTGTAGCGAAGGCCGGGGCGCGGATCGAGCTTCTTGATTACATCGAGAGCGCGCTTTACGACCTCGAGCGGGCGGTTCAGGGCACGCGCGATTTCTTTCAATTGATTGGACTGAACTTGCTTCAAGTGTTCGGAGACGATCTGCTGCGCAAGAATGTTCTGCGGATCAAAGGCTTTGAGTTGCAACAGGAGGCACTCGCGCAAATCCTTAGCGCCCACGCCAATGGGATCGAAATCCTGCACGACCGCGAGCGCGTCGTCCAAGTCGTCCGGCGAATACTTGCCGCTCTGCATCAGCTCTTCTACGGAGGCGGTCAGATAGCCGTTTTCGTCGAGGTTGCCGATGATGCTCTCCGCCAACTCGCGCACCGCATCGGAGCAAATCGTCACACTCAATTGCCAGGCGAGATGATCGGTGAGACCGGCGGCTGAGGAAAGGAACTTCTCGAAGGAGGGCCGCTCGGAAATTTCACGCTCCTGCGAACGGCCGCCGTCTCCGCCGGAGTCGAGGTATTGATTGAAGAATGTGCCGACATCGAACTCGTCAAAAGGATTGGCTTCGGGCTTCTCTGGAACTTTTTCAGTTTCGGCCTTGAGGAAGGTCTCGTCGCTGTAATTATCGGACTGCGTTGGTTCTTCGCTCTGCTCTTCCAGAACGGGATTAGCGATCATCTCCTGGTTGATCATCTCGCGAAGCTCGAGCCGGTTGAGCGCGAGCACGCTGACCATCTGAACCAGACCGGGCGTCAGAATCTGCTTCTGCGCCACCTTCAGATTCAGTTTGAGCCCTTGCCACGCCATGGTTTTTCTTGCCTGTTCCTAGTTTAGCCGGAAGTGATCGCCCAAATAAACACGACGGACCTCGGGATCTTCGCTCAACTCCGAGGGGCGACCTTTCCTAAATATTTTGCCACTTCTGAGGATGTATGCGCGGTCGGTAACGCTGAGTGTTTCGCGCACGTTATGATCGGTAATCAGCACGCCAATTCCCGAGCGGCTCAATTCGCGAATAATTTCCTGCAAATCCTTCACGGTCAGCGGGTCGATTCCGGAGAACGGTTCGTCCAATAAGATGAAGGACGGCTGCAGGGTGAGCGAGCGCGCGATTTCAAGTCGCCGGCGTTCGCCGCCGGAAAGCGTGTAGGCTTTATTTTGTCGCACGGTCTCTAGTCCCATTTGCACGAGCAATTCTTCGAGCCGGTCGCGTTGTTGCTCCGGGGTCAGGGGCAAAGTCTCCAGCACCGCGAGCAAATTCTCTTCGCTGGTCAACTGACGAAAAACCGAGGGTTCCTGAGGAAGGTAACTGATGCCGCTACGGGCCCGGAGGTACATGGGGAGGTCCGTGATTTCATCGCCGTTGAGAAGAACCCGGCCGGAATCGGGGCGGGCAAGACCTACTATGATGTAGAAGGTTGTTGTCTTTCCTGCGCCATTGGGCCCGAGGAGCCCAACAACTTCACCCTGTCCGATCTCCAGCTCCACGTCGTCCACGACCCTGCGTCCGCGATACGACTTGCTCAACTCGACAGCCTGGAGCTTCAGCATACCTCGTCATTTCTCGACTCGGTGCTTCGTCAAAGTGCGCGAACCATTTTCTGAGTCGACGATGATCGTATCATCCGCTAAATAGAAGGTCAATTGACGGCCCGTGGTTGTACCAGCGGAACCGTCGAAAAGGGTAGGATTTCCGCCGCTCATGATGAATTTTCCGGTGTCGGCGATGTATTCGCCGTGCTCCGCGGTAGCTTTGCGGCTACCTTCTTCCACGATTACGCCGCCAGTGCCCACGGCGCGGCTGATTTGCTGCGCGCCGGTGGGAGACCCGGCGTTGCTTGCGACGTTGCTGGGCGAAGACAGTGCCGCGCGCGTGAAATGAAGATCGAGGCTGGGCGCGTGCATGCGCTGCTCGGCCGATTGCACGACAACGTTTTGTTCGAGGTGCGCTCGACTTTCGTTGTCGCTGTAGCTCAGGGTCCCGGAACTCGCATGCCATAGATGCGACTTTTTTGCGGAGGCCGGTGGGGCCGTCGCGGAAGCTGGTGTTAACGCGGCTGGCCTCTCCTGCCCGCGATTATTGGGATTTTCTCCTAGTTGCGCGGCAGCTTGGGGAAAGACAGCGCGGACATTGCCGGCGGCATTCAGAACGCGGGGCTCGCGCAACAGCTCGATAGATTCCGCTTCGAGGACGGAGTCGCCCTGCCAGAGACGCGCGTGGCCGGAGTAGAAGGCGCGGCCGGCTTTGGAGTTAGCCTGCAGAGTGTCGGCGGTAATGTGCGCCGGCGTGGGCGCCAACTGGACGACGCTGGAGCGCGACGCGAAATCCGTAGAGCGCACGCCGCCTTCCGCATGAATGTCACCGGTCGCCTGCACAAAGATGATCTTTTGCGCGTGTGTCTCAGTGGACGCGTCGCGGGCCAGGGCGTTCCCTGTAAGCGTGGCCGTCTGCGATGCGCGGACAAAAACCGCGTGGGCACTCTGACCGCTGCGTTCCCCTTCCTTAAGCTTTACATCGCCGTCCAGGTCCATTTGCGACCAGCCTCCAGCGGGCTGTAACTCGGCCACGCCGTTACGAGCCGTCGCGGTCTGCACCGGACGCCCCACGACAGCGCGTTCCGTCTGCACATTTCCGATTGCCCGAAGCTGCCGTGCTTTGCCCGAGGATGCGAATTCCATGATTAATTTGTCCGCTTGCAACTTCGTCTTTGCTACAGCGACACCGGGTTGAGCCAGCGCGTCGCTCCATTCCATGATGCCCGCCGCCAGCGTCTCGGCCTTTTGCGCCTTGCCGGATTGCCCTGACTCGCCTTTGCCGAACTCCATGCGAAACGCACTTGTCCGCAAAATGCGCGATTCGCTGTTCGCTCCCCGCGTTTCGAGCAGCACATTGCCATTGAGGTTCATTTCCTTGGGACGACCCAGCCAGGGCCACAATTCCAAGGTGCCGTACTCGGCGCTCGCATGGTCCTGCTCTGCCGCGCCATTGCGTGTGCCGCGGACGGCTCCTGCCGCGTCTAGCCGCGTCACCGCCCCTTCTGGCGAAAAGTGGGCAGTTAATGTGTCCGCTTCCAGTTTCATCTGATCGTTCGTGCCCTGTGACACGACTGCCGGCCGGTTGCCGCCGCCGCTGCCCGACGCAACCAGAGTTTGCGCGTGAAATTCCTTATCGAGTGACAGATTGATTTCGCCAGCGTTCAGCTGCTCCGTCCCCGTCACCGCTTCCGCCGGTCCAAAGAGGCACAACAAACGCGAGTCCCGCCCGAAATCGAGGCTTGTGCCTCTTACGCGCACTTCGTCCGAAGGACGCGCCTGCAAAGTGGATGGCTTCGCGGGAGCCGCGCTCGGGGCATTCTGCTTCAAGGTGAAGCTCACGTCGCGTAGCAACCGTACGGTTCCCTCCTCGGATTTGTACTCCAGGCCGACTGCTTCTCCGCTTCCGCTCGGGAATGCAAAAGTCACCTTCTGATCGGTTCGCGCCAGCCCAGTCGAGCGGTCGAATTGCACGCCGCGTGTCTCGATGTGTGTGGAGACGGCGCTCGTGGCTTCAGGGTGCCCCTCCGTACGCCGCGCATCGACTGCGCTCATCAAGTCGATTTGCACATCACCGCTGCACTCGATGCCTCCATTTTCCTTCCCATAGCGGCAGCTGCGGGTGTGAATCACGTCGTGGCGGTCTCCGGCTTTGCCGTAAATGGTGATGCGCACGTCCTCGAGCAGGCTGGCGTCTTGTCCCTTAAATTCCGTGGATTTCGAAGCGGCAACTTCGAAAATCGTCTGCTTCAATTCGACTTTCTTGAAATTGAGTCCCGCGGACTGCCGGGAGACGTCGATGGGAGCGGCCGGAGGCGCATTCTTCTTTTCAATGTGGCGCGCCCAGTCGCGGCGCACAAACGCCAGGATGGTCACCGTCGCAAGCATTACTGCGACAATCGCCGACCAGCGCGCGTACTTCGCCGCTTCACTTCGCAACATAGATTCAGTTAAGCAAACTTCTCGTAGGCTGTATAGCGGAAGGAGTTGCTGCCTTAGCTAGCGGATTCAGCACTGGCCAATGTATCTGGCAAGATCCCAATATTCGCGGCGGCCACGCTGTCCCGATTGGTATTCTTGACCAGGTACATAGCCTCGTCCGCGAGATGCAGCAGCCCTTCTTTCGTTTTTGAATCCACGGGATAGGATGCTACGCCGACACTCGGAGTTATCCGCACCTTCAAGCCGGTGTGCTCAAGCCAGGGCGTCTCACGGATCATCTTGTGCAAGCGCCGCGCGACATTCAGGGAATTCTCCTTGGACGTCTGCGGCAACAAGATCACAAATTCATCGCCACCATAGCGAAACGCAAAATCAATAAGGCGGCAATGCGTCTTTAGGGCGCTGCCGATTTCGGCGAGCAGCTTCGAGCCAATCAGATGCCCGTGCGTGTCGTTGACTTCCTTGAAGTGGTCCAGATCGATGAAGACCAGAGAAAATTCGTAGTTATACCGCTGCGAGCGGTAGATTTCCGTCTCCAGGATGAAACCCATGTGCCGCGCGTTGTAAAGCGTGGTGCAATCGTCGGTGATGGTGAGCTCGTGAATGCGCTTCACGTGCCGAGCGTTTTCCAAGGCAATTGCGGCGAAGTCCGCCAACGCCTCGAGCAAATTTAGGTCGCGCGAATCAAAGCCTTCGGGCCCGAAACAATTGATCAGCTCGATTACGCCGAGGCAGGTGTCACGAAACTTTACGGGCACGGCGACGATGGACTGCGTCTCCATCTTGGTCTTTTCGTCGACCTTGCCAAAGAAGCGGGTGTCTTTGGAGGTATCCGGCACGACGACAGCTTCGCCATGTTGCGCTACCCAACCGGCAATACCCTGCCCTACCTTGATGCGCACGTCTTTCAACGCCTGCGAAGCCTTGCCCACGGCAAGTTCGAAATACAGCTCTTGCTTGGCCTCATCCAGCAGCAAAAGCGACCAGTTGTCCGGTCGCAGGAATTCGTCGATTTTCTCCATGATAGTGCGGAGAACCTGATCGAGTTGAAGGGAAGAAGTGAGGGCTTTGCCGAGCTCTTGGAAGATGGCGAGTTCGCCCGCTTCGCGATGTTGGGAAGGCACCGCCGGGTTGCGGCGGCGTTCGACGGCAGGAAATGGCTTGACTTCCTCCACGCTCGATTGAACCTGACCTTAGAAATTCGACTGGTTACGCCGGCAAACCTGTACTGGCTTGCCGCGCATGCGGCTCGAACCCCACCCCGCAAATCTCCGCAAGTATAGGCTCCGGGCAAAAAGCAGCGCAACACACTCGTAGTACAGGCGTTGCTATATTGCCATCAGTTCCCAAACTCATCCGTAATGCTCTGCCAGTCGCCGGGCGTTTCATGCCAAGCAGGTGTCAGAGCGCAACGTTAGCGGTTCTTCTGCATCCAATCGACTCTAAGGAATGCCGGATTGAGCTCTCGATTTGCGGTCTTGGTCGGTATCGTTCAGTTGATTCTCTTCCTTGGGCATTTCTTCGTTTATGAAACTTGGCGGTATTTCTCCACGCTATCCGGCCCAGCAGTAATCACATTTCTCCAAATCACCTTCCTGCTACTGTCCATCAGCTTTGTCGCTGCATCGCTTCTTGCCGCTCGCTATGACAATGGTGCTGTTCGGCTTTTCTACACGGTGGCCAGTATTTGGCTTGGCACATTCAATTTCCTCTTCATGGCCGCCATCCTATGCTGGATCCTCTATGCGTCGCTTAGTTTGTCGGGTAGGCATGTAGACAAGTCCTTTCTGCTCTCCGGGCTGTTTGGCGGCGCACTCCTGGTCAGCGTATATGGATTCGCAAACGCTTCGTGGATCCGCGTTGCGCGGATCAGCATCAAGCTGCCGGGCTTGCCAAGATCGTGGCGCGGGCGGTCAGCCGCATTGGTTTCAGACACCCACCTTGGCCATGTCCGAGGCTATGCGTTTATCTCTCGCATCGTGAGCATGGTACGGCAGCTTCGACCGGACATCGTGTTCATCGCTGGCGATCTCTATGACGGAACCAAGGTCGAGCCGAAACACTTGGCTGCTCCCTGGATGAATGTGTCTCCGCCGTTCGGCAAATTCTTTGTGACTGGAAATCACGAAGAGTTCTCTCATCCGAATCAATACGTCGAGGCGCTCCGGAAGTGCGGCGTCTGCGCTTTGGTGAATGAGAAAACTGTTGTGGATGACCTGCAAGTCGTGGGCGTGACCTACGGGACGCTCACACATCCGGAACGTCTAAAGTCTGTCTTGCGCAGCGCAGCGTTGCAGACGGACACAGCGACGATATTGCTGGCCCACGCTCCGCATCAATTGTCTATTGCGGAGAAAATGGGCGTGTCGCTTCAACTTTCGGGCCACACCCATCGGGGTCAAGTTTTTCCCTTCACCTGGATCACATCCAGAATTTTCCGTCAGTACACATACGGCTTGAACCGACACGGAGCCCTGACGGTTTACACTTCGAGCGGAGCGGGGACGTGGGGTCCTCCGATGCGCGTGGGCAGCAGGCCGGAGATTGTGCTCATCCGGTTCGAGTGAGCCAGCCGAAAATCATAAACTTCTTAGAGAGTTGCCGGGTTTGTTTGACACGCTTTGCGGCCCCGCCTATAGTGCCGTCGAGGGGAGCCCACACCTTCCGCGAGTGTGCGCCGCCGTCAGCCGCGGCGCGTCGTCACTTCAGGTCGACCGCGCTTCGGTCGCGCCGGCTTCAAATACAGGGTTCGATTCATGGCCAGGGGAACTTTCGGGGAACGCTTAAAGCACGAGCGCGAGCTGCGCGAAGTCTCGCCCAATGAAGTCGTTGTGGCCACACGCATCAGCTTGCGATTTCTGGAAGCTCTGGAAAATGAAGATTGGGACAAGCTCCCGGGCGGCGTCTTTAATCGCGGCTTCGTGCGCGCCGTCGCCCGCTATCTAGGGCTCGACGAAGAAAAGCTGCTCGCCGAATACGATCTCGCACACGGCGATCAATCCGCGGAGTCTCTGCCTCATTCCGAAAACCGCATTCCGCAGCCATCAAAATGGCTTGCCGCGGCATTCGCGCTCGGCGCACTGCTGCTGATTGTCGTGCTGGTCGCTGCCGGAGTCTACGGCTGGCGGCGGTACGCTGCGTTTCGGCGCGGCAAGCCGTCGTCCTCGGTTACATCGCAATCACTGGCAGCGCAGCCCGTCTCTTTGGCCGCCGACGATCGGCCGCCCGCGAATTCGGCTGCGCTTGACCTTTCTGTGTCTACTTCCAGGGCCACGCGCTTGCGCATCCTGGCCGATGGCTTGCTGGTGCTCGATTCTGAAATTTCAGCGGGACAGAACCGCCATTTCTCGGCGCAAACCGCCTTCGAGGTCACCGCCGGCGACTCCAGCGCGGTGTTGCTGGAATTGAACGGCCAGGCCATGCCGCCCATCGGTTCCCCGGGGGCCTCCGGTACAATAGTGCTTAGCCAGAAAGATTTGAGGCCGGCACCCGGTGGAAACTCTCAGCCCTGAACTCGTCGAAGCCCTGCGTCACGGCCGCGCTACGCGCGAGCGCAAGATCGCCGTTTGCAGCGGCGGTGCGCACGTGTCCGCGGCGGACCGCGCGGAAATCCTTGCCGTGCTGGCGCTTGATACCGATGAGGTAGTCGCCAACCGCGCGCAAGACGCTTTGCTTTCGCAACCTACAGAATCGATCATCGAAGCTATTGCGCGCGAAACTGCTCTTCCCGCCCTCTTCGCGTATGCCGCGAAGAACCTCGCAGACAAGAGCGGCATCGGGGATGCCATGGTACGCAACAAGAATTGCGGCGCGGAATACTTAGTCCCTATGGTGCGCACGCTCTCCACTGAAAGCATTCAGATGCTGATGGAAGAACTCGACCGCGTCAGCGAATCGAGCGCCTTGGCTGCCGCTCTCGAGCACAGCTCTTCGGTTACCGCCGAGCAAAAAGCGCAGTTGCACGAGCTCCGCGGTACAGGGATTGACAATGGGGCCCTCGCTGAGGCTGCTGTGGAGGCCGAGCCCGACCTGGGCAAGCGCCAAACGTTACTTCAGCGGCTCGCAACTATGACCGTCGCGCAGCGCGTGCAGTTCGCCATCAAAGGCGGCTCGGAAGCTCGCCGCACGTTGATTCGTGACACTAACAAAGTTGTGCAACGCGCGGTGCTGCAATCCCCGCGTTTGACGGACCAAGAGGTGGAAGCTTTTGCTTCGATGTCCAGCCTGACCGATGAAATCCTTCGTCTTATCGCCAAGAACCGCAACTTCCGTAAAAACTACGTGGTTGTACGCAATTTAATGAACAATCCGAAGACGCCCCTCGACGTCAGCCTGCACATGCTGCCCATCCTCAATCCGCTGGACCTTAAGCGCCTGTGCACAAACAAGAATATTCCGGAGACGCTTCGCACCACAGCAAACAAACTTCAACGCCAGCGGCAAGAAAACAAAAAGTAATTTAGGCGTGCTAGCACCGTACGGAGCGCAGCTCTTCGGTTTGCGACTGGATTCACCTCAGCTTCGGGTGCTGATGGTGAAAGCTGGTGGCGTCCTGATAGGCGCGCGCAAACGCTAACAACTCCGCCTCACGGTACAAATTGCCCAGAAAGGTCAGGCTAACCGGCGTTCCCGGGCCGCCGACATTATCGTCCTCGCCGGTATCTTCCGCAGGAGGTTTGGGTGCATCCTCACCGCGAAATCCATTTGGCAAAATGAGCGCCGGATGCCCGGTCAAATTTGTGATGACCAGTTGCTCGCTCCCGGTGGGCGCGACAATGACGTCGACCATGTCAAAGACTTTCGCCACTTCGCCCATTGCCAATCGCCTCGCTCGGCTGGCTTGGATGTATTCGACCGCGGGGATGAAGCGCGCGCTGCGAAACGTGTTTGGCCAATCGTCGGCGGATTGCGCGGTCAAGAGTTTGTCGCGGCCCGAGCGGGTCAGTTCATCGAAGGCTGCCGCCGCCTCCGCAGTGAGCATCGTTACCATGGGGTCGTAAGGAAATTTCGGCATCTCCACTGGAATGAGCGCGACGCCCATCTCTTCCAGTTTCGCCAGCGCCGCTTCCGCAAACCGGCGGTCATACTTCGCGCGCTCCTGGTATGCTGCGCGCTTCCTCCGCTGCTCTTCACGTTTTTTCTTTTCCTCGTCGGAAACCGCCGGCTCTTCCTTCTGCGCATCCTCTTGCGGCTGCGGCGTGCGCTCGAAATCGCTCTTCAAATATCCAACGCGCAGTTTTCGCCAGTCGAGCTGCGCGTCCCAATTAAACGCGGCGTTCTTCACCGTGCGATCTTTTCCGTCCGCGCCATAAATAGCGCCTAGAACGAGAGCACAATCTTCCACCGAACGGCAGATTGGACCCAGTTTGTCCATGCTCCAGGACAAAGCCATTGCCCCTGTACGTGGCACTAGCCCGAAGGTCGGGCGCAAGCCCGTGCAACCGCAACGTGTTGATGGCGAAGAAATCGAGCCCAGCGTCTCCGAACCAATGCTGAAAGCCACGCACCCGGCGGCCGTAGCCGACGCCGGTCCCGCTGAAGATCCACTTGAGCCTTGCGCCGGATTCCAAGGGTTGCGGGTCTTTCCGCCGAACCATACGTCGCCTTCCGCCAACGCGCCCAGCGTGAGCTTCGCCACCAGCACAGCGCCGGCGGCGTCCAGTCGCTGCACGACAACCGCGTCCTCATCGATCGTTTGCGTCTCGAAGCCGGCCGCGCCCCAAGTAGTGCGATAGCCTTTTACCGCGAGCAAGTCCTTTGCGCCCCAAGGCAGGCCGTGCAGCGGCCCACGATATTTTCCCGCGGCAATCTCGCGATCCGCATCCTTGGCCTGCGCTCTTGCGCGCTCTTCGGTGAGCGTCACAGTAAATTTTAGCGTGGGGTCATAACGCTTTGATCGTTCCAAATACATTTCTGTGAGCGCGCTAGACGAAACTTTCTTGGTGCGCACCAATTCGGCGAGTTCTCGGACGGTTGCAAACGCCAACTGGTCAAGATTCTTCGGCACAGAAACGTTCGGCGCGGGAGATACCCGTTCCGGCTTCCGTTCCGTCTCGTACTTCGTTCCGTCTACTACCGGATCAAACAGCAGCGCCGGCTCAACGGAGTTCGGCATGTGCAGCGCGTAGATTGCTTCGTAGCCCTTCGCTTGCTCGTTCAAGTTGTCCAGCATCAGCTGCTTGTAATCCTCGGAGATCGTCACGTCGGCAAGAGTCGCGGCAGCCTCAATCATTTCCTTCGTAATCTTCACCGCGCCCTTTGCGTGCGTCTGCGCCCAGAGCACTCCCGGAAACAAGTTGGAACCCAGACCCAAGCCACTGCACGCCGCTACAAAACGCCGCCGATCCATCATTCGGTTCGCCCCCTCGCAGATTCGCAAGCGGCGGCACTATACCATTTTGTTGACGGTCAAATTGTCGAAACGCGGTCAATACACCTCTCTCAATCGCTAGCAGTCCAAAAACGAAAAGCCGCCTCCCCTCCGCGAAGGGGAAGCGGCTCTCGCACCGCGAAGTAGAAGTTGTATTGAGCGACTTACCTTCGCGAAGATCCTCCGCTGGCCTTGCCCTTACCCACGCCTTCCTTCGAAACCTGCGCTTGCATTTGCTTCGCTTCTTGCAGGTGCGATTCCAGGGTGGGAAGGGTTTCCTGCGCGTACTGCTTTACGGGCGCAGTCTGCGCAGTGCTGGCTTCGTGCTTGAATTCCGCTACGTCCTTCTCATGATCGCGGACCATCGTCCGCGCATACGCCTTATCGAACTCCGGACCCGAAAGCTTCTCGAGTGATCGATACGTTGCCGCATCCTTGCTGTTAACATCGGTGGGAAAGTTGACGTGTTCCTGATTCGCGACCTGTTTCAATTGTTCATTGGCCTTGGTATGGTCGTTGACCATACGCTCGGCGAATTTCTTGACTTCCGGGCTCTGCGCTTTTTCTTGCGACAATTGCCCGAGCTTCACCTCAGCCATATTTCCTTCCGCTGCGTTACGAATAAACCCTTCGTTGGAATACGCCGTGCTTGCGCGACGCGCGCTTTCCTGTTTTGTTGGCGCGGTCTCCTGATGTGCCAGCACCGCCCAGCAGCCTAAGAACGTGCAGAACGTGGTCACACCCGCCACGTAGAGCACCTTTGCCAGAGATTGATTCATGGTCCCTCTCCTGAAACCTGAAATGTTACGGGCTAGCTGTGAGGACAATAGCTACCTAGGGGAGCCCCAGCAATCCAGCGATGCATGTAGGAGTTATTGAATACCTGCTGTATTCCCCTTTAGACACAACAACTTAGGGGAATGCTCATGGCCAAACCCCGCGCCGAGACCTGGATATTTGCGGTGCGGTAAGAAAGGTTTCCATCGCATCGGACATTGCACAAGAAATCCGCTTCGATCCGTCAGCCCCGCGCGGGGCCGGGTCAGCCTAACCACTGGGGATTGTGCGCCGTACCGTCAAAATTGGTCGTGGTCTTGTACCCCTCAAACTCACCATTTTGCGCGGCGTCTTTTGTCTTCGCCAACAGCGCCGCCATTTGCGTCTCGTTCATCGACTTGAAGGTTTTCGCCGCCGTCACTGCCTGCTCCACCAGCTTCACGGAATCGCATCCGGTAATCACCACACTGGTTGGCAGGCTCATGGAATAATGCAGGCACTCCATCGGCTCCACAGTCTTACTGCGCAGAATAATCCCATCACCCATTGGCTTCATGCCTAGGACACCGATCTCCTTCTTCACTAGCATTGGCAACACTTTCTTTTGAAAGCTGTTGTAGTGCGCGTCCATCACGTTCAAAGGCATCTGGACCGTATCGAAGTGAAACTGATGCGTGTCCGCGACCTGTAGCATCTTTAAGTGAATATCTGGACTCTTGTGTCCGGTAAATCCGATGTAGCGGATCTTGCCTGCTTCCCGCGCCGCAACAAGCGCCTCCAACCCTCCCCCGGCGGCAAACACCCGATCCGGATCTTCCATCCGAATGATTTCATGGATTTGCAGCAGGTCGATGTGATCCGTCTGCAACCGCCGCAGCGACTCTTCTAATTGCTGCGCCGCCGCTTGCTTGGTCCGCCCATCGATCTTGGTCATCAAGAACGCACGCTGCCGGTATCCATCGCGTAGCGCCTTGCCCATGCGCACTTCGCTTTCGCCGCCGTTGTAATCCCAGCAGTTGTCCATAAAATTGATTCCGCTGTCCAGCGCCGTTCGAATGATCCGGATGCTCTCCTGTTCATCCTTCTGGCCGCCGATGTGATAACCGCCAAGCCCGACCATCGAAACCTTTTCGCCCGTGCGCCCCAGCGTCCGCCTGGGCACTTCACTCTTGGTATCCGCTGCCCACGCCATTTTTTCGGCGCTGGCCCCTAACGTCGCCGCCACACCCATTTCCAAGAACTCCCGCCGCGTCACGCCCCCGCTTTTCTCTTCCACTCCGTTGCCGTTTCGCTCGTTATCTTCGGATTCGCGCATGAGCTCTTCTCCTTAATTCAGAGGCCGAGATCTTTAGCGTACACCCGTGTACACCCCCGAATAAAACCGCTAACGATGTCCCCCGTTGGGTCTCACAAGCGAGCCTCCCAGCCTTGACCTCTGGCATATTTCGACTGCTTGGACGACAATGACTCCCGCTGCAAAGCCTTCGCTAACGAGGTGCGGCATGTCTTCTCTCCATCGTGCGCTGATCGTCGGCTCCTTTTCTCTGCTCACCTTTCTTGTGGTCAAGAATGGCAACTCCCGGCCGTCGTCTTCCACTGGCCTGCTCGTCGTCGCCAATCAAAAAGAGCATACGCTGCTGCTGGTTGATCCCGAGAGCCGCCGCGAACTGGCCAAGATCTCGGTCGGCGTCAACGGCCACGAGGTCGCCGTTTCGCCCGATTCCCGCTTCGCTTACGTCCCAATTTACGGCAACTCCGGCGTCGGCAAGCCCGGTACCGACGGCGCAACGATCGACATTATCGACCTGGAGCAACGTAAGCTCGCCGCCACGGTGGATCTTGGCAAGCCTCTGCGACCTCACGAACCGCTCTTCGGACCCGATGGCATGCTCTACGTCAGCGCCGAGTTAGCCCAGGCCCTCGATATCGTCGACCCGGCGACCCGCAAGATCATCGCGGAAGTACCCACCGGCCAGCCCGAATCACACATGTTCGTGCTGAGCAAAGACGGGCGCCGCGCCTACACCTCCAACGTTCACGTCGGCACGGTCAGCGTTCTCGATATCGAGAATCGCAAACTCATCACCACGATTCCCGTCGCTAAACAGATCCAGCGCATCTCCATTTCTCCGGACGGTGCCTATGTTTTCACGCACGATCAAGACGCTCCACGCATCGCCGTCATTGACACCAGGACCAACAAAGTCACCAACTGGATTGAGATTCCCGATTTCGCCTACGCCTCCGAGCCCACTCCCGACGGCCGCTTTCTTCTTGCTGTGCTCCCGCGCGCTAATCGCACCGTCGTCATCGACACTAAGACCCTTAAAGTAGTCAAATCGTTTGACGTTCCCCAGCAGCCGGGCGAAATCCTCATCCGTCCCGATGCGGCCGTCGCTTATATCACCTGCATGCCTGCGGGGAAAATTGCCGTCCTCGATCTTCGCGCCTGGCAGCTCCAGCCTGCTATCGACTTAACTCCGGGCGTCGATGGCATGGCCTGGTCCGCAAAATAGGTCTCCGATCCGCTTTTGTGCTCGGCGCTTTGGGCCGTCCGCGCCCTGTGTGTTAAATTTGTTCCATCTGATGCGTCGGGTCATTGTCATCTGTGCTGCGCTCCTTGCCATGACGCCCGCGATTGCGCAAAAATCGCGGCCACATCACCGCGTTGCGACGCCCACCGCAAAACCGCTCTCCACTTATGATTGCGGACACAACCTTACACTCCACCTGAGCGCTCCCGAACCCACTCAAGGGAGCCTGCTCCTTCTAGAACTCCGCAGCACCACGCAACAGATCACCGAAATCAAAGCCACCTGGGATAACCGCGAAATCCCCTTCTGGCAAGAGCCCAAATCTAACGAAAAATCGCCGGACATCTGGCGCGCGCTACTCGGCGTGGATTTAGACCTGAAGCCGGAAAATTACCCGCTGGCGCTTGCGACAAAAACCGAGTCCGCCGAAGAAATATCTTGCTCGGCAACAATTGACGTGAAGGAAGGCAAGTTCGCGACCGAAAGCCTCAAGGTCGCCCCCAATTTTGTCGAGCCCAATCCCGAACAACTCGCCCGGGCCGAAGCCGAGCGCCAGCGCTTGCGTACGATTTTCGCGACCATCACGCCCGAGCGGCTCTGGGACGGCAAGTTCCGCTACCCCCTGACGGGAATCACCACGGGAGGTAACTTCGGCAAGCGCCGGATCCTGAACGGCAAAGCGGGCTCACCCCACGGTGGCGTCGACTTCCCTGCACCCGCTGGTACACCTGTTTACGCTGCCCAGCGTGGCCGGGTCGTGTTAGCCGAGCCGCTCTATTTTTCCGGCAATACCGTAATCCTCGACCACGGCCTTGGGCTCTACACCTTCTACGCCCACTTCGAATCTATCTCTGTCCTGCCAGGCGAGCTCGTCGACACTGGCGTAGTTCTCGGCAAAGTCGGCGCCACGGGCCGCGTCACCGGCCCACACCTCCACTGGGCTGCCACGGTAAATCGCGCCCGCACCAACCCCCTCCAACTCATTTCTCTGCTGGCAACCGGCAACTAGATCGGCGTTCTTCGTTTTCGTCCGCATCAGGCTGCCGGAATCCGTGAGAGTGTTGTCACAGCCTTGTCGACTGTCCCTAGGAACGTGCCTAAAGCATAATAGTTACGTGAGCACATCTCATCGCCT
>Ga0137418_10000304_pt1 | contig 42961 bp, 41 predicted proteins | sample CZODoug3_1_2_16f_FD_122242 | JGI IMG/M metagenome (GOLD analysis project Ga0137418, IMG submission 122242) | Vadose zone soil fungal communities from Angelo Coast Range Reserve, California, USA - CZODoug3_1_2_16fungal (Hybrid Assembly) | ecosystem: Environmental > Terrestrial > Soil > Vadose...
ATCCCCAGAAACGCCGCGCCATTCATCGTCGCCGCCAGCGGCTGCGCTCCGCCCATGCCGCCCATCCCGCCGGTCACCACCAGTTTTCCCGCCAGGCTCCCGCCAAAATGTTTTTTCGCCGCGGCCGCAAACGTTTCGTACGTTCCCTGCAAAATCCCCTGCGTCCCGATGTAAATCCAGCTTCCCGCGGTCATCTGCCCGTACATCATCAATCCCGCGCGGTCCAGCTCGTGAAACCGGTCCCAATTATTCCAATGTCCCACGAGGTTCGAGTTGCACAGCAGCACCCGCGGCGCATACTCATGCGTCCGGAAAATCCCCACCGGCTTTCCCGATTGCACCAGCAGCGTCTCGTCCCCCTCCAGCGCCTTCAGCGACCGCACGATCGCATGAAAACATTCCCAATTCCGCGCCGCCTTTCCCGTCCCGCCGTACACCACCAGCTCTTCCGGCTTCTCCGCCACCTCCGGATCGAGGTTGTTCATCAACATCCGCAGCGCGGCCTCCTGCTGCCACCCCTTGCAAGAAATCGCCGTCCCCCGCGGCGCGCGAAAAGGCCCCTTCCCGAATCCCGCCTCCGCTATCGTCCCCGCGGCCGTCTCTGACAACTTCGCAGTCATGAATTTGCTTCTCCGACGCCCATACTAACCCACGCCACTCCCTTTTGCACTTGCCGGTGGACGAGCTACTTCTGTGAATCGGATCAGTGTCACTCTCCCTTGCTGAAGAGCATCGAACTAATTGAGACACGTCGCCGCTAAAAAGGAGGTGCGTATGTCATCCGCTGTAACGGCCCCGGACATTGCACTGAAGTCGGTCCTGGTTGCTTTTGATTTTTCACAAGCGTCTCAAAAACCCCTCCACCATGCCCTCGCCATCGCCCGCCACTATGGAGCGAAATTCTATCTGGCCCACGTGGTTTCTGGTATCGGCTACACCATTGCGGGGCAAGAGGCCTTGAATTTAGCGGCGGAAAGAACCCAGAGAACTGCTCACCAACTGCGGCACGAGTTGCTCGAAAGTGGGGCCCTGGCGGGCCTCGACCATGAATTCATCGTCCGCGAGGGCAATATCTGGGAACAATTGGAACTTCTCATCCGGCAGAAGCAAGTGGACATGGTCGTTGTAGGCACACACGGCCGTGGGCCTCTAGGCAAGCTGCTCCTCGGCTCTGTAGCGGAAAAAGTCTTTCGTCACGCCGATTGCCTGGTCAACACTGTGGGCCCAGGTTCTTACGAGGATTCCTTGGTCGAGAAGCCGAAACCGGTTCGCCCCTTTTTGTTTCCTACAGATTTCAGCCCAGCCTCCTTGCATGCTTTGCCTTACGCCATCTCTCTCGCCAATCATTTCGGAGCAAAGCTTGTGGTCCTCCACGTTTTGCCGGCGGCTCCAATACCGGAGGGTTTTCATTGGTCAACCACCGGCGATCTCACGCAAATGCGCGATGCAGCTCGAATCGCCAGCCAACGGCAGTTCGATGCATTGAATTTGCAACATACCCGGACGGCCATACAGCCCGAATTTATGGTCAAGTACGGCATGCCTAGCGAACAAATCCTGCTGGCTTCCCATACTCTCAAAGCGGATCTCATCATTCTAGGCCTGCATCGCCATGCTCACGTTGACGCCGCGTCCCACATGCCGTGGGACCGCGCTTACAAAGTGGCCTGCGATGCCCACTGCCCCGTCTTGACCATAAAGAATTGAGGTGCTGCTCTCTTTGTGAATTTCGACAGCGCGGCTGTTGACATTGCGGCTCCTGAAGCACCTTGCAGTCTACGAGGCCATCAGCCTCATGCCTCGCTTGCCCCGCGGCCGCACGTAGTGGAATCGCACCAAATAAATCTTCTCGCTTCGACCGTGCTTCGCCACCTTCAGCAGATCCAGCACGCCCAGAAATCCCGACTCCCGCGCCAGCTCCGGAGTAATATCCGGAAAACCGATCATCTCGATCGAGTCGATCTCAATCGCTCCTTCCCCCATCGGATATCGCGCCCCAACTCGCACGTGCGGATGCATCCAGAACCGCACGCTGCACGTGATCTCTCCTCGCTGGACGCCCTCCCGCAGCCGCTTCGTGAACACCATGGCTGGATTTTACTCTCTCCGGCTGCCTGCATCCGCAGCCATTGTTCTATAATCCCACCCGCCTTCAGGAGCCTCTATGGAAATCCGCTGCATTGTCACCGGCCAGAACGAATCCGGCAAGTCCGTATTCGTTCGTGACGCGTGCGCTCAGCCTGTAACGCTCTCTCTATTCCCGGGCTACGAATTCCATCGGCTATGGGGAAACGATTCCGTCCCCGAACTTCCCTCGGACGGCACCCCGCCGGCGCAACCTCGCTATTTCCCCGCAATACACGGCTTTCGCTTCGGTTTCTTCACCATACCGCCAGACACGACAACGCGCACCGAGCAGCTCAACACCCCGTTGGCTATCCAAGAAATTCAGCAGAAGTTGCCGGGCATGCTCGAAGTTTTAGAACGCGATCATCCAGGCATGCACACCACTGACACAGTGGACTTCGACGTGGTCGTCTCGGGCGAAGTGGTTCTCGAATTGGATGACGGAGCCGAAGTTTTCCTCAAAGCCGGGGATTGCGTGATTCAGAACGGCACGCGCCACGCTTGGCACAACCGTTCGTCCGCAAACTGCCTCATCGCCGTCGCATTACTCGGCGCGCAGCGCCATTAGAGTCCGGCTCCAATAAAGGTGGCCCGCCGCCCGTCTTCAGAGAAGAGCCGGCCCCTCTCCGGAGCACGCCAAAGATGACCCGCGCCGCGCCGTGCAAAACGGCTTCCGAGCGAGGCCCGTGCTATTCCATTGTGTGACCCCAAATGCTTCCCGCGGATGTATACTGCGCCCATGCAGCGGGCGACGCAGCAAGCAACGCCCGCCACGAGGAAAACAATGGTTACAAGACGCGAATTTCTCGATGCTCTTGCAGTAAGCGCCGCAGGACTAGCCCTGGGACCGACCGCTAAGAGTTACAGCCGGATTATTGGTTCTAATAGTCGACTCAACTTTGCCGTCATCGGTCTGAACAGCCGTGGCTACGCCCATCTCTCATCGCTCAATGCCAACAAGGGCGCTGCCCGTATTTCCCACGTCTGCGATGTGGACAGCAATATTCTCCGGAAGTTTGCCGACGCCACGCAGAAGGAAACAGGCGAAGCCCCGGCGACGGAAAAAGACTTTCGCAAGATTCTCGAATTGAAGGATGTGGACGCCATTACTATTGCCACTCCCGACCATTGGCATACACCGATCTCCATTGCCGGGTTGCAAGCGGGCAAGCACGTCTATGTGGAAAAGCCCTGCAGCCACAATCCAGCCGAAGGACAGATGCTGGTGCAGGCCCAGCAGAAGTATGGAAAGCTCGTACAGATGGGCACCCAGCAGCGCTCCTCGCCGCACACGATCGAAATCGTCCAGAAGATTCATGAAGGCGCGCTCGGCAAGCCCTACCTCGCCAAAGCATGGTACAGCAACACCAGGAAATCCATTGGCACTGGCAAAGAAATCCCCGTGCCCGCGTTCTTGGATTGGGATTTGTGGCAGGGTCCAGCACCTCGGCGCCCCTACACCGACAACATCCATCCGTACAACTGGCACTGGTTCCGGAATTACGGCACCGGCGAAACCCTCAATAACGGCACGCACGAAGTCGACGTCTGCCGCTGGGCTCTGGGTGTCGATTTCCCCAAGAGCGTCACTTCCTCAGGCGGCAGGTATCAGTTCAAGGACGATTGGGAGTTTTATGACACGCTGATTACGAGCTTCGTGTATGAAGACCGCATGCTCTCCTGGGAAGGCAAGAGCTGCCAGGGAATGAGGTATTACGGCCGTGATCGCGGCTCGGCGATTATGGGAACAACGGGAACGGTCGTTGTCGATCGCGATGGCTACGAAATCTTCGACCTCAAGGGCAAAAAGACCGGCGAATTCAAAGTCGGGAGTACCACTTCTTCTTCTGACCTTACCGGTCGCGACTCCATGACCGACCTGCACTTCGCCAATTTCATTGCCGGAATTCGCAACGGCGAAAAGCTCAATGCTCCAATCTCCGTCGGCAACGTCGCTGTCACTATGCTGCAGCTCTCCAACATCGCCTGGGAAGTCAATCGCGAGCTCCATCTCGACACAAAAGATGGCCGCATCCAGGACGACCCCGACGCGATGAAAATGTGGGCCCGCGAATACGAAAAAGGCTGGGCCCTCCATGTCTGAAATTCCCGGCTCTTGCCGGAGAAAATGGCCGCTTGTGAAAACCACGTTGTCCCGCCGCGATTTCGTTCGCTCCGGTTCGCTCATTGCGGGAGCTCTCGCTTCTTCGGGCGATGTGTTCGCATTGACTCTGGGAACCCCACCGGCCGACGAAGCCTCTCCTATTCGCTTCGGTGTTGCTAGCTACACGTTCCGGAATTTTACGCGCGCGCAAGTGATCGCCTTCCTGAAGCAGCTCAACGTCCTCGCGCTCAATTGCAAGGACGTCAAAGATCATCTCCCTATGGACTCGCAGCAGGAAACCGCCGCCCTCGCGGATTACGCCGCGGCAGGGGTCACCCTTCACGCTGCCGGCACCATCTATTTTCCCAAAGATGAAGATGCGGACATCCGCGCCAAATTTGAGTACTGCAAGCGCGCGGGGATCGGCGTCATTGTCGCCGGCGACCCCGCACCGGAAACTCTGCCGCGCATTGAAAAATTCGTCAAGGAGTACGACATCCGCTTCGCCATCCACAATCACGGCCCGGAAGATAAAATCTGGCATTCGCCGCTGGATGTATTGAAAGCCGTGAAGAATTTAGATCCGCGCGTCGGCTGCTGCATCGACGTCGGCCATACCGTTCGTACCGGTACCGATGTCGTTCAAGCCATACGCGAAGCCGGCCCGCGGCTCTATAACGTCCACATGAAAGACCTCGCCAACTTCACGGAGAAAGAGAGCCAGGTCAACGTGGGCGACGGCATGATGCCCGTGCGCAAAATCTTCGAAACCCTCATCGCCCAGAAGTATAAAGGCTTTGTCGACCTCGAATACGAAATCCATCCCGACGACCCCATGCCCGGCATCATCGCCAGCTTCGCCTACATGCGCGGCGTCCTGGCAGGCCTCGGATCCGCGAGCCCGCGCTGAAACATTTGCCTAAGGCTTGGTTTTTTGTTGTTTTTCGGCGGCTTCGATGATTTTGCGGAATTCGGCGACTGCGGGAACGTCCGGCGAGCGCAGCGCGTTCTTGGCGTAATAGTGCCAGACCGGGGGACGATCGGGATGAAGGCCAACTCTGCCTTCATATACCGCAAACATGTCGTCGGGGGGCGCAGCTTCCATTTGCGGATGAGCTCTGGTGTCCTGCGGGCCGCTTTGCGTGGCGTCTGGCGGACGCCCTTGTTGCACGCCGATGCGGACGCCGCTATCCGTTGGCTGCACAACTACGGGGCGATCGTTGGTGGGCTCGCCGCCAATAGTGGGCTGCACAATTTTTCCAGAGCCTTTGCGAACGGTGATCACTAAATCGGCGGGCATCCCCGGCATGACTGGAGATAGCCGGCCCCATTTCATCAGCGCTTTCTCGACGTCGTCTTGCGCTGTTTTGTTTGCTTGGGGAGCGGTCATGGAAATGCCCGCGTCCGGATCGATAATGACCAAAACAGTTTTGGCTTGCAGAACATAAGCGGGCAGCAAAACTTTTTTCTTGTCGCCGGCGGTTGCCAGCGACGCAACTAAAATGATCATCAAAAACAGAACACGCACGCTATCGAGCATTACAGCCTCCATGCGGCAAACACACACGAATAGTGTAGTCCGCGTCCATCGAGACGGGCAGACAATCCTTGGTGTAGACTTTCCGGTGCTCACGACCAGCGAGAGCCAGTTGCTGCGAGCGAGGTCCTATGAAAAGACGTGAATTGATCCGAGCTGGTTTCATTGCGGGCGCTGCGGCGGCGCTGCGGCCTTCGCTTGGGAAGGCGCAGAGTACGCCGCAGTCCTCCGAGCTGACACCGGCGCAGAGTGGTGTGGACGCCTCAAAAGACCTTGCGGCACCGGGATGGAAACCGCTTTTTTTGGACGAGCATCAGAACGAAACACTCATTGTGCTCAGTGACTTGATGATTCCCGCGACGGATACCCCCGGCGCGAAGGAAGCACTGGTGAATCGCTACATCGATCTTGTGCTGGCCGCTGAGAAGCCCGAGGCCCAACGAGGGTTTTTGAACTCCCTCGGATATCTGGATGGCGAAAGCATGCGGCGATTCAAAGCGGCGTTTCGCTACGTGAACCGAGAAGACCAGGACAATTTGTTACACGCGATGGCATATACCGTGAATGAGAGCAGGTGGACAGGTGAAGCGGATGCGAAGCCTAATGTTGGTCGCGTTCATTTTGAAGCGCTAAAGGGACGCATCATGACGGCCTACTATAGCTCGCAGATTGGCGAGAAGGAACTCGGCTGGGACGGTGCCTTTGCGCATGGCCCCTTTGAGGGCTGTGATCATCCGGAAGGGAATCACAAGTGAACATGAACTACGGAGCAGACGACGCGCTACAACAAACTTACGATGCCGTGGTTGTGGGATCTGGCGCCACGGGCGGCTGGGCCGCGAAACAGCTTGCTGAAGCCGGACTGAAAGTTGCTTTGCTGGAAGCCGGCCGCGCGGTCACTCCCAAAGAATTTACCGAGCACATGCCGGGCTACAAGCTAAAGTACCGCGATCACTCGCCAGAGGTTGTGCGCACGCGGCCGATTCAGAAGCAGTGCTACGCGTGCATGGAATACAACTACGAGTGGTTCGTCAACGATCTCGAGAATCCCTATAGCACGCCGTCGGGCAAGCCGTTTACCTGGCAACGGTTGCGCGTGCTCGGCGGCCGATCGCTGGTTTGGGGCCGCCAGAGCTACCGCCTGAGCGATAGCGATTTCAAGGCCGCGAGCCGTGACGGGTATGGCGATGACTGGCCGTTTAGTTATGCGGATCTTGCGCCTTACTACGACATTGTGGAGCGGTACGTAGGCATCAGCGGAGCGGCGGAGGGCAATGAAATGTTGCCCGACGGGCAATTTCTGCCGCCGATGAAAATGAGCTGTGGTGAAGTTCAATTACGGCAACGCGTGAAAGCTCGGTTCGGACGCACAGTCACGATCGGGCGCACGGCGATCATCACGCAGAATCACAACGGGCGCCTCGCTTGCCACTATTGCGGGCCCTGCGAACGCGGGTGCAGCACCTTTTCCTATTTCAGCAGCCCGTTTACCACCGTCAAGGACGCAGTCGCTTCGGGCAATTGCACGCTGATCACCAACGCGGTAGTGAGCCACGTCAACATGGACGACACGGCAAACAAGGCGCGTGGAGTGACGTACGTGGATCGTTTGACGCGGCAAGTGAAAGAGGTCCGTGGAAAAACGGTCATTCTTTGCGCCCAGGCGTTGGAGTCCACTCGTATCTTGCTGAACTCCTCAACGCGGGAATATCCCAACGGGTTGGGAAATTCGAGCGGCGCGCTAGGCCGCTATCTGATGGATCATGTCACCGGGGGAGGAGCCTACGGTCACCTTCCGGAGTTCAAGGTTCTACCCAATGCCAACGAACCTCAACGGCCCAACGGGATTTACGTTCCTCGCTTCCGGAACACTCCTTCTGGCGGCAAACATTCGCGTTTTCTGCGCGGCTACGGCTTCCAGGGCGGAGCCGACGCTGAATTCAATTTCAACGCCGAAGGGTATGGAACGTCGCTCAAGACGGCTGTGAAACAGGGCGTGTACGCGATATCGCTGGGTGCTTTCGGTGAATCGCTGGCACGGTGGGACAATTTCTGCGAGATCGACCGCGATCTAAAAGATGCCTGGGGCATTCCGGCGTTGCGCATTTCCATGACTCACGGCGATAACGAAGCCGCCCTCATGGAAGACGCTGGCGCCACGGCGGCAGAAATGCTGGAAGCGGCCGGCGCGAAAGATATCAAAGAGCAAGCGAAGGTAGAAATGCCAGGCATGGCAATTCACGAGCTGGGGACCGCGCGCATGGGCAACGATCCGAAAAAGTCAGTGCTCAATGCGTTCAACCAGGCGCATGACGTGAAAAACGTATTCGTAATGGACGGTGCGAGCTTTGTGTCCTCGGCGTGCCAGAATCCGACGCTGACCATGATGGCCGTCACCGTGCGCGCCTGCGCTAACCTGATCGACCGTTTTCGCAAAAGCGAGGTCTAGCGCGAACTCTTACTAGCAAATTGCAAAAAACGCAGCGGTCGTTCACGTTGCGCCGTTGAATTCGGTAGGTTAAAGTGACCGTCAGGCCATGAACTACGGAACGCTTCCTTCACGTTTCCTGAACGCTGTCGACAATCTTCCGAATCCGCGCGCGCAGATGGTGCGCCACGCCGACGGCTGGGAGTCCATACCTTCGCAGGAATTTCTCCGCCGCGTTGCGGGTCTTTCCACCGCGCTTGTGGAACTCGGCGTGAAGCCGGGGGACCGCGTGGGGCTTTTTTCCGCCAACCGGCCGGAGTGGCATACCGCGGATTTCGCAATCAACGGCGCCGGGGGAGTCACCGTTCCGGTGTACTTCAACGAGTCGCCGGACCGCATGACGTACATTTTGAAACATTGCGGCGCCAAAGTGGTGTTGGTTGTTGGCGCGGCGCAATTGCGAAAACTTCTGAACGCTCGCAAGGAGCTTCCCGAACTCGAGCAAATCCTCGTCGCGGACGGCGGGGCAGAGATTCCCAGCGAATGTCTCCGTTACGAAACTTTGATTGCGAGCGCCGGCGCGACGGACGTCGCTTCTTACCGTATGCGCGCTTCTCAGGTTTTGCCGGGGCAGCTCGCTTCCCTGATTTACACGTCGGGAACCACCGGTGAGCCCAAGGGCGTGATGCTCACGCACAATAATTTTTGCTCCAATGTGCACGACGTCGGCCATGACTTCAAACTCGATCCCACGAATGATGTAGCACTTTCTTTTCTTCCACTGGCTCACGTGTACGGGCGGACGCTCGATTACATTTTTATTTTTGGAGGCGCGGCGTTGGCGTACGTTGAGACGGTCGAAGCTGTGGCACAAGCTTTGGGCGAAGTCCACCCGACGATAATCGCGGCGGTTCCGCGGTTTTTCGAGAAAATTTATGCGCGGCTGGTCGAGCAAGGCTCGAAAAATACAGGCGTAAAGAGAATGATTTTTGATTGGGCCATGAAAGTGGCGGAGCGAGCGACTCCCTGGCGCGCCACGGGAGCGTCTGCCAGCGCTCTCTTGAAAGCACAGTGGAAGCTCGCCGATAAACTGGTTTACAAAAAAATCCGCGCGGGTACCGGCGGCAATTTGCGCATTGTGTCTTCCGGTGGCGCGCCGCTTTCCCAAGCGCTCGCGGAGTTTTTCTGGACCGTTGGCATCCCGATATACCAGGGCTACGGGTTGACGGAAACTTCTCCGATTGTCTCTAGCAACTACCCGGCAAATCGCATGGGGAGCTCTGGCAAGCCGATTCCCAACGTGCAGGTTCGGGGTGCCGAGGACGGTGAGATTTTAGTCAAAGGCCCCTGCGTGATGCAGGGCTACTACAAAAACCCTGAAGCCACTCGAGAAGTTCTCAGCGAAGAAGGCTGGTTCAGCACCGGCGATATCGGCTACGTGGACAAGGACAACTATCTGTTCATCACCGACCGCAAAAAAGACTTGATCAAAACGGCGGCGGGAAAATTCGTTGCGCCGCAGCCCATTGAAAACGCGTTGAAGACTAGCCCGTACATTCTAAATGCCATGGTGGTGGGCGACCGGCGCAAATTTATTGCGGCGCTGCTCGTGCCCAACGCTGCTACCGTCGCGGCCAAGGCCGCCGACCAGGGAATCAAGTTTACGTCCCACGAGGAGCTGGCGAGCCATCCCTGGGTGCACGCGCTGATCGAAGCCGAGGTCAAGCGGCTGACCGTTCATCTCGCGCAGTATGAAACGATCAAGCGTTTCGCGCTCTTGCCCGAAGATTTTACGTTCGACAACGGAAGCCTCACCTTCACGTTGAAGCTCAAGCGCCGGGTCGTCGAGCAACAGTACGGGTCCGTGATCGAATCTCTTTACGCCGACGTCGCCGAACCCCGCCCCATCCTGCAGGAATAACCACGCGCCGGTTGTTTGCAAGAAGGAACTCCGGACAGTACCCGGCTGTTCTTTCGTACAGTTACACGCAGCGAAACAGATGGTCTTCCTTCGCGGCGCTCGGGCAACGTCCGCAAGTAAACTGGAATCGAACTGAATAACGCCCACCTCGATCCTCAGCAATATCTGGCAGGAATTCGATAGCTGGATGGAGCATCCAGCGTATCGTGCTGGAAATTACTTGGAGGAGACACAAGTGATCTTCAATGCCGACTCAGCTAAGTGGAGCTTGGCTTCAAGCAGTAGCTGGCCGTATCGAGCATTCCTGTCCGGCTTCCTCACCATAATTGCACTCTGTCCGGCGTCCTTCGGACAATCTCCAACTCCCGCCGCAACCGGGGCAGAAATAAGTAAACCGGAGGGCTTCACTCCCGGCTGGACTCTTGGAACTAAATTCGAGGGCAGTTCCAGCGGCGACGGGGCGGTTTACGACATGGGATCTGCTTTGGGCTACAATTTTTCTCGCCATTTTGGAATTGACGCGGGCGTGCCACTCTACTTTGTCGCCACTCCAACTTCGATTGAGAAGAACAATCCAGGCGCGGTTTCGGGTGTGGGTGTGGGCACTTTCTTTACGGACCTCCGGTGGAACTATCCCAACCCGTCCCTGAATTTCAGCTCGGCGGTGCATCTGACAGCTCCGACCGGCGAAACGAAGAAGGGTCTCAGCACCGGCCACGCAACCTGGAATTTGGCGAACCACGTCGACCACGCCTTCGGAGACTTCTCTCCGTTTTTGGACTTCGGCGCCGGCAATACCGTTATGGATACTCGTTTTTTTCACCGCCCATTCATTACCTTCGGGTACAACGCGCAATTCAACGGCGGAATTGAATATGATCCTGGCAAATTCAGTTTTTCCGCGTCGGCTTACGATGTTGCTCCGTGGGGAAACCAAACGGTCATCAGCCGCGTTTTTCGCTGCGGTGCGTCCGCCAAATGTAGTTCTGGGGGAGCAACTAAAAACCGCAAGAGTTTTACTACGGCTAGCGTATCCACCGGGGCCGCCGATCTGGTGCGTGACAATGGGCTCAACGCCGGGATTGATTACAAACCTGTCGGCTACATCGACTTGGAGTTCGATTTCAGCCGCAGCGTTCCTCTTCAACTCAACAGCTACTCGTTTGGCGTCGGCGTGGACCTCAGCTGGATCTTACACGCAGGCGCACACTAGGACTGGTCGGCGGCTGGATTTAGTTGCACCCTTTTGCATTCTGATGCCATCTAATCCGGTGCTCCTCAAATCTTAAATGGAGGTTTCTCATGGCCAAGAACGCAACGGCCACCAGCCGTGCCTTTTCGAGTAGTGTAGGAGTTCCGGAAAACAACCGGCAGGCGCTTATCGCGCTTCTCAATTTGCGCCTCGCCGATAGCACCGACCTGCGCAGTCAAGTGAAGTGGGCCCATTGGAACGTGAAGGGCCTGCACTTCATCCAGCTCCATCAACTTTTCGATTCGCTTGCTTCTCATCTGGAGGAGCAAACGGACACAATCGCCGAGCGTATTACGACGCTGGGCGGAGTAGCAAACGGGACGGTACGTGAAGCCGCAGCAAAGTCCGGGCTGAAGGAAGCCGACCTCGCCGCGATCGACGGCCCATCCATGCTGAAGTTTTTGGTTCACAACGTGGCGCATCACGCCAATGCCCTGCGCACCGCGGTGACGGAGTCTGGCGATCTTGGCGATGCGATTACCGTGGACCTTTTTACGCAGCTCACTCGCGAACTCGACAAGGATCTCTGGTTTTTGGAGGCCCACCTTCAGGCGTAGTCGATTCACGAAAATGGAAGCAAGGCTGGCGGCATGCGCGAATCTCGCATGCCGCCGTTTTCTTTGTCGGCGGGATTTTGTCTCCAGCTTGTAGAGGGCTAGAATGGCCGAGGAGACTTTCATGGCAGACGAACTGGTCATCGCGGGGCGGGCTTTTAAATCGCGCTTGATTGTGGGAACAGGCAAGTATCGCAGCTTCCAGGAAATGGCGCGGGCCCATGCCGCGAGCGGGGCGGACATGGTGACCGTTGCGGTCCGCCGCGTCAATCTCACCGACAAATCGAAGGAATCATTGCTGGATTATATAGACCGCAAAAAGATTTTTATTTTGCCGAACACGGCGGCTTGCTACACGGCGGAGGAAGCTATTCGAACGGCGCGGCTGGGGCGCGAAGTGGGGCTTTCGAATTGGGTCAAGCTCGAAGTCATTGGTGACCAGGAAACCCTTTTTCCTGACACCGAGCAATTGATCGAAGCTACCCGCGTGCTAGTCAAAGAGGGATTCGTTGTTTTGCCTTATACGAATGATGATTTGATTGCTGCGCGGAAGTTAATTGACGCGGGTGCGGCCGCCGTGATGCCTCTTGCTGCGCCGATCGGGTCTGGCTTGGGGGTGCAGAATCCGGCTAACCTTCGCATCCTGCGCGAACGCATCACGGAAGTTCCCATGATCGTAGATGCCGGGGTTGGCACCGCTTCGGACGCGGCGGTGGCCATGGAACTTGGCGCTGATGGTGTGCTCATGAATACCGCCATCGCCGAAGCTGCCGATTCTGTGCTTATGGCCGAAGCGATGCGCGACGCAGTCATCGCCGGCCGCAAATCCTGCCTCGCCGGCCGGATGCCCAAGCGGCTCTACGCCTCGGCCTCCAGTCCGCTTAGTGGCGTCATCCGTTAGTCCGCAGCGCCGTGGCTCCGTGTTGCTGACCCACGAGCATCCACGACTCTATCCGGATGTGGTCCGCCTGACCAAACGGGCGGGTGTCTCCAGTACCAAAGAGCTAAGGTCTTTCCCTGACTGACATTTCCGAGGCCATTGCCTTAAAATTGTTCTTGTTTTGGCAGCTTTTGTGCAATTCCTGGAGACAGCCCTCAGGCCTCCATTCGCGTGGAGACCTGAAAAACAGGCATGGCGAATTCAGGCCGCGGAGTCAAAATCTCGTCCTATTGGATACGCAATCTGGGCACTTTGAGATCCCAGGTTCTCAAACAGATTGTCATCGGGATGGGAGTCTGTGCCGGTTATATCCTTGCGGCGAAGCTCAGCCTTCTTCTGGCCTCCGTGCATCCGAGCGCCACACCGGTGTGGCCGCCGACGGGCATCGCGATCGCCGCGTTAGTGGCCTTCGGTTTACGCTTCTGGCCCGCTATTTTCATGGGGGCATTTGTCGTCAATGTCACCACGGCCGGCTCGGTTCTCACCTCCGCCGGCATTGCCACGGGCAATACTCTGGAAGCGCTCCTGGCCTCCCTTCTGGTCCTGCGTTTCGCCAATGGGAAGCACGCCTTCGACAGGACCTGGGACATTCTGCGTTTCGCGCTCTATGGCGCAGTTCTGAGCACTGCCGTGGCTGCCACCTTTGGCGTAACGAGTCTAACCCTGGGAGGGTTCGCGCCGTGGAACCAGTACGGCCTAATCTGGCGGACCTGGTGGCTGGGGGACGCAGCCGGGGCTTTGATCTTCACTCCCTTCTTCTTGCTGTGGGGAGCGAATCGGTCCGTGAAATGGACAAAGAGTCAATTCGTGGAAGCGGGTGTTGCGCTTGCCCTGTTGCTGATCACCGCGGGGACACTCTTTGGGATTTTCTTCCACGCGCGCATGAGCGGCGATCCCTGGACGTTTCTTTGCACGCCGTTTCTCGTTTGGATTGCCTTTCGCTTCGGGCAGCGCGAATCCTCAGCCGCCCTGTGCGTGCTTTCGGCATTCGCGGTCGTCGGAACCATATACGGGAGAGGGCCCTTCGTCCGCGAGACGCCGAACGATTCGCTGCTTCTGCTGCAATCCTTCCTTGGTGTTATGGCCTTGATGACGCTCATGTTCGGCGCGGAAGTATCGGATCGTCGCCGTCAGGAGGAACACGCTCGCGTTCTGGCGGTTAGTGACCCGCTCACCGGGCTTGCGAACTACCGCTTGCTGGTCGACCGCCTCGGCTCGGAAATCAAGCGTTCCGGTCGCGATGGTCACCCTTTCTCAATTCTATTGCTCGATCTGGACGGATTAAAGAAGATCAACGATGCGCACGGCCACGTGGTGGGCAGCCTGGCTCTCTGCCGGGTGGCAGAGGTTTTGCATTTGAGTTGCCGGGAGATTGATACACCGGCTCGCTACGGGGGAGACGAGTTCGCCGTGGTTCTCCCCGGGACTTCCTCCGAAGATGCCCGGCGGGTCGCTCAACGGATTTCCCAGCGTCTCAGCCAAGACGTCGAAATTCCGCAGCTATCGGCAAGCATCGGCATTGCCGAGTATCCCCGCGACGGCGCCACGATTGAACACATTCTCAGCGCGGCAGACCAAGCGCTCTACAATGAGAAGCACCGCGCCCCGGGCCGTTCCCCGGTTTCGCAATCCCTATAGCCGAAGAGTCCAGCTCGTTCAAACGCGCGGCGTGGCCGCTTCGATTGCTATGACGCGACGATCTTCTTCAGGCTTGCGCGCCCTTTTTAGCTTGCGCGCTGTCATAGCTTTCGCCGTAGATGGCGGGAACTTTTGCGCCCATACATCGCAGGTAGGAAGAGAGCTGGCCGCGATGATGGATGGTGTGGTTGAGGCCGAACATCAAGAAGGTTACCGCGGGGCGCTGGAACATGCCGCGGAAATCGACGATCCTTGCGAGTTGCTCGCCGGATTCTTTTGCGAGGGCCTCGAAGTTCTTCGCATAACGCTGCTCATACCAGGACGCGATTTCAGAAGACGTCTTGACGTCTTCCGGAATCATTGAGGGATTGGTGTCGAAGGTACCGTTGATCACGGTTTCGACGAAGCGATTGTCGGCCGCAGCAATGTGACGAACCAGTTCGTTCGCGGTCTTCGAAATGGGATCTGGGCGGTAATCCGCTTTATCGACGGGGACCGATTCTAGGATTGACTTGGTGGTCCGGCTTTCGTTCTTCAGGGTTCCGAGGTACAAATTGCGCAGAAATACTGCTTGATCCGGTGTCATTGTTTCCGGCATGGCTTTCCTCCCGAATGGGTTGCGTGTGTTTCGCGCTTTCCGTGTGTCCGGGGTTGAGATTGCGCCCACCCCGGCTTGGATGCCAGGTTGGATGCGCGAAACTCTAGCCCGCTGCGCGAATTATGGCACGCCGGCTAGACGCTTCGAAAGAGGAAGTGCCACAGGATGTCTACGGCGGCGTGGACCAGGGCAGAGGCGAAGATGGAGTTGGTTTTGCGCCAGGTCCAGCCGTAGAAGAAGCCGGCGACGGAGGCCAGGAGGACATAGGGCCAGTTGGGAAAGTCGCCGTTGGTGATGTGCGAGAAGCCGAAGAGGATGGAGGCCGTCCACCAGCCGGCGAGATCGCTATTCGAAGCGCGGGAGAGTATGTTCTGGAGCAGGCCGCGGAAGAGAAGTTCTTCGGGCCAGGCGGTGAACAAGAGAATGCCGAGCGAAACTAACGGCAGCGACTTTAGCTGCGACCACTGCGGAGCAAACTCGATGAAATGAATGGCGCGGCCCAGGGGAATGGCGATGCAGCCGAAGACGAAGAAACTCGCGAGGATGAAAAAGCTCCAATGGTGGCCCCAGCCGATGGAATAGCCGACTCCATTGACGCGGCGGAGGAGGAGGAAGCAGGCAAGCGCCAGGTTCACGCAGAGGAGTACGGTGAAAACGTAGGAAAGGCGTCCGCCGGGGTAGGGCCAGAGCCAGTGGGATAACGACCATCCCCAGCGATAGGGAAGAGGCTTCACTGCCAGCCAGATGAAGAGGATCGTCGCAAAATCCTGCCAGGCGCCGATTGGTTTATGGTGGGCAGAAGCGGCGAGAACAAGTGGGAGGAAGACGACAGCGGCTACGGCGGCAGCACGCGCGAAAGCGAAAGTATTTGTCCCAAAGGCGTAAATCAGGTACACGAGGAACACTGCGGTGCCGAGCAGGTAGCCGCTGCCGCTGCCGAAGCGCGCGGCGAGACGATCCTCCACGCCGCGCGCGGCGAAGAGTAGCATCACCAGAAAGAAAAACGCGAAGGCGGTGAGAGTGGCAGCGAAGGCGCGGCCGCCGTAGCCGAGCCAGACGGAGTACAAAACTCCCGTGAGAGTCAGTACGGCCCAGACACCGAGCATGGGGAGCGGGCCGAGTTGGCGAGTGGCGGGCAAGCGAGAATTGTAACTGAAAGGAATCACAGACCAAATTCAACCGCGGCTCGGTACCGATGGATGGGGCGGCAAGAAAATTGGAGATTGATCGAGGGAGGCTCTACTCATAGCGCAAGGTCTGTATCGGATCCACCCGGGTTGCCCGCCGTGCCGGCAGATAGCAGGCCGCCAGTGCGACGGCAAACAGCAGAACAGTGACGCCTGCAAACGTTGGGAGGTCCGTGGCCGTCACACCAAAGAGCAGGCTGGCCATCAAACGTGTCAGCGCGAAGGCCGTTACAAGCCCGCCAACAATTCCAATCGCCACCATGCCGGCCCCTTGTTTCATCACCAGCCCGAGGACGTCTCCACCTTGAGCGCCAAGGACCATGCGCAAACCAAATTCCTTTGTCCGCCGCGCCACCGAGTAGGACACCACTCCGTAGATGCCTACTGTGGCGATGGCGAGGGACACGAAGGAGAACAAAGACAGCAGCAGGGTGAGGAATCGCGGCCGGGCCTGCGCCCGCGAGAGAACGTCCTCCATCAGCCGGACATCGGCGACCGGAAGTGCGGGATCGAGTTCGCCAAGTTGCTCGCGGACCGCGCCTGTCAACAGACGCGGGTCACCGCCTTGGGCGCGCATCACCACGTACATGTCCGTATATCCCTGGCCCGAAGGCTGGCGGTAGGGCAGATAGATTTCCGTGCCAGCGGGGCGGTCGAGTCCGGCGTTTTTTACGTCGTCCACGATTCCGATTATGGTGCACCAGGTTTTGTTGCCTCCGGGACGAACGCGCCGGCCCAGGGCATTCTGATTGGGCCAGAATGTCGCGGCCATCGCTTTGTTGACGATGACCACTTCGGGCGCGTCCTGAACGTCGCGCGATTCGAATGTCCGGCCATCGATCAGGTTAATCCCCATGGTTGCAAAATAATCTTTGCTCACCGACTGGTAGAAATCGACGTTTTGAATCGGACCGCCTTCTTTCAGGACAAATCCTTCGATATCGGTGTCGTTCATGTTGGGGGGACGGAGGGGCGCCAATCCGGAAACGAGAGCCGCGGAATGCACTCCAGGCAGGTTCGTCAGTCGTGATTCGAATCGCGTCCAGAGATCCGTGATCCTGGCGTTATCCGTATATGTTCCGCCCGGCAGCGACACGCGCATTGTCAGAACGTCCTCGGCGCGCAGGCCGGTGTGAACCTCCTGCAGCTTCCAGAAAGCACGCAGCATCAGCCCGCAACCGATGAGCAAAACCAGAGCCATTGCCAGTTCTCCGGCCACCAGAACGCGACGGAAGATTTGCGCACCTGCCGCGGCGGTGGTGCTGCCGGCGGTGTCTTTCAACGATTCGGAAATCCCGCTAACCAGCAGTGGGGCGAGCGGCGCGAGCCCGAAGAGCACTCCGGTGAGTAAGCTGGTCGCAAGAGTGAAGAGCAGCACGCGCCAGTCCATGGCGATCTCATCCGCGCGCGGGATGCCGCCTGCATTGGTGAGCTGGACCAGGCGCACGCCTGCAAAGGAAAGCGCCACGCCGAGAACGGCTCCGCACAATGCCAGCAAGATGCCTTCGGTAACAAATTGCCGGGCGAGGCGAACCAAGCTCGCTCCCAGCGCGCCGCGAATCGCAATTTCGCGTCGGCGGGCCTCGGCTCGCGCCAGCAGGAGGTTTGCCACATTCACGCTGGCGATCAGCAATACAAAGACGACTGCGCCAAGCAGCATCAATAGAGCAGGGCGAACGCTTGCAACGACTTCGGCCTGCAGGGGAAAACTGACAATGGTGTGATTCTTTGGGTCGAAGCTATGTGTTTTCGGCACTTTCTTCTCGCCGTAACTCTGCACCAGCGACGCCAGCTCTCCCTGCGCTTGTCCAGCTGTCGCACCGGTTTTCAGCCGGCCCAACAGGTAGTAATTATGTCCGCCCCGATTGCCGGGTTTGGCCGGGTCCAACTGCAACGCGGTCCATAGCTGTACAGGCTCCTGCTCTCCTGGGGGAAACTGAAAACCTTTTGGCATGACGCCGATGATGGTGCACTTCCGGCCATCGAGAAATGTTTCTCGCCCGATGATACTAGTATCACCTCCAAAAACGGATTGCCAGGTGCCGTAGGAAATGTCGGCGACTGCCGACGCGCCCGGGACATCGTCTGACTGCGAAATCAAGCGCCCTTGGACCGGTGACACGCCAAGCGATTCCAGAAGTCCGCCGCTGACTAAAGCTCCCGTTACTCGAACAGGCTGATTTTTGCCGGCCAAGTTGACTCCGCCGGAGGCCCAGGCGTCCAAGGAGGCCCAGGAATGCGTATCGCGGCGCAAATCCAGGAATTCAGGTCCGGAAGTCCAGAATCGATGCAGGCCCCCGTTGGGGAAAGTGGGAAATTCCGTGTAGACGCGGATGAGCTGTTCGGGATGCACGTAAGGCAGCGGCTGAAGGAGAACGGCGTTGACCACCGTAAAGATTCCGGTGGTGGCTCCGATGCCGAGCATCAGGCACAGCACCGCTGCCGTGGTAAAACCAAGATTCTTGCGCATCATGCGGAGCGCAAACTGAACGTCTTGCCACAGCGTTTCCATTGGACACTCCCTCCCAGCAAAAGAGCGGTCGAAACTCTCGGCGTGTTCCTGGCTGCTGATGATACTAGATGTTCCAAACTTTATTTAGTACCCGAGGTGGCTGAAATAGTCCGTCAAAGGGCGGGGGATTCTGATCTCGCGTTTCTCCTTTGCGGAAATGTTTCGAACGTCTATGATTCGCAATCAAGCTTGGCCGCGTCTCGCGCTCGCGGCGGCCAGTGTCACAAACAAAATGAAACGGCTTGCTTACATCGATTGGATGAGAGGACTGGCGTGCGTGCTGATGTTTCAGACGCATTGTTACGATTCATGGATGAGCCCGGAAGCGAAGAAGTCGTCGTCGCTGATTGCCTGGTCGCGGCTGGGGGGGACGCTGCCGGCCCCGCTGTTTATATTCTTGGCGGGCGTGTCGTTTGCGCTGGTCACTGAGAAACTGCGCGAGAAGGGAATCGAACGGAGCGCGATTGCGAAGCAGACGATTTTACGCGGGGCGGAGATATTTGGGATGGGGCTGTTGTTTCGGGTGCAGGAATTTTCGCTGGGATTTCCGTGGGCGCCGTGGACGGATTTGTTGCGCGTGGACGTGCTGAACATTCTGGGGCTATCCATGATGCTGATGGGGGTGTTGTGCTGGATTATGGGGGACGGCGTCGTCGCGGCGGCGAGAATCCGCACTCTAGTTGCGGGGATTTCTGCAGCCGTGATTGTGGCGATGGCGACGCCACCCCTTTGGACGACGCACCGGCCGAGCTTTCTGCCGTGGCCGCTCGAGTCCTACGTCAACGGTGTGCACGTTTTCAAGGAGCCGCAGGCGTGGCTCTTTCCGCTATTTCCATGGTCAGCATTTGCTTTCGCGGGGCTAGCGGTGGGATTTTTCTCGTTTTCGGATTTTGCGAGGCGAAGGGAGGGGCTGACGTTTGCGGCCCTGGGTGGTGCGGGAATCGTTGCTTGCTGTTTGTCGGTTTTGTTCGATTCATCGGGGGTGCGGCTGTACGCGATTTACGATTACTGGCACAGCAATCCGGATTTTCTGCTGATGCGCTGCGGCATTTTGCTGATGATACTTTTTCTGGTTTACGCATGGTGCCGATGGGGATTTGCGCAGAAGGGTTTCAGCCCGATCATCCAGCTCGGGCAAACTTCGCTGTTGGTGTATTGGGTACACATAGAATTTGTTTATGGAAGATTCTCCATTTTGCCAAAGGGGCAGTGCAGCGCGCTGAAAGCCACAGGCGGACTGATTGCAATTTTTCTAGCGATGCTGATTCTCTCTTTGATACGCACAAATTGGAAAGGGTGGCTGGCTAAGGCTTCGCAGAAGAATTCTGCGGGAGCCGCTGCGAGCGCGGAATCTTGATGATGACTTCGCCGGGCCGGGCAAGGCCTAGCTCGTCGCGGGCTATCTTTTCGATTTTGCGCGGGTCGGTCTTCAACTCTCGCACTTCCTGCTCAAGTTCGGAATTTTCCTTGTTTAGCTGATCCAGGCCCTTGGTCACTTTTTCAATCTCCTGCTGGGTGCGGCGCATGGCCAGATAACCGTGGGCGCCGAAAATGTCGTGCACTACGAGGACCAGCACCAGCAGGCCGATGAGCGCGGGTCCGTAATGGCGCAGCACCGGCTGGATTTTTTCTTTGGCGGCCAGCTTTTTCAGTTTTGAAGTACCCATTGTGATGCTTCGCGCGTCAACTTCGCAGAAGCCGCGGCGCTTTCGGCTTCGACATAAAGGCGAAGCAGAGGCTCGGTGCCGGAAAGTCGCAGCAGCATCCACGATCCATCGTCAAATACAAATTTTGCGCCATCAGTGCGGTCAATAGATACGACTTTCCGGCCGGCGAGTGTCGAAGCGTCCACGGCCACACGCTTGACGGCATTTGCCTTTTGTTCGTCGGAAAGATGAAGATTTTCGCGAACGGGCCAGAATTCGCGGCCGAGTTTCTTGTACATGGCGCGAACTTGTTCGCCGATGGAGGCGCCGCGCGCGGCAATCATTTCGGCCACCAGCAGGCAAGCGAGAATGCCGTCTTTCTCCGGGATGTGGCCGCGAATGGTGAGCCCGGCGCTTTCTTCACCGCCCATGGCGATTTTGTCTTCGCGGATGAGCTGGCCAATGTACTTGAAGCCGACTGGCGTTTGAAAAATAGTTTGGCTGCGCGATTTGGCGACGGCGTCCATCATCTGGGTGGTGGCGACGCTCCGGGCCGCAGGCATTTTCCAATGGCGAGTTTCTACAAGATAGTCGTAGACCAGCGCGAGAATCAGATTGGGCTGGATCCACGTGCCGTCGCTGTCGACGATGCCGAAACGGTCGGCGTCGCCATCAGTTGCGAGGCCGACGGTGGCTTTCGAATCGACCACGGCTTTGCGCAGAGGCGCGAGATTTTCTTCGGAGACATCGGGGCCTGTTCCGTCGAACAGGCAATCGCGGTCGGTGCGCATGGCGTGAACGGTGACGCTGTGATCGGCGAGCGTACGGTCGAGGTAGCCGGCGCCGCAGCCGTGGAGCGCGTCGACGACCAGAGAAGGATTGGCCTTGCGAAGCGTGTCGAAATGGACGAGCTCTTCGAGGCGCTTCAAATAGTTTTCGCGCAGATTGACTCTTTCGCCGCGCGCGGGATTCGACGCGCCGTGCGGAAGAGGCGGAACGCCGCCTTTGGCGGCAAGCTGCGAGGCACGCGCTTCGATATCCTTGGTCACTTCCGGAAGGGCAGGACCTGCGTCGGCGGAGGAAAATTTCAGGCCATGATATTGCGCGGGATTGTGGCTGGCGGTGAAGTTGATGGCGCCATCGAGTTTGCGGCGCATGATTTCGAAGGCGACGGCGGGCGTTGGAGTGAACGTCTCGCACAACAGCGTTTGAATTCCGAGGTACTGCAGGATGTCTACTGCGAGCTGCGAGAATTCTTCAGAGTAGAAGCGCGTGTCGTAGCCCACCAGAATTGTGGGATCTTTCGCCTTCGTTTTTGCGTGTTCGGCGATGGCGGTAACGGCCAGGCGGACATTGGCGAACGTGAAATCGTCGGCGATGAGGCCGCGCCAGCCAGAGGTGCCAAACTTGATCGGAGAGGTGCTCATGGGGCGGTATTCTAGCGCTTGGAAAGTGGAAAGTCGAAAATGGAAACTGGAAATTCGAAATTGGAAAGAGATTGCCCGGCTGCACGCCAGGAAAAATGGGAATGGACGGCGGTCGAGGGAAGGAACCGAGCCAGGTCAGAGGATGAAGATGTAACCGTAGTTAGAGGGGACGGTGAGCGGGTGGGTGCTGTTCCAGAGGAGATGAGAATCTTGCGGTTGGATGGCGGGATTGAAGCGGTCGTCGCGGTAAATGACTCGCACCACGACATCGAAACCGTCCGCAGCGCGAATTCCGGGGAGGTAGACTCCGAAGGTGATCTGGAATCCCGGGGACAGCAACGGGAAACGCTCCGACTTCGGAAACGTTGACCACGGGAAGTATGATAGCGATTGCTGGCGGCTTGGCGTATTAAATTTTCATAAACGATGGGCGTGTATTTGTAATGTACGCGGAGGGAACCACATGAAGGGCGGCGGACAAAATCGGGTCGTGCTGGTCACGTGCGGAAGTTTGAAGGAAAGCCGGAGCATCGCCCGTGCTGTGGTTTCGTCGAGACTAGCGGCGTGCGTCAATCTAATGTTGAGCCCCGTTGAGTCAATCTATACATGGAAGGGCAAGCTGGAGAAAGCAAGAGAGTATCTGTTGGTGATGAAGACTACCTCGAACCGAATTGCTGACTTAGAGAGGGAGGTGAAACGCATTCATAGCTATGATGTGCCGGAGTTCATCGCGCTCCCGATTGTAGCAGGATCCAGGGATTATCTTGGTTGGCTGCAAGAAAGCGTCAAAGGTTTGCGCTGAGGCGCACCCCTCCCAGAGGGCAGTTCGCGGACTATCTCTTAAACGTAGAGCAAGGCTTGGTCGAGATCGGCGATGATGTCCTCAACGTCCTCGATGCCGACGGAAAGGCGGACCAGGCCTTCGGTGATACCCACGCGATCCTGAACTTCCTTGGGCATAGAGGCGTGGGTCATCATTGCCGGTAGCGAGATTAGAGTTTCGACGCCGCCGAGGCTCTCGGCGAGCGAGCACAGCTTGACATGATTGAGGAAGCGCCGGGCAGCTTCCAGCGAACCTACATCGAAGGAGAGCATCGCGCCGGGGCCCTTCTGCTGGCGGCGAGCCACTTCATGTTGGGGATGTGAAGCCAAGCCGGGGTAGTAGACCTTGCGGATTTTAGGATGCGCATCGAGATGCCGTGCCACACTGATCCCGTTGGCGTTGTGTTGGAGCATGCGAACCGCTAGAGTCTTGATTCCGCGCGAAATGAGGAAGCAATCCATGGGAGCAAGGCCCGTGCCAGCGGAGCGCTGAATGAAATAGATTTTTTCGGCATCCTCGGGACGCGTAAGCACCACGGCTCCGCCTGTCGAGTCGCTGTGGCCGTTCAGATACTTCGTCATGGAATGGACGACGATATGCGCGCCGAGTTCGATGGGGCGCTGCAGATAAGGACTCAGGAATGTGTTGTCAACGACCACGGTCAGGTTGCGCTCGTTGGCCAATTTGGAAATCGCGGCGATGTCTGTGACGCTCATGGTTGGGTTGGCCGGAGTCTCGAGGTACAGCATCTTGGTATTGGGACGCAAGGCGCTGCGCACTAAATCAGGCACGGCGGTGTCCACGAAGCTGAACTCCAGGCCGAAGTGGACGAGAAGTTGTGTGGAGAGGCGGAATACGCCGCCGTAAACGGCTTCGGACAGGACCACATGGTCGCCAGGGCGCAGCAGGCGAAAGACCGCGTCAATTCCCGCCATGCCGGAAGAAAAAACATAAGCGCTGTGGCCGCCTTCCAGCTTGGCAACGGTGCGTTCAAGAGCTTTGCGGTTCGGGTGATTAGTGCGCGCGTAATCGTACCCTTTGTTCTTGCCCAGTTCCTCATTGATGTACGTGGAGGTCTGATAGATCGGTGCGACGATGGCTCCGGTGGCGGGATCGGGCTCCTGCCCGACATGAATGGCGTTTGTAGCGAAACCCATTGTGCTCTCCTTGCGACCGCTGTTCGGATCGTTGTGCCGTCAGTTTGACGTCTGGCGCTGACCGTCCGGGGTGAGTTTCATCACGGAAGTGTCCCCAAGTTGCCTGCCAAGCAGTTTCTTGAGAACTTACAGGAGGCCTATGGATGAGTCAAATGGCCATTGCGTGGGGTTTCCACGGCGGAGACCGGCGGGGCAGCAAGTCAGGTGCAGGCGGCATCTAATCTTAACGTGGCGAGACTTGACCCGGCCTGCCGTTCCGTAGACCATGGAGTTCGACGATTTATGAAACTCACGACGAAAATTCTCGGAAGCCTTTGCCTGACCGTCTGTGCGGCGATGGCGCAGCGGGCGGTTGCCCAGGATTCAAAGGCCGCGACGGCCAAGCCGCAGACTCCGGCGGCCGCGAGCGATGTCCAGACGCGCATCACGATTGAAGTCACCGGCGGGGAGAAGAACGTGCCCGTAGAGAACGCCAGCGTGTATGTAAAATTCATCGAAGAGCGCGCGATAAAAAAAGACACGAAACTGGAATTGAACGTAAAGACCAGCCGCGATGGCATCGCGCACGTCCCGAACGCCCCCATGGGGAGAGTTCTGGTGCAAGTTTTCGCCGAAGGATGGAAGACGTACGGCCATTGGATGGACATCACCGACCCGAAGCAGACGATCAAGGTGCACCTCGACAAGCCGCCGAAGTGGTACTGAACGAAAAGTTTTGCTCACCCGTTGAGAATCAACAGCTTAGGAAAAAAAGAATAGACTTGCTACCGCTACATCTCCGGCGATCATCCCAAAAAATTATTGTCATGCCATCCGGAGAGTTTTCTTTGGATGTGAGCGCATGAGGAAAAAATAATGTTGCACTCAAATTGTGCAAACAGGAGAAGAGTGTTGAAGAGCGAGAAGTTAGCGGCGCGCCGGCGGAAGATTTCCACAAACTTTTCAACACTTGTGTTGAAATCTTAATGTCGTAGAAATATTTCTCTCTGAGTTCGGCATGCGGCTTGCCCTGCGCACACCAATGGTACTTTGACCGGGGCGAATTTTAGATGGTAGAGTACGAATTCGGCCGCACTCGATGACAGAAACCTACGACGGACCTTTTTCCCTCCTCCAAATGTTCTGGGGCAGCATCACTGCCCGGCCCCTGCGCAGTTTTCTGAGCGTGATTGCCATCGCCATCCAAGTGATACTCGTGCTGATGATCGTCGGTCTCACATCAGGGGTGATTTCCGAGTGGGGCAAGCGCGTCGAGGGAGTCGGCGCGGACATTCTGGTGCAACCGCCGAACGCCTCGATTTTTTTAGCATTCATAAGTGTGGGGATGCAGGAGTCATTGGGCGATCAAATTGCCGCGCTAAGCGGTGTCGACGAAGTCGCGCCGACCGTCATCCTCAATGAACCAAAGAACTTAGTGATGATCTATGGGATCGACTACAAGCGCTTCAACGCCTTGAGCAGGGGTTTCCTGTTCCGAGATGGAAAGCCGTTCGAAGGTCCGGACGATGTGATCGCCGATGACATCATTGCACAATCCCGTCATTTAAAAGTCGGAAGCCAGGTCACGCTGATGAACCATGTGTTCACGGTCACGGGAATTGTCGCGCATGGAAAAGGCGCGCGATACTTCATTCCCATCCGCACGGCGCAGGAAATCGCCGTGGCCGAAAAGCGTGTTTCCATGTTTTATGTGCGAAGCAAAGGAGATACGGAAGCTACTCGCGCGCAGATTCTCAAGCTGATGCCGGAGAACAGTGTCCGCTCCTTGTCCGAATATATGAGTTTGATGAATTCGTCCAACTTGCCGCAGTTGCGGCCGTTCACACGTACGATGGTCGCTCTTGGAATTGTGGTGAGCTTCCTGGTGGTGCTACTGAACATGCACACGATGGTATTGGAGCGGACACGCGAGATCGGCATTCTCAAGGCGCTCGGCTTCTCCAGGCTCGATGTCGTCCAGATGTTGCTGGGCGAGACTCTCATTCTCGCATCCATGGGAACCGGTTTGGGAATCGCGCTTACTTTCCTAACGCAAGCGGTTTTGAAACAGACCAACCCCGGGCTGACGATTCTTATTTCCCCTGCATGGCTTTTTTCCGCCGCCGCGCTCGCTCTGGTGGGAGCCGCGAGCGGAGCAGTCTATCCCGCACTTCGCGCCGCCAGTTACGATCCCGTCGTCGCCCTCGCCTACGAATGAAACCAACCGAATCGTCATTTCGTTGCTAAGCCTTCTCCGTCGAAAGAGCCGAGGCCGTCAACCTATTGGGGGGCGTCGGTTGACTCCGCGCCGTGCCAGGGGGCACAGATCACTAGGATGACGACATAAGACGGCTCGGAATGCCGCCCCGGCGGGATCTTCTGGAGGCGGCCACAATTCGCTGGCATCGCTCAACAGCGATGCGAGGGGAATACCGTTTGTTTTGCGATTACTTTATGCGCCCCATGCGGCGAAGGAGATCCTGATAACGGGGATCCTCGCGAAATCCGTCGAAGGCGGGCTCAATTAGAATCGAAAAAGTCAATTCCTGGGAGTGCTCCAGGTAGGCTTTTTCGAGCCAGTGAAAAGCTTGCTCGCGGTCACCCACACGGGCATACAGAGTGGCGAAGTAAAAACTGTCGGGGGCGGAAGTTTTCGCGTCGGCCTTGAGAAAGTCCAGTTGAGTCCGCCAGTAGCCACGCTGCCCCGAGTTTGCAAATGCACGACGAAGAGTTTGCTCCCGCGCGGCGGCATGCTTCGGGGTGTCGCCAAATCCGAGAGCTACTTGATGCCCTTCTTTGATGGCATTTGGGAAATCGCCCTTCTGTTCGTAGGCCTGCTGCAAGAAGAATCGAGCAAAAAGGGAATTGGGGTCCAGTTCCTGCACTTTGTGAAGGCGCTCGAGCGCTTGATCATATTGGTGCGCCGCGAGAAGAGGAGTCGCTGCCAGAGAAACGAGGACGGGAGAGAGAGGATCGAGGCTGATGGCGCTGTTCATCTCCGCCATTGACTCATCGATGCGGCTCGACTGAACGAGAAAGTTTCCATACCAAAGATGGATATTCGCATTTCCCGGAGAAAGAGCGAGAGCGCGCTTAAAGTCCTGCTCGGCCCCATCGAAGTCCCAATCATAAACGTACTTGACCCACGCGAGGGCGTTGTAAGCTTCGCCCAGATTGGGATCGATCTCCAGCGCGTGCTGGGCGGCGGATTTGGCTTTCGCTAATCCTTCTCGAGAGGGGACGAATGCCGTGGCCCAGCAATGGGTTTCGGCCATTTCGGCGTAGGCCAGGGCGTACGTGGGATCGGCATTGATGGCTTGATTAAAATAGCGGACGGCTTTTTCGAAGCCCTCCGGACTCAAGCGATTGGCGAAGTATTTGCCCTTCAAAAAAGCTTCGTGGGCTTCCGGAGGGACGGCCCGGCCGGCAGAGAGTAGTCCTTGTTGTTGCGGGGTCAGTTGAATGCGGATTTGTTGGGAAATGCTGCGGGCCACTTCATTTTGCAAGAGGAGTACATCGCGGAGGTCGCGTTCATAGCTCTCGGCCCACAGATGCCTTTCGGCGGGGAGGGCAATCAATTGCGCGGTGATACGAACCCGATCACCAGACCGTAGAACCGTGCCCTCCATGACCGCGTCGACCCCCAGCTCCCTGGCAATTTGCGTGAGAGATTTATGCGTTCCCTTATATTGCATGACGGAAGTGCGGGAAATGACGCGCAGGCCGGGTAGCTTGGCAAGGTCGGTGATCAATTCGTCGGTCATCCCCTCGGAGAAATACTCCTGTTCCGGATCGCCAGACAGGTTATCGAGAGGAAGAACGGCGAGAGAAGCGATTTGGGGAGCTCCGGCGGAGGGCCGCACGCGTTCGCGCAGCCAGGCGGAGTTAAAAGTCAGAAGGACAACGAGGAGAATCAGGAAGCCAGTGGCGAGAAAAAGCTTCCAGGGGCGGGACGGTGCGGCAGTCAGAATTTGTTGATTAGCACTGCTGATTCTTGCCGTGTCGCGATCGCGTCTTAGGCGGCGCAAGTCCGCTCGTAACTCCGCGGCAGACTGGCAGCGGTCCTCGCGATCTTTCTCCAGCGCCTTGTTGATGGTTTGTTCCAATTCCGGCGGGATTGTTGGGTTCAGTTTCGAGAGCGGCGGAGGAGATTGGTGCAAAATGGCGTCGAAAAGAAGAGCTGGAGTACTCCCGGTGAACGGAGGGCGGCCCGTGGCCATCTCGTAGAGGACGGACCCGAAAGAAAAGACGTCCGTACGGCAGTCCAGTTCCTCGCCGCGCGCCTGCTCTGGTGACATGTAGGCGGCGGTGCCAAGCGCGGCTCCCGGGCTGGTGAGGTGCTCTTCATCGAGGCTAACGGTTGACTGATCTTTAGTAGGACCAAATTCCGCAATTCTTTTGCGGGCCTTCCTGGCGAGGCCAAAGTCGAGGACCTTCGCCTGGCCGCGGTCAGTGATGAAAATGTTGGAGGGCTTGATGTCACGGTGAATGATGCCCTGCACATGAGCAGTTTCCAGCGCGTCGGCGATTTGAGCGCCAAACTCGGCAAGCTGATCGAGCGACATGGGGCTGCCGCCGATGCGTTCCTTGAGGGTCTGGCCCTCTAGGAGTTCCATGGAAATGAAATACTCGCCCAGGTGTTCCCCGATGTCGTAAATGGTGCAGATATTAGGATGGTTCAAGCTGGACGCGGCGCGCCCTTCGCGCCGGAGCCGTTCGAGTGCCGCGGGATCGCGGGAATCTTCGGGCAAAAATTTCAACGCTACATGTCGGCCCAAGTGCAAGTCTTCGGCGCGATAAATGACGCCCATTCCCCCGCGGCCCAATTTGGAGAGCACCATGTAGTGAGAGATGGTTTGACCAGCAAGCTGGCGGGGATCATCACGAGAGCCGCCCGGGCTGTTTTGCTCTTTGGCAATTTCGCGGGCCATGAGTTCGAGGGCGGGAGCTTCCATGAAATCCTCTGCCTGCGAGTGACGTTGAAGGAGCGAAGCGACTTCGCGTCGGAGGGCCTCGTCGCTGTCGCAGGAGTCGTCCAGGAAAGCGCCGCGGCGACTCTCTTCGAGAGCCAACGCCGAGTGATATAACTGCTCGACGCGTTTCCAGCGTTCAGGTTCCATCGGCGCACTCCCGGGTGAGTTCGCGCAGCAGCCACACCTTCGCGAATTTCCAGTCGCGGTGAACAGTTTCGACGGAAACGTCTAGTACCTTGGCTGTTTCTTCCACGCTCAACCCTCCAAAGAAGCGAAGTTCCACGACCTGACCCTTGCGTCGGTCGATGCTCGTGAGGACACTGAGTGCTTCGTCCAAGGCCACGATGTCCGGATGACGATCATTCTGCGGAAAAAGGCCTTCGTCGAACGAAACGTGGGCGGCACCGCCTCCTCTCTTTAGATAGCGTCGGGAACGAGCGAAATCTGTCAGGATTCTGCGCATCATTTGGGCACAAACTGCAAAAAAGTGGGCCCGACCCTGCCAGTCGATCTGCCGCACCTTGACGAGGCGGAGATATACCTCGTTGGCGAGAGCCGTGGTCTGCAGGGTGTGCCCAGTTTGCTCGCGCGCCATATAACGGTGGGCGGTGCGATGGAGTTCTTCGTAGATCAGCGGGGCCAGTTTTTCGAGGGCCTTTTCGTCGCCTGCGCTCCAGGCCTGGAGGAGTTCGGTGACTTCGTGAGCTGAGGGAAGCGACATGGAAGCTTTTGTGCCACCAAAAGATACCGAGTACCCGCGAGAATAGCACACCCGTAGTGGCTAGCTAAGCACGGATCCGGGCGCGGCCCTTCGCGTGACAGTTTCTGCTCGGGGTTCTCGCTACATCAGATAGATGCGGCGGTCCGAAACCTTGAAATCGGAGCACGGGACAGCCTGCAATACAACAAAAAGGAGATCACCGTGAATTTGCGCAAATCTATCAAAATCTCAATCCTTTTGACATCGTCGGTCTTTCTTTTCGGCCTGGCGGCCAGTAGCGGGAGCCATCCCGCTAAACCGGAGCATGCGCCCGAGGGATTGCCAGAGCGAGGCTGCATGGCTGTTGGGGGTACGATCTTGACAAATTTCGGCGCGATCGATGCCAACACTACCCTGGGTACTGCAACGGGAGACTTGCGAGGAGCCGTGAGTGGAACGTTGCTGGGTGCACCGGTGGCCGGCGCGGGGAACACCGTCGTGTTTCACGTGCAGCACCATTGGGTGACCGAATCCGGCGAAACACTTAACTTTGATCCGGCCACCGCGACGACCGTGCCTCTTTCGCCGACACTTTTTGCAATCGTTACCTATCCCGTGCATTTAACGGGCGGGACGGGGAGGTTCGCAGGGGCCACCGGAGACATGACCTCCATTGGCGAAGTCGATTTGGTCAAAGGAATAGTTTTCCGTTACACCGGCCAGGTCTGTCTCGCACGCGATAACTAACTTGCTCTGGCGGGCAGTTTGCTAGAAAGCTGTAAAACAATAGTCCGCGGAGCAACACGAGACGCTTGGTGGGGCCTGCTTGGGCGGGCCCCCTAGAAGCAAAAGAGCTGACGCCGCCCGTCTACGGTGAGAAAGTTTCGAATTCTCGAATTACTAGGAGGAGGTCGCTGGATAAATATGCGCCTCCAGACAACTTTTCCTGCCTTACGCGCAACGCAAGCCTAATGCTGTCTCCGCAGCGCCGCCGGCTACGACCTCGTCGACTCACTCGCCTACGAATAAGCCAGGCCTCCCGGCGGGTTGCGACTGCCTCCGTTCAGCATTTTTTTGCTGACACAGAGCAAAACTCATGGGAAAAATGGCAATGGCCACTTCCCCCGATAAGCACTATCACGCCCGAATTCTGGAGCGCCGGGACCTTTCGCCGGAGCTTTGGATCATGCGCATCGATCCCGGCGGACCGTTCGAATTCCGCGCCGGACAGTTCGCCACGCTCGGAGTCGAACAAAACGGTAGGCGGATTGAACGAGCATACTCCATCGCTTCTTCTCCCTATGATGACGCGCTGGAATTTTTTGTCGAACTTGTTCCGCACGGAGACCTGACACCGGATCTTTTCCGGCTCAACAAAGGGGATACCCTGCTGTGCAGGAGAATTGCCAAAGGACGGTTCACGCTGGATGTAAACAGCGGGAGAACCAACCACTTGCTGGTTTCCACGGTGACGGGGATTGCGCCGTATGTCAGTTACGTCCGAACGGTGTATCGCGATTGGAAGAATGGCGGTAGCCCCATGCCCGGGAACCACAAATTGTTCTGTCTTCAGGGTGCCAGCCGCTCGTGGGAATTCGGCTATCGCGAAGAACTCCAACGCTATTCGAACGAAGCGCCGTGGTTCACGTACGTGCCCACCGTGAGCCGCCCCTGGGAAGATTCGAATTGGCAAGGGGAGACTGGCCGCGTGGATGATTTGGTCCGTAAATATACGAGCGAGTGGGGTTTGCGGCCGGAAGACACAACGGGATATTTGTGCGGGCATCCAGCGATGGTCGAAAATGTGCGCGATATCCTGCACCGCGCCGGCTGGAAAAGAGGTGCGGTACTGGAAGAAAGCTATTTTCAGCGAAGCAAGGGCGAGGCCGCGGCAGCCAGCTGATCGGCGGAAAAAATACCGCCAAGTTTCAACAGCCTTCAAAGCAAATTTCGCATTTCAGAAATTCTTCGGGAAGCCATTCTTGCGTTTCGGAAATTGTTCAACAAAAACAAAACAGTCTCTTCCGTTGAAAATTTGCTCGACGACTGGAAACGATTTTCGCCGAACCGCGCTAAGCGCCGGAGGCGTGCTCTTCAAGCTGGACGGTGACGTCTTCGATCGTTGATAGCGGGCAGAGGACGTGAACTTTTTCGTTTGGTGCGTCGACGTCAATCTGCAATTTTCCGCCGATCGTACGCACGCGCACGTGCTCTTTATTATCGTCAATCTCGACAAATTCGGAGTTGGGATACTTTTTCAGTTCTTTGACGACGGCATGCAGGATAGGCATAGCTTCTCGCGCGTGGTCGGAGGCGTGGCGCCAGTGCTTGTCCGGCACCAGATGCATGGCCATGGGAACGGCCGCGGCGGGAACCCACAAATGAACGTGGGAGCCGCCGGAGCGGAATTCGTCGACGTCGATGCGGATGAGGCCTTCGCGCATGGTATACGCGCCTGCGAGAACGAGAGTCCCGCCGAGTCCCAGAGCTGCTTTCGCTAGTAGCACCATGATTGCCTCCTGCCGGTTAAGTGTTGCGGAGTCTTGACCGAGTCACTGGGCCGTCTCTACAAACTCGGAAAAAGCGCCGGCTTAAAAGCCGCCGCTACGAACCCCTTTTTAATCCGTGACGTTTTTGGAATCGAGCCAGACGCGGACGGTGTTTTCGTGATCTTTCACGGAAACCAGCTCGGTGTCGCCTTGCGCGGAAAGCGCGTGCAGAGCGGCGACGAGGTCCAATTCATCCTTGCCGGCGGAAAAGAGGGCATCGATGACCTTCATTGGGACCTTCACTTCGACTTCGGACTTCTTGGAATTCTCTTTGTCGAGGACATGAATGATCAGGTGGTTGGCCTGCTTGGCGACCCGCACGTCGCAATCGTTGCTCTGGACGGTGACGAATTCACCGTCTTTGGTGGTGCGAATGGCTTCGACGAGGGCGCGGAGGTCGACGTCATCCATATGGGCGTTGTCAATTTTCACTCTGCCGCCGTGGAGGCGGTCCTTGTTGATGGCTGGGAGAACTTTTTCGGCCAACTCGAGGGGGACGTTGACGCGCACGGTTTCGCCCTTGGCGTCAGAACTGATGACACGGACGTGCAGCCACCGGTCCTTGGGTGCGGATGTCGTTGATTGGCTGGAGCTTGCCGGGGCGGCGGTGGATTGCGCCAAGGCCCCAAGGGGCGAAAGGACAAGTGCGGCAGCGGCGATGAGAGCGGTCTTGGCGATGAAACGGTGATTGCGGTCGGACATGACTGGATGCCTCCTGACCGGCGGTGTGCCGGTTCTTGGAGATAGGTACGAGAGGGGTGGAAAGAAAGTTTCCTAAAAACAAGAGTAACTGGTGGAATGGTGTTCTGTGACTGGAGGACGAGCAGCGCGTACACCGGTATTTCGGTAATCCCTGGAAGATCGAAGAAGAAGATAGCGCAGAGACGCCAGGAGTGCTAAGGAAGCCCAGAGAGGAAAAACACCCACCTCCCCCGACGGGATTCGGGGAAGGTGGGGGATACGGGGACTGCTGTGAAGTCCAGGCCCGCGATGGCCCTCGGAGGCATTCCGAAGGTGACCATCGCGGGCTCATCACTCCGCTACACTATCGGGCTGAATGTACGACTTCGGCGCAGATCGTGTCTGTTCAATATTGAACACCTGCGCGGTGGAGGGTCTGAAGGGTGAAGCAACTTTGAAGGCCTAGGAAGGTCCGGGAGAGTCACGTCACCCGCATCCAACTAAGGCGCGAAAGGCTGGCAGAATTCATCTCGCTCACTGACTTCTCCAGAGCCTCGCGCACAGGTTACGCAGAGGCTACGTATGGAAGAAATCTAAGTCAATAGGTCCAATATGTTCCGAGCAGCGAAAGTAATATAGGTCTAGGAGTAGGAAGCCGTGACCACACGTCAACCCAAGGTTGAGACTGAACAAGTTCACACACAACTGGGCCGAGCCGCGATTCAGATTTTTGCCGTCAATGAGCGCATGAACCAGATGCTTATCGAACATCTTGACCCTGCCGCCTGGAGAGCCAAACCGTCCGGCAAGGCCCGCCCGATTGCTGCGATCTTCACGCACATGCACAATGTCCGCTGCAAGTGGGTCAGGCTTACCGCTCCGCACTTGAAGGTTCCGCGTCAGCTTGCCCGCGCGCACTGCACGCGACAGCAGGCCCATGTTGGATTGGCCGAGAGTGCCGCACGCTGCGCGGAGATGCTTGCTGAAGCGCTCGGCGGTGGTGGTGGCCGCGTCGAGAAATTTCGTAGGGACGGCTGGGCTCGACCTTGGCCGGTTGGCGTCGAAATGCTGTGCTACATGCTTTCCCACGAAGCGCACCATCGCGGGCAGGTGTGCATGCTCGCGCATCAACTCGGATTCCCTTTGCCGATCAAGGTGACGGCCGGGATCTGGAATTGGGAAAAGCTGTGGAAAGACTGCGGGTCGCCTGGCGGCCCTGGCAAATAAAGGAGTTGCGGCATACGGAACTTGGAAGAGCGTACGGAGAATGGAAGACGGGTTGGCCACAGAGACACAGAGTCGTAGAGCGGAGGAAGAAAGGGGTGGCTTGTTTCTAACAAATGGTTAACCATAACCGCCACCCCCTCCCCGGTTTTTCAAGAGTGTTGATTCTAAAGGGACTTTAAGTTGTTTTAGAATGAACACTTCTAAAAGTGTTGATTCTGCGTGGTTTATCGGAGCTTTGAGTTTAGATAAGAGTAATACTTGGGGAGCTGACGGGTAGACGGAAGAGTTGACAGCGGCCAGCTGACAGTGGTTAGTCAGGAGAAAAGCAGCGGAAGAGAATCGGAGAGAGCGAAGCCGTTTCCGGCCGCGTTGGGATCTTCGAGCAGCGGGAAGTGTAAACGGGCGCGGAAGGGCTTCGACAAACACGGGAGAGAATAGCACACCTTAATGAAGATGTTAAGTATTTTACAGCGAATGGTCGAAAATGAGGGTTGAACGGATATTAGGGTGGTTGAATGGTTTCTATGGATGGCGGCCTGCCACCCCCTATTGGCGCCTACTGCCGAAATGGTAGGAAGTATAACAGCGCTCCAAGAACTAATATTGCTAGGGTAGCGGCGAGCCAAATAAGAGAACTCCGCTTTATTTGCTTCGCAGTTGCTGTTTGTTCCTTGCTTGGCTCGAGCTTTGGACTTCGGGCCGACTGGACGAGCATGGTCAGGCTCACAAGAAGACCGAGAAGCGACAACGTGAGGTCAGCGGGTTTTACCAGGTGAGCGTACGGACCCACGATAGCTGGAAAAAATCCGTAGACCTCCCCTGTCACAGCGCTGACAATCACAAGAACAAAGACCAATCGCTCGCGGAAGCACGTAAAGCTCACCAGCCACTTAGCGAGCATTGCCACCGCAATTATGAGGAAAGGTAGTGTAACCAGGTCGGGGCGTTCAGGAGCTTTGTGCAACCCTTTCCAGCTTACAAAAACCGCCACAGAGAAATAGGCAACAATAAACAACGCGCCTTTTGTATTCTTAACTGGACAGTACAGCGCGTGAAATTCCTGATCCGATAGCGATAGCTTTCGCCTCATTGGTACACCCCCCTGGTCGCGAGGGTGCACGCCGTGGCGGCCCTATACGTGTTGAGGCCTGTCCAGAGCACTAACAGGGGACCACCAATCTGGGGTTTCGTCACTGTTAGTGCGATTGTGGGCGGGTGGCGCAGAGACGTTTTTTCTTCTTTACGGGAGCGCACTGAACTAGCATACCACTTCTTTAATTGGCCGAGGGTGACAGACGGGGTGCCGCACCCTTCGGTTTTAAGGGTGCGGGTTTAGTCCGATGCGCCATCCACTCAAGCGGCATTACGGGCAAGGCGATCTTCATTTTGTCACCTTCAGTTGTTACCGTAGAAGACCCTTGCTTGGGACGGTTCGAGCGCGAGACCGGTTTGTGAAAATCCTGGATGAAGTTCGCTGCCGACACGAGTTCCGGCTGGTCGGATATGTGGTGATGCCCGAACATGTACATTTGTTGCTTAGTGAGCCAGCTAAGAAAGATCCGTCGAAGATTTTGCAGGTGTTGAAACAGAAAGTCGCGCGGGCGCTGTTGAAGAAGCGAAGAAGAGCGACGAACGGACAGTTGTCGCTTCCCTTTGACGGCAGTGCAAGGGAAGAGGCGCATTTTTGGCAGCGCCGATTCTACGATTTCAATGTGTGGAGCGAGAAAAAGCTGAAGGAGAAGCTGGAATACATGCATGCGAATCCGGTGCAAAGAAAGCTCGTGGAACACGCCAAGGACTGGCCTTGGAGCAGTTGGGCGCACTACGCGGGAAAGGGAGAAAGTAGAATTCGGATCGACTCACGTCAAACAGAGAATGTGGAAGCGGGAACTTCGAGGAAGAGACAAAACCCGCACCCTAAAAACCGAAGGGTGCGGCACCCCCGTTCAGACGTCGCAGAAGTCGGCGGCTTCGCGGAGGGAGGTGAGCGGGTCGCGGGTGGGGACGAACTCGTGGGCGACGTACCCTTTGAAGTTGGTGGCGGCGATGCCGCGCATGACGCCGTCCCACTGGACTTCCTGGGTGCCGTCGAGTTCATGGCGGCCGGGAACGCCGCCGGTGTGGAAGTGGGCGATCCAGTCGATATTCTTCTGGATGGTGCGGACCAGGTCGCCTTCCATGATTTGCATGTGGTAGATGTCGTAGAGAAGCTTGACGCGAGGCGAGTTCACTTCCTGCACGACTTTCAAGCCCCAGGCAGAGTGATCGCACATGTAGTCGTGGTGGTCGACCTTACTGTTGAGCAGCTCGATGCAGATGTTGACGCCGTGATCCTCGCCGATTTTTTTGACGCGGTTGAGGCCGATGATGGTGTTCTTGGCGCCTTCTTCGTCGGACATACCGTCGCGATTCCCAGAAAATGTAATGACATTGACGACGCCGGCTTTCGCCGCGAGCGGAATATTTTTCCGAAAAGCCTCTTCAATCTTGGCGTGATTCTCGACGCGGTTCATCGCATGGGGAATGTCGCCGCCGCCGGCGTATCCCATGGCACAAACCAAACCATAACGAGCGGGGACATCCCATTCGTCGATACCGAGCAGGTCGATGGCTTTGAGGCCGATCTCGGCGGAGTAGGCGCAGAGCTTGTCGAGCGGAATCTTCTGATAGCACCAGCGAGAGACGGATTGCCGGATATTACCCTTACGCTTTACGGGAGTGCCTCCTTCAGGCCATGCGAGGGATGGAAGCGAAGCCATGGTGGCTCCTGAGAGAGCGGTCTTGATGACGTTGCGGCGCGACAGTTTGGACATGTTGGACAGCCAGAGTGTACCGAAGAAAAGCCGGATGGGGGAGAGAAAATTATTTTTTCGGAGGTTTGGAACCGTGCGCCGGCGGCGTTGCGCTGGGCTTAGGAAGCTCGACCTTCCAGATGTCTTTTTCGGTTTGCAGGCCGAAGACGCCGACTTGATTGGACTCCGAGGTGCCAACCTGGCCGATCCAGACGACGCGGAAGCGGGCTTTTCGCCAGAGGCGGCGGACCTCGATGGTTTGGCCTGGGGAAGTTAAAAAGCCGACGCCATCGAGACGCGCGCCATCCTGGCTCAGATCGACCGTGTAGGCGCTTTGAACGAAAGGATGGCCCTTGGGGTCGGTACCTTTGACGATGACTTTAAGAGTTTTGGAAACGCGAGGTTTCTTACGGCTCTTCTTCCAAAAGTCATTGATAGGCTGTTTGAAGGAGAGGCCAACGCGGATTTCACGCTCGGAGTAACGGTCAAGGTAGGCGACGCGGACTTCCTGCTCCTGGCGGCTGCCTTTGTGAATTAGAAAAACGGTGTCGCCGAGTTCGAGCTTGGCTTTCAGGGTCAAGAGGGCGCCGCTGGCATTGACGAGAATCGTCTCGGTGTCTTCGTGGAACGCGCCATCTTTGCCGGCAAATCCATAAATGACGATGGGTACGCGCATGGGGAGGCGCTCGCTGGAGCGAGGGGTTTTCTTTGCCGGGACAGCGGGGAAAGGAACGGCATAAGATTTGGAGGATTTTGGCGCGGGGCTAGGGTCGTCGAGAGGGGCGACTTCCATGGCTTCCTGGGGAATGCCTTGCTGGGGGCCGTGCTCGCGACACTTGAATTCCCAAGTCTGCTGGAGGATTTCTGCGAGGGATTCCTCGCGGTTGGAAAGGGTGACCCAGGAGTCGCTGTCTCCTTTAGGGCACCTTAGGCGAATGGCGAAATTTCTAGGCATGAGAGTTCCCTACGCAATTTGATGATACCTGCTCGAAGCGTGGAAGGCCGAGGGCCGGTGGAGGAAGTTCGTCGAAAGGTAAACGGGCGGAGCGGGTGCCGTTTGCGGCAAAATTCTCCTTGGGCGCTGTAACTTTCGAAAAGTTGTTGAATCGAATGGGTCTCGGGCCCGTCCGTTCTCTGTGTATGGATTGCTAAGCGGGGTCATCCACGAGTGAAACAACAGCCAGGCGCAAACGAAAGAGAACTGATCTCCCGCATACTAACGGGCGAGAAAGAACTTTTTCATGAATTGATCCGGCCCTACGAGCGAATGGCGTACCTGACCTTGTTCTCGATCGTAAAGAATGAGACCGATGCTGAAGATGGGGCGCAGGAGGCTATCATTAATGCCTACCGCCACCTGGCATCCTTTCGGGGCGACGCCAAGTTCAGCACGTGGCTGACGACGATCGCGATCAATGAAGGGCGGAAACGGCTGAGGAAGGCGAAGGGAGCGGCGGAGGATTCGATCGAAGAAGAGACGGAGGCACATGAAGGAGATTACACGCCTGCACCACTGACGGACTGGAGGGAGATTCCGCTGGAAGCGCTGGAGCGTAAGGAACTTGGAGAAGCGCTGCGACTTGCCGTTGCGGAATTGCCCGACATTTACCGGCAAGTGTTTACATTGAGAGACATAGAAGGACTGAATATCGAGGAAACGGCGCAGGCGCTAGGAATCAACACCGGCGCCGTAAAAGTGCGCCTGCACCGCGCACGGATGATGCTTCAGAAACGGCTCGTTCCCTATCTGAAAACGACGGTCCCGGCACGCAGAGGATTCTTCGGGAGAGCGCTATGAAATTGGATTGCAAACACGTGTGGGAGCACATCTCGGATTACATCGATAAGACCGTGGATGCCAAGCTGCGCGAGGAAATTGAGCTGCACCTCGAACACTGCGAAATCTGCTCGGCGATACTGGATTCCACGCGGAACATTTTGGTTTTGACGGCGGATGACCGGACGTTTGAATTGCCCGTGGGGTACAGCAAGAGATTGCATGAGCGTCTGAAGGAAGAAATAGAGAAATCGAAGCTCGAGCGGCCAGGGGACGACGCCAAATAGTAAGAGTTTATCTGCCAGGGAACAGGATGCGATGGGCGACAAATTCAGCAGCAAGTAGCAACAGGGTGAGAACCGACAGAGTAAATTGAAGCCATTCGGACGCGATCTTCTTCTTCGAGATGGGTTGTTGACGCCATGCTGAGGCGGGGCGTCTCCGTAGACGCCAAACCTGCCACAGAACGACGAGATTCAGAACAGAGCCAGCCAAAGCAAGAACCATCATGGGGATGCGAATTGCCGCAATGTGCATGCGGTCGGCCAGTTTCAACGCGCCGGACGCCGCGGCGAACGCGCCAACTCCAATCAGAAGGCGAACGCCGTTGAGCGCAATAATGGCGCTGCAGACGCTTTGCAAGAGCGCGAAGAGAAACGCAGACCAGTTGATGAGCTTGGAGTTGCCGTGCAAGGCGTCCGGCGAGGTGGCCGCAGAACTGGCCTGAGAAGGATCAGCTGGTTCTTTTACCCGTTGCGTGATAGGTGAACTCATGAGGCCTCGTCAGGATTGCCCAGTCCATTTTAGATAGACGGCGGCGAGCGGCGGCAGGGTGAGGACGAGGGAATACGGGCGGCCCTGGGCGGGCTGATCGACGGCTTGCTGGCCGCCCTGATTGCCAGCGTTGGAGCCGCCGTAGTGGGCGGCGTCTGTGTTCATGATCTCGCTGTAGAAACCGGAGTTGGGGACGCCGAGGCGGTAGCCGCCGCGGACGACGGGTGTAGCGTTGATGATGGCAACGATAAGGTCTGCGGGGTTTTTGCCGCGGCGAATGAAGGACAGAACGCTGTTGTCAGCATCATTGGCGTCGATCCATTCGAATCCGTGCCAGTCAAACTCGACTTGATGGAGGGCGGGTTCGGCAGCGTAAAGACGATTGAGATCGCCGACAAGGCGCTGGATGCCGCGGTGGGAGTCGTGCTGGAGGAGGTGCCAGTCGAGGCTGCGCGCTTCGTTCCATTCGTGGCGCTGGGCGAGCTCCTGGCCCATGAAAAGGAGTTTCTTGCCGGGATGCGCGTATTGATACGCGTACAGCAAACGGAGATTCGCGAACTGTTGCCACATGTCGCCGGGCATTTTGTGCAGAAGCGAATTTTTTCCGTGAACAACTTCGTCGTGGGAGAAGGGAAGCAGGAAGTTTTCGGTGAAAGCGTAGAGCAGAGAGAAAGTAAGTTTGTTGTGTTCGTATTTGCGGTGAACGGGGTCATGAGAAAAATACTTTAGCGTGTCGTTCATCCAGCCCATGTTCCATTTGAAACTGAAACCAAGGCCGCCAAGATAGGTGGGGCGGGAGACGGCGGGCCAGGAAGTGGACTCTTCAGCGATGGTGAGGACGCCGGGGAACTTTCCGTGAGCAACTTCGTTCATGCGCTTGATGAAGTCGATGGCGTGGAGATTTTCGCGGCCGCCGAATTGGTTGGGGACCCATTCGCCGGGTTTGCGCGAATAGTCGAGATAAAGCATGGAGGCGACAGCGTCCACGCGCAGGCCGTCGATGTGGTATTTGTCGAGCCAGAAGAGCGCGTTGGAGATTAAATAGTTTTGGACTTCGTTGCGGCCGTAATTGTAAACGAGCGTGCCCCAGTCCGGATGCGCACCCTGGCGCGGGTCGGAATGTTCGTAGAGATGGGTGCCGTCAAATTGCGAAAGGCCGTGAGTGTCGCGCGGAAAATGCGCGGGAGTCCAATCGAGAAGGACGCCAAGACCGGCTTGATGGCAGCGATCGACGAATTCCATGAACTCCGTGGGAGTGCCGAAGCGGCTGGTGGCAGCGAAGTAGCCGAGCGTCTGGTATCCCCAGGAGCCGTCGAAGGGATGCTCCATGATGGGGAGGAGTTCGACATGCGTGTAGCCGAGATCTTTGACGTAGGGGATGAGCTGGTCGCCCAATTCGCGGTAGGTGAGCCAACGGTCGTGTTCTTCGGGGACGCGGCGCCAGGAACCGAGATGGACTTCGTAGATGGAGATTGGTGATTCGTGCCAGTTCTTTTGAGCACGACGGGCAATCCAGTCCGCATCATTCCATTTGTGGTGATCGAGGCGTGCGACGACGGAGCCGGTATTAGGGCGTAGCTCAGAGCGGAAGCCATAGGGATCGGCTTTGAGCGGGATAATATTTCCGCTCGGCCCGACGATTTCGTATTTGTAGATGGCGCCTTCGTTGAGTTCTGGGACGAAGATTTCCCACAGGCCGGAGGAGCCGCGCGCGCGCATGGGATGGATGCGGCCATCCCAACCATTGAAATCGCCGACGACGCTGACACGTTTTGCGCTGGGCGCCCAAACCGCGAAATGAACGCCGCGAACGCCTTCGAGAGTGATTACGTGAGCGCCGAGTTTTTCGTACGTATCGTAGTGGCGGCCCTCGCCCATTAAATACAAATCGAATTCGCTGAGCACGATGGGAAAGGCATAAGGATCGTAAATTTCGAAGGCATCGCCGGAGTGCGTGCGCCCCTGAATCTTGTAACTCCCCGCCGCTGGCGGAGCGGATTGGTTGGAAGGCCAGGTGGCTTCGAAAAAGCCTTCCGGGCGAAGCTTCACCGCATCGGTGACCTTCGCAGGGGAAAGCGTGGCGCCTTCAATCGCCGGAGGCCGCAAGGAGATGCAGGCTTCGGCAGCCCAGGGAAGAAAAAAGCGCACCGTCCAATTGCCGTCGACGGGGTGCGGACCGAGCAGGGCGAAAGGATTGGCGTGGCGAGCGGCAAGGACCGCATCGATCTGCGTGTTGAGGCGCGGATCGCGGGGAGCGACCCGTGTTGAAGGCTGCAAGGCTGGACGCTGCTCAGACAAGCTGATGATCTCCACAAAACAGCAAGCGAGGGTTGGCAGGCAAGCTTAGCTCGAATGCTGACCCACGTCCTCTGCATTCTAGGTCGTCCAGCGCAAAATGCCAAACGACTAGTGGTGCGGTTGGAGTACTTGTCGCCGTAAAGAGAGTGACTCGCTTGGTAGTGGTCAGTTTCCGGCTAACAGTGTTACTCAAGGCCTAGTAATTCAGCCTGGTTCCAAGCGCTCCCGTGGAACGTTGACCGTAGTGCGTTGATGACCGCTGCTGGAGGAATTAATAAAATCAAGTCATGTGGCCATACGATTTGGTCTTTCTTGTCGCTGGCTTATTTCTACTGCTAATGGTTTGGTACCTTCGCGGAAGGAGGCACAACGCCCTTTTCGCTCAGCTTGGGCCGTTGCTTGATGTTCACCCAGGCGAAATGCAAGTTGCGGGACCGATACGGGGTGGCGAAGACCGGGTGCAGGGGTGCTACCGAGACCGTGACGTACTCTTAGCTTTGAAGGAACCAGACCAAGTGCACGAAGCGTCTCGGTTTCGGATGGTATTGGGAAGCGCGACGAACATGCCCTTTCTCATTTCCGTCCAAAAACGCATGCTCTTGGGAATTGTTAGCCAGATTCAGCGAGGCCGTGCAATAAAGACTGGTGATGAAAACATGGACAGGAATTTTTATGTAACGGAATTGACTGCGCTGACGAGTGCGGGCTTTTTCCACAAGATGTTCGGTGGCGCGAAGGCTTCGATTGATTTGGAGGACCATCTGCAGAAAAGACTGACACGCTGGCTGCGGCTCCCAGAGACTCTTGCGAGATTCGAGACACTGTTTAACTCGTGTGGCGTGGATTACCTCACTACGCGAATCGAATATCCTGGAACCATTGAACTGCCAGCTTCAAAGTCAGGGCTGACAGTCGTGCTTCGCCGCTACTCGAAACGACAGCTAAGAGCTGAAAACGTTGGGCGCATCCTCGGAGAAATGGAGGCCCTCCTGCGGTCCGCAGAGAGTCTTCTGGAATTAGCGCCAGGCACAAGTTCATCGACCGATTAGTGGAAGACTTCTGCGTGAGCTGGGCTAACTCAAATTAAGTCGGGTTGTCGGAAACTGACTCCATGCGACTCGGTTACAGCCATTGACGTGCCAATAGCCCGCCTGTATTATCCGCGCATCCCAAAATCAGTTCTATCGGAGAGATTCACCATGCTGAAGTGTGCGAGATTCGTGGTTGTGAAATACTTCGTGATGATTGCGGTGGCGGTGCTGCTGGCCGTTCCTTGCCTGCTGCAGGCGCAGCAGCCTCCCAAGAGTCCCGACGTCTACGGGCAGCTCAAGTATCGGTACATCGGACCGGAAGGCAACCG
>Ga0137418_10000306_pt1 | contig 42750 bp, 38 predicted proteins | sample CZODoug3_1_2_16f_FD_122242 | JGI IMG/M metagenome (GOLD analysis project Ga0137418, IMG submission 122242) | Vadose zone soil fungal communities from Angelo Coast Range Reserve, California, USA - CZODoug3_1_2_16fungal (Hybrid Assembly) | ecosystem: Environmental > Terrestrial > Soil > Vadose...
CACACGCCGTGCATCTTCGAGTACGTGTATTTCGCGCGGCCCGACTCCAAGATCGACAACATCTCGGTGTATCGGGCACGCATGCGCATGGGCGACCGGCTGGCGGACAAGATCCTGCGCGAGCATCCGGCACACGACATCGACGTCGTCATTCCGATCCCGGATACCAGCCGCACCAGCGCGCTGCAACTCGCGCAGCGCCTCGGCGTGAAGTACCGCGAGGGCTTCATCAAGAACCGTTACATCGGCCGCACCTTCATCATGCCCGGGCAGGATGAGCGCGAGCGCTCGGTGCGCCGCAAGCTGAACGCCATCGATCTGGAGTTCCGCGGCAAGACGGTGCTGCTGGTGGATGATTCCATCGTGCGCGGCACGACCTCGGCGCAGATCATCGAGCTGGCGCGCGAGGCGGGCGCCGCCAAGGTGTACTTCGCCTCCGCCGCCCCACCGGTGCGCTTCCCGAACGTCTACGGCATCGACATGCCGGCGGTGAGCGAGCTGGTGGCGAGCGGCCGTACGGTGGAGGAGGTGGCGCGCCTCATCGGCGCCGACTGGCTCGTCTACCAGGACCTCGAGGACCTGATTGCCGCGTGCAAGCACGAGGATGCGCGCATCCAGGAGTTCGACACCTCGTGTTTCTCGGGCGAATACGTCACCGGCGACGTCACCCCCGAATATCTCGAGCGCCTGCAGCTGGAGCGCTCCGACGCGGCCAAGCACGCGCGCCGCGAGCAGCGCGCCAAGCTCAAAGTGGTGCGCGGGAGCTGAACTGGCGCAACGTCCCGACCCGCGCCGCGAGTTGCTGCTCGGCCTGCTGCGCATCGGGCTGCAGCGCGTCGACGGCCGCCGTTGCGTGCGTGAGGCGCTCAGCGAACCGGCGGGCTCGGCCGCGCCGGCGCACGTGTGGCTGGCCGCGATCGGCAAGGCCGCCGAGTCCATGGCGCTCGGCGCGCACGAGGCGCTCGGTGCCGCCATCGAGCGCACGCTCCTGATCACGCGCGACGCGCCCACCGCGGCGCAGTTCGTTGCCGGCGGCGCGGTCGAGATCCTGCTCGGCGCGCACCCGCTCCCCGATGAGCGCTCGCTCGCCGCCGGCGCGCGCCTGCTGGCGTGGGTGGAAGGATTGCCGCCCGAGGCGCAACCCCTGTTTCTCATCTCCGGCGGCGCCTCGAGCCTGGTGGAAGTGCTCGAGGCGGGCGCCACCCTGCACGATCTGGAGGAGCTCACGCGGCGGGCGTTCGCGCAGGGGATCGCGATCGGCGAGCTCAACGCGCGCCGCGCGGCACTCTCGCGCATCAAGGGCGGGCGGCTCGCGGCGCGTTTGCGCGGCCGGCCGGCGCAGGCGTTGTTCGTGTCGGACGTGCCGCAGGATGATCCGCGCGTGATCGGCTCGGGCCTCATGGGACCGGCGGCGAGCGGCGAGGACCGGGTCGAACGCCGCGTGGTGGCCTCGGTCGATGACGCCGTGGCGGCGGTGGCGGCCGCGGCGGCCGGCCTCGGCCTCACCGTACACGCGCCGGCGCGCCGCTTCGAGGGCGATGCGGCGCGCCTGGCGGCGCGCTTTGCGCACGAGCTGTCCCTCACGAGCGCGCAACTGTGCGTCTGGGGTGGCGAATCCACCGTGCAGGTGCCACCGCACCCCGGTCGCGGCGGGCGCAATCAGCACCTGGCGCTGGCGGCGGCGCGCCTGCTGGCCGGGCACGCGGACCTGCTGCTGCTCGCCGCCGGTACCGACGGGATCGACGGTGTCACCGAGGACGCCGGCGCCCTGGTGGATGCGGAGACCTGCTCACGGATCACGCTCGCGCAGCTCGACGCCGACCGCTGTCTGCAACTGGCGGACTCGGCGCGCGCACTCGCCGCGAGCGGCGATCTGGTGCATACGGGTCCGACCGGAACCAATGTCGGGGATCTGGTGATTGGACTTAAGCTGGCCGCGGCCGCGGCGGCGCGCACTATCGCCGACCGTCATGGCGGGGCGCGCTCGCGCGTGCTGTAATTTCCCCGATGCGACTGCTGTTGATCGAGGAAGACGCGCATCGCTGCGCGCATATCCGGGAGCGGCTCGCCTCCTGGCGGCCGCAGGCGCAGCTCGTGGTGCACAGCCCGGTATCGCAGGGCGCGCTGGCGCCGGAGTTCCTGGCCCAGGGGTTCGATGCGGTGCTGCTGGCGGATCTGTGGCCCGGCGGCCGCGGGCTCACCTGGGCGCGCGAGCTCGCCGGCCGTACGGGATTTGCACCGCTGGTGCTGCTGTGCGGCGCGGACGCTTCCGCGGCGCGCGATGCCGCAGCGATAGGTGCCTATACCCTGAGCCAGGACGACCTCGACTGCGACGCCTTCGGGGAGGTGCTGGCCGCCGCCGAGCGGCGCCAGGCGCACGCGCGCGCGGTGTGGCGCACCAGCCGCGCGGGACGCGATACGCAGCGCTTCGGCGATGCGTTCATCCGCGGCTACCGCTGCATCCGCAGACTGGCGGCCGGCCCCATGACCGACCTGTTCGTCGGGGAGAGCGAGCGCGCCGGCACGCTGGTGGCGCTGAAGGTGGCGCGCGACCGCCAGGATGAGCAGCAGCCGACGTTCGACATGTTCCGCCGTTTCCTGCAGGAGTACGAGATAGGCCAGCGCATCAACGACCCGGCCGTGGTGCGCCCGCACGACCTGGGCGTCAGTGACGAGCACGCCTGGCTGGTGATGGAATACTTCGCGCTCGGGGACCTGCGCCGGCGCATGCAGGCACGTCTCACGCCGCGCGACGCGCTGCGCCTCACCGTCGCGATCGCGCGCGCGCTCGCCACCATTCACGCCGCCGGGGTGTTACATCGCGATCTGAAGCCCGGCAACATCATGCTGCGCGAGGACGGCAGCATCGCCCTGATCGACTTCGGCCTGTCCAAGGATGCCGCCCTCGCCCTCGACGTGACCGAAACCGGCACCATCTTCGGCACGCCGCACTACATGAGCCCGGAGCAGGGCCACGCGGAGCCGGTCGATGCGCGCAGCGACCTGTACAGCCTCGGCGTCATCCTGTTCGAGATGCTCACCGGGGAGAAGCCATACCGCGCCGACAACCCCATGGCGATCGTCTACAAACACCGCAAGGAGCCGGTGCCGCAGCTGCCGCCACAGTTCGCGGCCGTGCAACCGCTGCTCGAGCGGCTGCTGGCGAAAGTGCCCGCGGATCGCTTCGACGGCGCCCTGCAGGCGGCGGAGGCGTTGCAGGGGACGCTCGATCGGTGGCTGGCGCGCGGAGCGCAGTCGTGAGCGCGCGGGCATCGCCCGCGCTCGGTGCATCAGCGCTCATCTCGATCCTGCGCGCGCCGACCCCGCCCGCCTGGGTGGAGGATGCCGTGAGTCACCTGCCCGAGCTGCTGCTCGATCATGCGAACTGCGAGAAGAAGGCCGCCTCGAGCGCCCTCGCCCTGATGTTCACTTACCCCGAGGACCGGCCGCTGGCGCTGGTGCTGGCGCGCCTGGCGCGCGAGGAACTGCGGCATTTCGAGCAGGTGCTGAGAGCCCTCAGCGCGCTCGGTGTTCCCTTCGCGCGCCAGCGCCCCGGTCGTTACGCGCAGCAGCTGCGCCGCGCACTGCGCAGCTGCGATCCCGGGCGCAAGCTCGATCTGCTGCTCGCCGCCGCCCTGATCGAGGCACGCTCGGCCGAGCGCTTCCAGTTGCTCGCGCCGCGCGTGCCGGCGCCGCTCGCGCGGCTGTACCAGGAGCTGGCAGCTTCCGAGGCGCGACACTTCCAGGTGTACACCGGCCTCGCCTGCAGCGTCGCCCCTGCAGAATGGCAGGTGCGACTCGCGGAGCTCGCCTCGCGCGAGGCGCAGCTGGTGACAACCCCCGAGCGTATGCTGCGTTTCCACTCCGGCCCGCTGCATTGCGGCTCAGCCTGACCCAACAGTTTGTTACATGAACGACCGTCCGCACCTGTTGATCGTCGATGACGACCGCGAGATTCGCGGCCTGCTCGCCCAGTATCTGGACAAGCACGACTTCCGCACCACCGCGGTGGCCGACGGCAAGGAGATGCGGCGTGTCATGGAGCGCTCGCACGTCGACCTGCTGGTGCTCGATCTGATGCTGCCGGGGGAGGACGGTCTGTCCTTGTGCCGCGACCTGCGCAGCCGCTCGCAGGTGCCGATCATCATGCTGACCGCGCGCGGCGAGGACGTCGATCGCATCGTCGGGCTCGAGCTCGGCGCGGACGACTACCTGGCGAAGCCGTTCAATCCGCGCGAGCTCCTCGGCCGCATCAAGGCGGTCCTGCGCCGCGCGGCGCACGCCCCGCGCGACCCGAGCCCGGAGAGCGTGCGCGGCTTTTCCTTCGGTGGCTGGCGGCTGGATACCATCACCCGTACCCTCACCGACGCCTCCGGCAGGGACGTGGCCCTGAGCGGCGCGGAATACCGGCTGCTCGCGGTGCTGCTCGGATCGGCCAACCGCGTGCTCAGCCGCACTCAGCTGACCGAGTTGCTGCGCGGCCGCGATGCCGATCCCTTCGACCGCAGCATCGACGTGCGTGTCAGCCGCCTGCGGCAGATCCTGGGCGATGATGCGCGCGCCCCGCACATCATCAAGACCGTCTACGGCGAGGGTTACGTGGTGGGCGTCAATGTCGTGAGCGACTGAAGCGGCTTAGGCTAAGCGATGCGCCTGTCTCCGTGGCCACAATCGCTGTTCGGCAGGCTGCTGGCAGCTTCGGTGGCGGCGGTGCTGCTGGCGCAGACGGCCGGCCTGTTTCTCATCGCCCAGGAGCGTGAGCATTTCGTGCTGCAGGGAAGCGTGCGCGAGTGGGCGCGCCGCATCGCCGAGACCACCCTCGTGCTGCAGCCGCTGGGCCTTGCTGAGCGGGCCGCGGCGGTCGTGCGGCTGTCGGCTGCGCCCGAGCCGCTGCACATGGCGGACCTGCCCCCGGGCGCTCACCGGCACCCGGGTGCGGCGGCGCACGGCTTCGTGCGCCTGCCGGTGCTGTCGGATTTCGAGCGGACCTTGAAGGATCAGGTGCACGGCGCGCTCGGGCCGGCGTATGCGGTGGAGGTGAGCGCCACGCCGGAAGCCGCGCCGCCGGCGATCGCGGTGCCGGTGCCGTTCTTCGCGGCGCACGAGCTCGCGGCCTATCAGGGGAGCGCCCGGCGCTACGACGTGAGCGTGCGTCTGCCGGATGGCGCGGCGCTGCTGTTCCGGGTGACTCGCATGCCGGAGGGGGCGCCGCTCCCGCGGCATCTGCTGGGCAACCTGGCGCTGCTGCTGCTGATCCTGGTGATCGTGCTGTACGTCGCGGCACGCAACATCACCCGCCCGCTGTCGGAGCTGGCGCGCGCCGCGCACAGCGTCGGCCGCGATGCACGCCCGGAGCGGCTGCAGGAGCGCGGCGCACGCGAGCTGCGCGACGCGGCACGCGCCTTCAACACCATGCAGGATCGTCTGCGGCGCTACCTCGACAGCCGCGCCCGGGTGCTGGCCGCCATGTCGCATGATCTGAAGACCCCGCTGACGCGGCTGCGGCTGCAGGTGGAGACACTCGACAATCCGCCCATGCAGGAGCGCATCGGCCGCGAGCTCAGCGAGATGGAGGCCATGGTGCGCGAGGCGCTGGCGCTGTTCCGCGGCATCGAGGACGGCGAGCCACCGGCCCCCCTCGACCTGAACGCGCTGCTCGAGACGGTGCGCGAGGAGTTCACCGACATGGGGCAGCAGGTCACCATCGCCGGTCGCACCGCGCAGCCGCTGACGGCCAAGCCGCAGGCACTCAAGCGCTGCCTCACGAACCTGGTGGCCAACGCCACCCATTTCGGCGCGCGCGCCGACATCGTGGTCGAGGATGGGCCGGTGGTCGCGATTCGGGTGCGCGACAGCGGTCCCGGCATTCCCGCGCAGGAGTTGGAACGGGTGTTCGAGCCGTTCTACCGGCTCGAGTCCTCGCGCAACCGCGACAGCGGCGGCACGGGCCTGGGGCTGTCGATCGCCCGCGACATCGCGCAGGCGCACGACGGATCCCTTACCCTGTCGAACCTCCCCGGCGGGGGGCTGGAAGCGGCGCTGCTGCTGCCGCGGGAGCGATGAGCCGAGAATGGCTTGCACCGCATTTAATGCACGGCTCGTCGCGGCGCGCGCTCACCTGCACACTCCCTCACGATTGCTCACCGCCGCCCCAGCCGCCGACCCGTTAGCGTAGCCACTTCAATGCAGATATCGACCACCGCAAGGAGAGACTCATGAAAGCCACCGTACTCGCGCTCACCGCACTGTGGGCGGGCGCACTGTTCGCCCAGGCCCCGGCCCCGCCGGATCACGCCGCTCACATGGACAAGCTCGCGACGCTGCTCGATCTGACCGACGCGCAGAAGACTCAGGTGCAGGCGGTTCTGCAGGAAGAGCACGCCAAGATCAAGGCCGCCCACGAGCAGGCCATGGCGTCCGGCGCCAAGCCCGACCGCGAGCAGATGAAGGCCATGCACGAGCAGATTCAGCAGGAGATCGTCCAGAAGCTCACGCCGGTGCTGTCGGCAGTGCAGCTGAAGAAGTTCCAGGCGCTGCACGAGATGCACGGCGAGATGATGCACCACCACGGCCACGGCGCACCGCCGGGCGGCGCCGCACCCCCGACGCAGAACTGACGCGCCCGCGCACCGGCGCGAGAGTCGAGCGTTTACGCCGGGCGCGGCAGCTCGCGCAGCTGGTACTTGCCGCCCTCGCAGCTCAGATAGCTCCCCTGCTCGTACCAGGCGCCGAGCACGATGCGCTGTGCCGGACCGCCCTCGGTGTGGATGTCGTGCACGCCCGGGCGGTGCGTGTGCCCGTGGATCATGCGCCGCACCCGGGCGACCCGAAACGCCGCGGCCACCGCCGCGGCATTCACGTCCATGATGTAGGGTACCGTGCGTGCGGTGTGCCGCCGGCTGCCGGCGCGCGCCTCATCGGCCAGCAGCTCCCGGTGCGCGCGCGGCAGGGCGAGGAAGCGCTGCTGCCAATCGCGGCTGCGCACCAGGCTGCGCAACTCCTGATAGGGATGATCGTCGGTGCACAGCGCATCACCGTGCGTGAGCAACACCGGCTCGCCATCGAGCTGCGCCACCACCGGATCGGTCAGCAGGCGGCAGCCGCTGCGCTCGCAGAACCCCTCACCGAGCAGGAAGTCGCGGTTGCCGTGCAGTGCGAAGCAGGCGACACCACGCGCGGCGAGGGCGCGCAGTGCGCGGCACACGCGGTCTTTTTCCGGATCCGGGTCATCATCGCCCACCCACGCCTCGAACAGGTCGCCGAGGATGTAGAGCGCCTCGGCGGTGGCGGCTTGGGTGGCGAGAAAGCCGAGGAACTGCTCGGTGGCCTCGGGCGCGCCGGCATCCAGATGCACGTCCGAGACGAACAGGCGCCCCATGCGCGCTACTTCGGCGAGAGGATCGTGTCCTGGCGCGGCGGCGGCACCGGGGTGAGCTCCGGCGGCGGACGGGTGGCGCCGGCCGCGACAATCTCCACCTTCTCGATGATCACCGGCTTCAGCGGCGCATCCGACTTGAACGGTCCGACGGCGCCGGTGGGTGTCTCGCCGATGTGATCGATGACGTCCATCCCCTGCACGATGCGGCCGAAGACCGTGTAGCCCCAGCGGGTGGGCACCGGATCCAGATCCGGATTGTCGACCAGGTTGACGTAGAACTGTGCGTTGCCCGAGTGCGGCGCATCCCCGCGCGCCAGGCCCACGGCGCCGCGCTTGTTCTGCAGGCCGTTGCCGGACTCGTTGAAGACGTTCTCGTGCGGCGCTTTCAGAGCGTAGCCGGTGGCATCGTGCCCGCCGCCCTGGATGACGAAGTTCGCCACCACGCGGTGGATCACGGTGCCGGAGTAGAAGCCCTCGCGCACGTAACGCAGGAAGTTCGCCGCGGTGAGGGGCGAGCGATCCTGGCGCACTTCGATGACGAACTCGCCCACATTGGTCGTGACCTTCACCTGCGGGTTCGGCTCCTGCGCGCGCGCCTGGCCGTGCGCCAGCATGAGGGTGAGCAGCAGCGCCGCGAGGGGGCCGATCCGGGTGCGGGGCTGAATGGACATCGAATCCTCCGTGGCGTGAGGGACACGCGCCGGCCGCGAATTCTATAGCAGGCGGCGGGCGCGCGGCGCTTTGTTGAGATTCGTTTTCCCGTAACATGGCCTCATGAGCGCGAGCGCGATGTCACCCCCGGGCGGGGAGCCGCAGCGGGTCACCCGCTTCGCCCCGAGTCCCACCGGGGAGCTGCACCTGGGAAACGCGCGCACCGCGCTGTTCAACCTGCTGCTGGCGCGCAGCGCCGCGGGGCGTTTCCTGCTGCGCATCGAGGACACCGACGCCGAGCGCAGCCATGAGGCGCACACCACGGCGCTCATGGCGGACCTGCGCTGGCTCGGCATCGACTGGGACGCGGGCCCGGACCGGGAGGATGAGCGCGGACCCTACCGCCAGTCGCAGCGCGGCGCGCTCTACGCGCGGCAGTTCGCGGTGCTGGAGCGGCAGGATCAGGTCTACCCGTGCTTCTGCACGGCGCTGGAACTGGAGCTGTCGCGCCGTGCGCAGCTCGCCGCCGGCAAGCCGCCGCGCTACGCCGGCACCTGCCGTGACCTCACCCTGGATGAGCGCGCGCGTCGTCAGGCACAGGGGCTCGCGGCCACGCTGCGCTTTCGCGTGCCGCGCGGGGAGCGCGTGAGCTTCGAGGACTTCGTGCACGGTCCGCAGAGTTTCCTCAGCGACGACATCGGCGATTTCGTGGTGCGCCGCGCCGACGGCTCGGCGGCCTTCTTCTTCTGCAACGCGGTGGACGATGCCTGCATGGGAGTGACGCACGCGTTGCGGGGCGAGGACCACCTCACCAACACCCCGCGGCAGCTGCTGATTCTCGCGGCCCTGGGCCTGGCGGCGCCGGCCTACGGCCATGTGGCGCTCATCGTCGGCGCCGACGGCGCGCCGCTGTCCAAGCGCCACGCGGCGGTGAGCGTGCGCGAATATCGCGAGCGCGGCTACCAGCCGCTCGCCCTCGCCAATCACCTGTTCCGGCTCGGGCACTCGACCCCGCTCCATGGGCTGCTCACGCTCGAGGAGATGGCGGGGGCGTTCGATATGGCGCACCTGGGGCGCGCGCCGGCGCGCTTCGACGAGCAGCAGCTCCTGGTGTGGCAGAAGGATGCCGTGCACCGGCTGTCGCCGCAGGCCGCGCGCGCCTGGCTCGCCCCGGTGCTGCCCGCGGGGCTCGATGCGCACGCCACCGACGCATTCATCGCCGCACTGCTGCCGAACGTGGTATTGCCCGAGGAGGCGCGGCCGTGGGTGGAGATCGTGTTTGGCGGGCCGCCGCCCTTGGGCGCGGCCGCGCAGCAGCTGGTGCGCGAGGCCGGCACGGGCTACTTCTCCGCCGCCGCCGCCGCCGCGGCGCAGAGCGGCAACGACCTGCCGGCCATCGCGGGCGCGGTGCGCGCCGCGACCGGGCGCCAGGGCGCGGCGCTGTACATGCCGCTGCGCGTGGCGCTCACCGGGCGCGAGCACGGACCGGAGCTCGCGCCGCTCCTGCGGGCGATGCCCGCGGGCAAGGCGCGCGAACGGCTGGCGCGTTTCGCATGATCCGCATCCACAACTCCCTGACCGGCGAGAAGCAGGAGCTCAGGCCCATCACGCCCGGCAGCTTACGCATGTACGTGTGCGGCCTCACCGTGTACGACTACGTGCACATCGGTCACGCGCGCATGCTCATCGTGTTCGACGTCGTGAGCCGCTATCTGCGGCACCGGGGCTACCGCCTCACCTACGTGCGCAACATCACCGACATCGACGACAAGATCATCCGGCGCGCCGCCGAGAACGGCGAGCCGATCGGCGCGCTCACCGAACGCTTCATCGCGGCGATGAATGAGGATTGCGAGCAGCTCGGCATCGAGCGCCCCGACCACGAGCCGCGCGCCACGCAATACGTGCCGCAGATCATCAGTATGGTGGCGCAGCTGCTGGCCCGCGACTACGCCTACCTGGCCGCCAACGGCGACGTCATGTACGCGGTGGCGCGTTTCGAGGGCTACGGCCGGCTCTCCGGCAAGCGCCTCGCCGACCTGCGGGCCGGTGCGCGTGTCGAGGTCGACGAGGCCAAGCGCGATCCGCTGGACTTCGTGCTGTGGAAGCACGCCAAGCCCGGCGAGCCGTCGTGGGACTCGCCCTGGGGGGCGGGGCGGCCGGGCTGGCACATCGAGTGCTCCGCCATGTCCACCGCGCTCCTCGGCACGCATTTCGACATCCACGGCGGCGGCATGGATCTGAAGTTCCCGCACCACGAGAATGAGATCGCGCAGTCCCGTGCGGCGAGCGGGGATGAGTTCGTCAACCTGTGGATGCACAACGGCTTCGTCAACGTGGACGAGGAGAAGATGTCGAAGTCGCTCGGCAACTTCTTCACCCTGCGCGAGGTGCTGCCGGCGCTGCGCCACCCGGAGGTGCTGCGCTTCTTCATTCTCTCGAGCCACTACCGCGGCCCGATCAACTACTCCCTCGAGCAGCTCGAGCAGGCCGACGCCGCCCTGGGAAGGATCTACACCGCGCTGCGCGACCTGCCGGCGGTGGCGGCCGCGGCCGGCGCGCACACGGCGCGCTTCCTCGACAGCATGGACGACGATTTCAACACTCCCGAGGCGCTGGCGGTGCTGCAGACCCTCACCCGCGAGGTGAACTCGGCGCGCGACGCGGGCGATGTGGCGCGGGCGGCGCAGCTGGCAGCGGAGCTGCGGGCGCTGGGTGGCGTCCTGGGGCTGCTCGGCGTGGAGCCTGCACAGTGGTTCCGGCTCGCGAAGCCGGGCGTCGGCAGCGGCAGTGCGGCTGCCGCCGCGGGCGGCGGCACGGGCGTGTCCGATGGGGAGATCGAGGCGCGCATCGCCGCGCGCGCAGCGGCGCGCCGCGCGAAGAACTGGGCCGAATCGGACCGCATCCGCGACGAGCTTGCCGCAGCGGGTGTACTGCTCGAGGACAAGCCCGGCGGCACGACCACCTGGCGCCGCGCGTGATCCTGCGCAAAACACCGCGACCGCCCTGCAGCTATTGCCCGGTGGCGTACTGGCAGAGCGCTGGGCTCCTTGCCCGAGTTCAATTTTTCCGCGAAGATCTCGGGGGCCGCCCTTTTGGACCTTCGGGGTCGCGAGTCATCGTCCATGCCTCGAGCTCGGCGGCTTGAACCGGGCGGGCAGCGTCACTACACACACCACGTGCGTTGCGCATGTGCGGTGGGAAGGGAGTCTTGTTGATGCGCTCAGGTTGGAGATTCGGGAGGGGAGGGGTACCCGTGAGCGCGCGCCACTGGCTGGGGGGGCTGGCCGGTGTCCTGGCCTTCTGGCCGGCGCTGCCCGCATGGTCGTTGCCGGTGTTTGCACGGGAGACTGGCGTGCCCTGCGCGGTGTGTCACACGCTCGCCTTTGGCCCGGCCCTGACGCCCTACGGGCGCAATTTCAAACTTCACGCCTACGCATTGGGGACGCAAAAGACCATTCCGCTGTCGGCCGACCTGATCGCCTCGTTCACCAACACGGCGCAGAACGAGCCGGCAGTGCCGCATTACTCCAACAACAATAACTTGGCCCTCGACAGCATCGACGTTTACATTGCCGGCCGGATCACCGATCACTTCGGCGCCTTCGCTCAGGTGAGCTACGACGGCATCGCCCGGCATACGGCCTGGGGCGTTTTCGACACGCGCTACGCGCAGGACTTCACGTTCGGCGGCAGGAACGCGCTGCTCGGGGTGTCGGTGAACAACTTTCCCACCGTGCAGGATCCGTGGAACTCCACCTACGCGTGGCAGTTCCCGTTTCCGTTCCCCCGCCTCGCAAACACTCCCGGTGCGGCGCCGCAGATCAACGGCTTTTACGCGACGCAGGTTCTGGGGACCACCGTTTATACGATGATCGACAACACCGTGTATCTGGAAGCCGGCGGCTACCGCAAGCTTTCCGACCGGCTGCAGAAGGATGTAGGCATCCCCGATCCGGCCGCGGAGCACGGGATCGATGGCACCGCTCCATACTGGCGCGCGGCGTTGCAGAGGACGACGGGCCCGCACTACGGCTCCGTGGGCATCGTCGGCTTTACCCCGCACGCGCAGTCGCCGCAGGAGCGGAGCGTCGGCTCGGACAACTACACTGATCTGGGTTATGACGTGACCTACCAGTTCGCGGACGGCGGCCCACACACGTTCAATGCCAACGCCAGTTATATCCAGGAGCACCAGCGGTTGTTTGGTACCACGGCGCTCGGCGCCTCCAGTACCGTTGCCAATCACATCAACACGTTCGCCGTCAGCGGACAGTACGCCTACCAGCAGACCTATTCCGTTACGCTCGGGTACTTCGACATCGTCGGCAACTCCAATGCTGCGCTCTATCCACCGTCACCGTGGTTCGGCAGTGCGAACAACAGCCCCGACAGTCGCTTCTACATGGTGCAGATCGAGTGTGTGCCGTTCGGCAAGGCAGGCTCTTTTGCCCGTCCGTGGCTGAACACGCGCTTCGGGCTGCAATACACCGCCTACACGCGCCTCAACGGCGGCAGCACGAACTACGACGGCTTCGGTCACTCGGCGCACGACAACAACACGCTGTTCCTGTTCGTCTGGACAGCGATTTGAGCTGAACCGGTCGCGCCTGGCTCGGCTGAGCTGCCAAGCTTAGGCACGCGGCATGGGCCTGTCGGGAACGCGGATCTGTGCGCATTCCCGCGACCGCGTTCCAGAGATTGCCCTCGTATGGTAGAACCGCGGGTGCGTTTCACAGCACTGACGTATCAAAGCGGCTCTCTGTGCCCTGAGCTTGCCAGGGGCTAACGAGCCGGCTGGAGCGCCTGCACCCATGCTCTCGATCCTGGTCGGACACTCCTACTTCCTGCGTTTCGACCGGAAGCAGCTGGAGCGGGCCAAACCCTACCCACCACTGGCGACGTTGCAGACCGCCTCGCGGCTGCGGCGGGCCGGGCACGCCGTGGCGCTGTTCGACGCGATGTTGGCAGAGGGCGTCCGGGATTACACCCGCGCACTGCGGACGGTAAAGCCGCAGGTGGTGCTGCTCTACGAGGACAACTTCAACTTCCTGAGCAAGATGTGTCTCGGAAGGATGCGCCGAGCGGCGTGCGAAATGATTGCGCTCGCGCACCGCTCTGGCGCCCGCGTCATCACCTCAGGCTCCGATGTCACCGATGCTCCCGAGCCGTATCTGCGCGCAGGAGCAGATATCGTGCTCCTCGGGGAAGGTCTGTCGGCGCTCGACGGTCTGCTGAAGCGACTGGACTGCTGTCCTCAGGCGTCTGCCAGCGCGCTGGCAGACGGTCTACCCGGCACCGCGTGGCTGATCGAAGGGGAGGTCAAGTCGGTGAAGGGCGCGCAGGCGCTGCCCGCGGCTCAATACGGCGAGCTGACCGCGTGGGATCTGGTGGACATCGAGCGCTACCGCGCCATGTGGCTCAAGGCTCACGGTTACTTCAGCCTGAACATGGCGGCCTCCCGCGGCTGCTCGTTCCGCTGCGCCTGGTGCGCCAAGCCCGTCTGGGGCAACCAATACCTGCAGCGCCAGCCCGCGCTGGTCGCGGCGGAGATGGCGTATCTGAAGCGCGCCTTGCGGGCCGACCACGTCTGGTTTGCCGATGACATCTTCGGGTTTCGCGTCGATTGGATCAACGAGTTCGCATCCGCGTTGCGCGCAGACGGCGGCGCGATCCCCTTCACGATCCAGACGCGCGCAGATCTCGTCAGCGAGCGCATGGCCGTCGCGCTGCGCGCGGCAGGATGTCGGGAGGCCTGGATCGGGGCAGAGAGCGGCAGTCAGCGGGTGCTCGATGCCATGAACAAGGGTACCAAGGTCGCCGAGATTACCGCGGCGCGCGCGCACCTGAAGAGCCAGGGTATTTGCGTGGGATTCTTCATTCAGCTGGGCTACCTCGATGAGCAGTTATCCGACATTCTGGCCACGCGTGAGCTGCTCGAAACGGCGCTACCCGACGATGTCGGGGTGAGTGTGTCGTACCCCCTTCCGGGTACCCGGTTCTACGAACTGGTGAAGGCGCAGCTCGGTGGCCAGACCCATTGGCAGGAGAGCGATGACCTCGCCATGATGTTCCGCGGTACGTACACGTCCGAATTCTATCGCGAGATCAGAAATCTGCTACACGACCGCGTTTCGCTCGAGCACGTGAATGCACCCGCACACGCCGGTGAATATCGGCGCGGCAGGCACATGTTGGAACGACGCTGGCAGGCGCTGCTGTCGCGCGAGCGGCAGTACCGCAATGCCAGCAACCAGCTGGCGATGAACTGAGAACACGACGCCGGGCGTCAGGGCACCTATGGGCATGGGCAAGGCAGTCGATCGGCTGCGCCGCGCAACCGGCAGCGGTGTGACCGAGTGGACGGAAGATCGCCCGAGCCGGCGCTCCCTCAAGACGCTGCACCTTACTTTGCAGAAGATAACCGAGGTGCTGGCGCATGAACTGGGCAGCCCCACGACCGCGGTTCCGGAGTGGTCCGAGACCGAGTGGGTGGTAGCGCGGGCGGTGGCTGCGATCCACGGCGTGTCGCCGTTGCTGGCGGACGCGTTGCGCTGGCAGGGTCCCGCCGGCTGGAGACAGTTTCTTGTCGAGCAGAAGACCCATACCGCGAAGCGCTTCCTGCGCATTCAGGAGCTACTGCGACTCATCGATGGCCACGCGCGCCGCGACGGCCTCGCGCTCGTTCCACTCAAGGGGGCGGCCCTGCACGCGAGCGGAATCTATGTAGCGGGCGAGCGACCGATGGCGGACGTCGATCTGCTGGTGCAGGAAGCGCAGCTATCGCCCGCCGTGCGGACACTGACGGAGCTCGGCTTTCGCGAGACCTATCGCACCTGGAAACACCGCGTGTTCGAGCTGGATGGCAATCACGCACCGGCGGCATTGGGTGAGCATGCGAGTAACGGCATCAAGATCGAGCTGCACCACCATGTCAGGGAAATCCTGCCGCTGCGTGGCGTGGACCTCTCGCAGGTCGTATGGCCGGAGCTTCCGCATCCGGGGTTGAACAGCTACTCTTCGAAAGCTGCATTGCTGATGCACCTGCTCCTGCACGCTGCCGGTGCGATGATCGCGCGCGGGCTGCGATTGCTGCAGCTGCACGACATTGCGCGCCTGTCAGAGGGCATGAACGATGAAGACTGGGAGGAAGTATTACGTCAAGCCGCGCGCACGGCCGAGGGTAGCCTGTGGTGGGCATTCCCCCCGCTCACGCTGGCGAGGCGCTACTATTCCTGCGTGCCGGATCGGGTAATGGCTCGGGCGGCGAGCGACTGCCCTTGGATGCTGAAGAGCGTCTACCGGTCCAGAACCCTGGCGGACACTTCTGTTTCGCACCTGTGGGTCACTGCGTTTCCGGGTATCGAGTGGGCCCGCTCGCCGCGGGCGATGCTTCAATATGCCGCGGCACGCGTGTCGCCGAGCGCCGAAACGGTGCAGCTGCGAAGCGCGTTCGCGGCCGTTCAGCCGCACGTTTCCGGGGGAACGTGGGCACAGCTGTCCCAGGGCCAGCGTATGCTGCGCTGGATCATGTCGCCTCAGGCGCGGCACGAGACTCTGCAGCCGGTGCGTGCGGCGCTGCGCGACATGTGCTGAGGCTCAGCACCGACTGGTACTTGCATCGGTCAGTCGGGTGTAGATCGCCTGGAAAGCCCTGGCCGTATGGTCGGCATCCTCGAGAATCGCACGCCGCAATGCTTCGCGCGCGATGCGCACGCGCAGCTCCTCGTCGGCGAGCAAACTGGCGATTGCGCCCGCCAGCGCGGCGGCATCCGCGACGGGCACAGCCACTGCCGCCTGCGGCGCCCACTCGGCGATGTGGCCCACCGAGGTACCGACCGTAGGTACACCCGCTACGGCGGCTTCGAGTGTGACCAGCGGGCCGGTCTCATGCCGCGACGATACGACCAGCAGATGAGCGGCCTCGACCAGCGGGCGCAGCAAAGGCTGCGGCAGGAAGCCATGGAAGGCGACCCTGTCGGACAGCCCCAACTCGCGAGCGAGGGCCTGTACCTCCCCCGCACGGGTATCCTCCCCGACGATGTCGAGGTGACACTCGACACCCGTCTGCGTAAGGACGGCGAGTGCCCGCAGGAGCGTCGCTTGGTCTTTGACGCGATTCAGGCTCGCGACGTGGATCAGTCTGGCACGCTTGCCGAGGTCGCGCGACACCGGGTCGCGCGGTGGCCAGACGTTCAGATCGACACCCAGCGGCACCCGCTTGGCACTCACACCGAGTGCGGCGAGCGCGGCGACGACGGGCGCGCTCGCCGCCGTCACGGCAGAAGCCATCCGCAGCACGATCTGCTCGCGCACCCGTCCGCGCCACATCAGCCTGCCGCCGTAGCCTATCTCCGGCAGCGCGACCAGCTCACCGCCCGCAACGTGGACCAGACTCGGAATGCGCAACAGAGCGCCGGCGGCAACCGCAACGAGGCCGCACGAGCCGGACCATATGGCGTGCACGAGATCAAAAGGGGACAGGCTGTGCCGGGCGAGTATCGAGCGCACTGCGCGGATGCGCGTGTGACACAGGCCGATGTTGTGGATGTGCGCTCCCGCGAGTTGCCACTCGCCGGCTTGCGCCTCCTGGGCGAGGGCGAAGACATCTACGTCGTGCGCACGCGCCAGGCGACTCAGCAGTGCCAGCAGCGCCGGGATCACCCGGTATTCTCCCGTGCGATCGACGCCTCCCGGTACCACCAGAGCGACTCGCATCTTATGGGCGCGCTTCCCTGACTGGCTGTGCCAGACGGCCGAACATACGATATACGCGGCACATGATAAAGCGCCCCCTCCTTTGCGTGGCCGACCGTGAACAGGCCCGTTGATTCACCCGAGGCACCAGCGAGCGTGCCGCTGCAATTGCAGCAAACGCGCAGCGCCTTCGACAGCGTCGCCGCGGACTACGACGGCCCGCGCGGCAACAACGCCGCCATTCATGACATGCGCACGGAAATGTGGCGCTGGCTGGACGCCACCTTTGCCCCCGGCAGCCGGCTGCTCGATCTGGGTTGTGGCACGGGCCTCGATGCGGCGCGGCTGGCGCAGCGGGGCTATCGGGTGACGGCGACCGACTGGTCACCCGCGATGGTGCGCCGGGCCAGCGACCGTGCGCATCGCGAGGGACTGAGCGATCGCGTGCTGGCGATCAACATCGGGGCTCACGAGCTGCAGCAGCTCGGCGAGGCGGGTTCATACGACGGCGCTTACTCCAATCTCGGCGCATTGAATTGCGTGCCCGATCTGGACGATGTGGCGCGCGAGTGTGCGCGGCTGCTCAAGCCCGGCGGTCGGCTGGTATTTACGGTCATCGGCCGCATCTGCCCGTGGGAGGTGGCGTACTACCTGCTGCGGAGGCGTTGGGCGCGCGTGAAAGTGCGCTATGCCCGGGGGTTCGCGCCGGTCAGTATGAACCAGCGCACGGTGTGGACGCGCTATTACACCCCACGCGAGTTCTATCGCCCGTTCGCGGGTCATTTCACACTCACACACCATCGCGGCGTGTGTGTCTTCGTTCCGCCTCCTTATCTGGTCTCGATCCGCCAGCGACACTGGGAATGGTACCAGCGGTTGTGGAGCATCGACCGCTGGGTGGCCGGCTGGCCGCTGCTGCGCGCCGTCGGCGATCACTTCCTGGTCGTCATGCGGAAGCGCGAAACCGCGCGATGACCGTCAACACGCACCGCCTGTTCGCGCGGCTCCTCGCGGGGATGCGGATCGACGCGATCTGCGACGTCGGCTCAATGAACGGCGCGGATGCCCTCGCCTTCAACGCCGTCGCTCCGCAATCACGCGTCTATGCGTTCGAGCCCAATCCGGCCAACCTGCGCCTGATGTGGGCCAACCGGGCCTTGCAGGAGCGTAACGTCCAGATCGTTGAGGCGGCGGCCACGAACTATGACGGGGAAGCCGAGTTCTTCCTGGTCGCAGCGGACTATTCTCAGGGTGATCCGCGACGCGGGATGAGCTCGCTCCACCGACGATCGGGTGAATGGGCGCCGGCCTCTGTCGTGCGCGTCCGGACCACGAGGCTCGACACCTTTCTCGCCGACAAATGCCCGCCCGGTGTGCGCCTCGCCTTGTGGATCGACACGGAAGGCAGCGCCTATGAAGTGATCGAGGGCTTCAGGGGCGTGGCCGAGCAGGTTCACCTCCTGCACGTCGAGGTCGAAACTTCGCCCTGCGTCGGCTCGAGCCAGAGACTCTATCCGGAGGTGAAGGCGCTGCTGCGGCAGCTGGGCTTCGCCGAGTTGGCAACCGACCAGCCCAGCAGCCACGTCCAGTTCAACGCCCTGTTCGTCAGACTCGATCTGTCCGCGGGCATGAGGCTTCGGCTGATGGCCTGGCTGCTGCCCGCACGCCTGCGCCGCCTCGCCGGCGGCCTGCTCGGCAGATTGTGTCCCGCCTGCCTGCGCCGCTATCACGCCATGCGCCGCAGGGGTGGCTCGTGACGCGGAACAGCTCACCTGGGCTGCTGGGTGATACGGCGGGGCGTGACTACACACGTAAGCTGCGGCTGTTCAACTCGTTCGCGGAGCCGGAGCTGCGTCAAGCCGTCGCCAGTCTCGGTCTCGAGCCCGGCATGCGCATCCTCGATGCGGGCTGCGGCACCGGGGAGGCGCTCGGCTGGTTGGCCCTCGAGGCCGGCGCGCAGGGACTGGTGGTCGGCCTGGATCTTGCGGTAGCCCATGCGAGCGCCGCGCGTGCGGCGCTGCCTGGGCGCATCGGGGTGCTGCAGGCGGACCTGCTCCGGCCACCGCTCGGCGCCGCGAGCTTTGATCTGATCTGGACCGTCAACACGGTCAATCATCTGCGTGATCCGCTCGTGGGCGTGCAACTACTCGCGACCCTGTTGCGTGCCGGCGGCCGCATTGCGGTCGGTCAAAGCTCGCTGCTCCCGGACATGTATTTCGCCTGGGACTCGCGGCTCGAGCGGCTGACGAACGAAGCGGTGCGCAAGTACTACCGGGACCGTTACGGCGCGGAGGAGCGCGACCTCGCGGGCGTGCGCGCCATCGTGGGCCTGCTGCGCAGTGCGCGGCTGCGCGACGTGAAGGTCCGCACCTTTCTGATCGAGCGCGTCGCGCCGCTCGGTGCGGCTGACGAGGCCTACCTTCTCGAGGCAATATTCCGCGGCACCTGGGGTGAGCGTTTGCGACCGTACCTCTCCAGCGCGGACTACGAGGAAGTTTCGAGGCTGTGCGATCCGACCGATTCCCGCTTTGCCCTGAGGCGACCCGACTTCCATTTTCTGCAGAGCTTTACGCTGGCGGTCGGCAGGATCTAGCCGGAGTCGCAATGTCGCACGCGTCCGACCCCGCCGCTCCCCGCATCGTCGCCGGTGCAGAGTACGTCGAGCACATCACCGCACTGGAATCGGACCGCCGCGCTCGCTCGGCCTTTCAGGATCTTGTCCTGCGCATCGCCCGACCAGGCGGTATGCTGTATGACTTCGGCTGTGGCACGGGGCTGGACGCACGCTTCTACGCGGAACGCGGCTTCGCGGTGCGGGCGTATGATGTCGATCCGGCCATGTGCGAGTACTTCAGGGCGCACTGTCGGGACTTGATCGAGGCCGGACGCGTGACGCTCGAGGAGGGCGGATATCGCGACTTCTTGGCGCGCAACCGCGCGGCCAGTGGCGGGGTGGACCTAGTCACCGCGAACTTCGCACCGCTCAGTCTGATCGACAACCTGCGTGAGCTGTTCGCAACCTTGCACGCACTCACTGCGCCGAACGGCATGGTGCTGGCAAGCGTTCTCAGTCCCTACTTTCTCGGTGACCTCAAATATCGCTGGTGGTGGCGGAATCTGCCGTCGCTGCTGCGGCACGGTCGCTATATGGTAGCCGGCGCGCAGGCTCCCATTGTCCGGCGGCGTGTGGCCGATTTCGCGGCGCAGAGCGCGCCGTACTTCACCCTGACGGGGGTGTTCCGTGGATTGCCGCGGCGCCAGCCGCAACGCACCGGCGGCAGCGAGCGCAGCGGCCGCGCCTCGTGGCCGGGCCTGAGCACCTGCCGCTTCATGTTTCTGCTCTTTGCGCGGCGTGCAGGCGGCGAGGTCCCTCACTGACGCTGCGCTACGAGCAGCGTTTCATCGAGGAACGCGGCCCGCTCGCGCACAACGGACGCGCGCAGATGGTTTGAATCGAGGAACAGCGGCGTGCCGTCGCCGGCAACCGCCGGACACATCATTCCGGCGCACAGCGTCGCGCGCGGATCGAGCACCTGCGCGCCGGCGTGTGCGGCGACGTCGCGCAGTCTGTTCATCAAGGGTGCCACGAAGGTCTCGAACGGCGCCGCGTCAACGCGGCGGCTGCGGTCGGCCACGAGAACCTGCGGCCGGTGCAGCGACAGCCTCACCTGCCGCGGAACCAGCGCCGGGGGATCGAACTGCGGTGATGTCGGGTTCGAGAGCAGGATGAATACCCGGCGCCCGCTCGAGACCAGCCGCGCGAGCAGACGCTCGAATTCCTGTAGCGCGATCTGCGTGTCACGTGACTCGAGCCGCAGCGGTCTGCGCAGCAGGTCGCGGGAGCTGAAGATGCCCTGGTGGCTCGGCAGCGAAAACTTTCCGAGCAGATAGAGCTCCCAGAACGCGCCGAACACTACTGTATCGATCTGCGGTTGAAAGGCGAATGCGGCGGCATAGCTGAAGAAGCCGTCGCAATCGCGCGGCTGCCGCAGACTGTTCAGCCCGGGCAGGATCGGGCACGCCGTATAGGTTACGAACAGCACAGAGCGCGCGCTGTCCGGGTGGGCGTCAGCGAGGTAGGCGACGCGGGGCCAGTACTGCTGCATGTGCGAGTCGCCGATGAAGAGCGTGGTGGCGGCGAGGTGAGTGCGCAGCGTAAGGGTGCCGAAGCGGCTGCGCGTATCGACGCTGCCCTCGGCGGAGCCATCATCCCAGTCGCGAACTGCGGTATCCCAGAGAGCGAATGCCGGCCTGGAAAGTCGGCCCGGCAACCAGCCCGCCGTCGTGAGCGCGCCGAGTAGAGTGAAGCCCGTGAGCCCGGCGAGCAGCGCTGGAAAGGCAGCGCGGCCGAGCGCACCGCAGCGTACCGGCACCTCGATGAGCTTATAAGTAGCCCAGGCAGCGGCAAACGCTACGGCGATCACCCCCGCAGTGGCCGCGGCCGGGAGCTCGCGCCCCCAAATGAGGTGTGTGAATGCAAACAACGGCCAGTGCCACAGATACAGTGAGTAGCTCAGCCGGCCCACGAACACCAGCGGGCGGCTGGCCAGAAACCAGCGATTCACGAGGGCGTGCGGTCCGGCGGCGATGAGCAGCGCCGCACCGCCGGTTGGAATCACACCCCAGGCCCCGGGAAGCGCGTCATCGGAGCTCAGCAGCAGGGCGCCCGTGGCAATGAGTGCGAGTCCGGCCAGCGAGTTGCGCTGCGGGCTCGACCACCATGCGTCGCTGGCCGGTGGAACCGTGCCAGCCGGGGGCGCAGGGGCGGCGACGGCGGCGCGGAGCTGCGCGGCGGCGAGAATTGCGCCGACGGCCCGCGACCAGCACGCGCGTCGTCACGCCGTAGCGCACCGCCAGCATCAGGAGGATCGGCCACAGCAGGTAGAACTGCTCCTCGACACCGAGCGACCACAGATGCAGTAGCAGGTTGTTGTGTGCCCCGGGGTCGAAGTAGCCAGTGGCACGCGCGAAGAAACCGTTGGCGAGAAACGGCGCACTCCACAGGATCGAGCGTGCAAACCAGCTGAACTCAGCCGGCAGCAGCGTGAACCAGGCCAGTGTGAAACACGCGGCCAGCACTACCAGTAGCACCGGCACGATACGGCGCACGCGGCGCTGGTAGAACCCGAGGAGACTGAAAGTCCCTTCCTGCAGGGCGACCAGTATCAGCCGCGTGATCAGGTAGCCGGAGATCACGAAGAAAACATCGACGCCGATGAAGCCGCCGGGTAGCACCCCGGGAAAGGCGTGATAGGCAATGACCAACGTGACAGCGACCGCTCGCAGTCCATCGATGTCCGGCCTGTAGATGAGCGAGGGACCGCTGGGCGAGGTCGGTGGTTCAGTAATCGAGAGGGGTCGCACCGCCGACTCGCACCGTATCCCCCAAGCCCACACGGCCCGCGCCGGTCCGTCCAGGGAGCGCAACCGAGGGCGCCGTTGCGCCAACCCCTGCGGCCAGCAATTCGCTCAGCGCCTCGACCGCCCGCAACGGGTGGCTGCCCCTGCACAGCTCGTACACCGGCAGACGAGCGATCTGTCGGCGGAAGGTGCGCCAGCCGGGTTGCATTGCCGCGTAACGTTGGCTGGCGGCGAGGCGCTCGAGCACGCTCGACGGTCTCAACGCCCGTAGCAACGGCCGACTCCCGGCACTGCTGCCGGACACGAACACCACTGCGCAAATCCGTTGCGGTGTCGCCGCCAGGCGGTACGGGGGACGCCGCAGATCGATCTCGAGCTTCTCCACACCGCTGCGTCTGCGGATGAGTGATGACTTGCGCAGCAGCGCCGTGCGGTCTGCGGCGGCCAGAAAGCGCAGCGAGTCCCGACGCAGATGCAGGAAGTTTGCTATTCCGGTTGCCAGCAGACCCTGCGGCCTGACCAGCACACTGTCCTCGGCGAGAAAATCGAAGCCCCGCAGGAGACAGTGCAATGTGAGAGTCGACTTGCCCGAGCCGCTCGGCCCGACCAGCAGGATACCCCGGCCCTCGCGACCAACGCATGCAGCATGCAGAGGGACGAGTCTCTGCACACGTGCTGCCAACACGTACACGGCGAATTCCAGAAGCTCGTAGCGAACGTGATAGGGGAACCTGAGCATTTCCGGTGAAACGACAACAAGCCCCGAGCTCTGCTGCGGAGTGAGCGCCATGAAGTTGGCGGTTTCCATGGCACCGCACAGCATGGCTGCTCCAGCCAGTGGCCTTACCGGCGGCGGCTCGTTGTCCACGCGGGTTGCGGAGGGCCGGCGCCGTGCGGACGTCAGCAGTGCTCTTACGACAAAGCGCGGTGGGGTGGGAGAGAATCTGTGCGCCGGCAGGCCTGCATACGCAAGCCGCACGAGGCGGTGGAGCTTTGGACTATCCATTTCAAAGTGAAACTCGCCGCCCAGCAGTTGCACGCGTTCGTGCAGAACCGGTCGTTGCCGCTCTCGAAATGGATCCGGCGGTGGCTCGGCCAGCGTCCGGTGCTTTTTTAGCGCCATGGAAATACCGGGGGCTGCAGCTCAGCGCACGCCCGCCATGTGCCGGAAGGCTTCCGAGCTCTTCAACAGCCCGTCATAGGTTCCGCTGCCGATGACTCGACCCTGCTCGAGCTGGAAGATGACGTTACAGCAGCGCACGGTGCTCATGCGATGCGCAACGAGCATGATGGTATATCGACCGCGCAACCGCCCCAGAGTCGCCATCAGCTCCTGCTCCGTCAGACCGTCGAGCGCATTTGTCGCCTCATCGAGAAGCAGCACCGAGGCATCGCGGTACAACGCGCGAGCGATGCCCATTCGCTGGCGCTGGCCGCCGCTCAGCTCGATACCACGCTCGCCCACCCGGTAGTTGTAACCCCCGGGCAACGAATTGATGACGTCCTCGAGTTGCGCCAGCCGCGCCGCTTCCAGCAACCGCCGCGGATCGATATCCTCAGGCGCGATGCCCAGGGCAATGTTCTGCGCGATGCTGGTGTCGAGCAGAACCGTGTCCTGCGGAACGTAGGCGATCCGAGCCTGCCACGCCGCGCGATTGTTGGCATCGAGCGAAATGCCGTCGACCTCCACGCCTCCCACATCCGGCACCAGCAGCCCCGCGATCAGATCCACCAGGGTGGTCTTTCCCGAACCGTTTGCGCCGACAACTCCGACGGCGGCCCCGGCGGGAATACGCAACGACGCGCCGCGGAGAGCCCACGGCAATCCAGGTGCGTAGCGAAACGACACCTCGGTCAGCCGGATCTCCTCACTCGGGCGCTTGTGCCACTCGAATCCGCGCGGCGCGCGCGCAGGGGTGAGCTCACGCTGTGCGATGCGCGCGCGCCGCAGATCAGGTGCGATGATGGTAAGCGCGGGGCGATCAGCTCGAATTCTCACGATTGCCGCGAACACCTGCTGCAGCGTCGGCAGTAGTCGATACGTGGCAAATCCCAGGAAGGTCAGCTGTCCCAGCCAGGAGCCCGTCCGATCCGCACGGCCCGCGAGCACCAGCGCAAGGCCGACAAGGCCGGCGACGGCTACGCACTCCATCAGATGTTTGGGGCTTTGTGCCACGATCTGACTGTGGGCGGCTGCGCGCGAGACCTCCCCGCTTGCGCGCTCGAAGCCTTGGCAGAACGAGCGCTCCACCCGCAGAACGATGATTTGCTTGATGGCGCCGAGAGCCTCGTTGACGATCCGCGTCTGTTCGATGGAAGACAGTGACTGCGCCCGTCCCGTGTCCAGCAGCCCGTTGCGCACGCTGAGATATATCAGGGCATAGCCGCCGGCCAGCGCGGCAATCACTGCCGCGGCGACCAGCGGATTCAACACCACGATCGACGCAATGATCAATGAGGCCGTCACCAGGTTGGTCACCAATGCGAGCGTGCCCTGCACGATGCCATGGGTTACCCGGCCTGTCTCGTAGACAATGTTGTTGAAGAGCGTCGTGCTGTTGGTGCCGGTGTGAAATCCGTAGGGACGCGAGAGATATTCCGCGAACAGGGTCGTCTGCAGCTCGGTGCCGATGTGCAGCGCTAGTCGATTCATCGCCATCGAGCCCGCCACGCTGATCAGATTGGCGATCAGCACCACGGCGATGAACGCCAGGCCCAGAGCGACCACGAATCCACGCCCGCTCGAGAACCCGCCATGAACATACAGCCAGTGCAGCAAGCCGTTGTGATCGATCAACCGAGGCTCACCGAGCACTGCAAAGAAGGGCGCGATCGCGGCGATACCCGTAACGGTCGAAAACGCCATCGCCAGCGAGATGCCTTGTGCTGCAAGCACACGCCGCCTTTGCGTCGGCGTCAGGATGCGCCAGATGTCGGAGACCAGCGTCATGAGGTCATGTGTGTGAGTGCCGTAGTTGGAACTTCACGCACTGGCGGGGTTTCGCCGCGGCCAAAAGCGGCGGGCGAATCTGCGCAGGACGGCCGGCGCGAGTGCGCGCACCACGGCCGCCAACGCGCCGTGCCACCACTGCGGGTATGTCCAGGAGTACCGCGAGCTCGAGAGAACCGTGCCGAGAGCTGCGAGGCGCAGGCCGCACATGGCTTGACTCGTCGCAAGTCCCGCAGCCATTTCGGCCCGCTGTCTGCGCAGCACGTCGGCAAAGCGATCCCACTCGCCGCTGCGTAACAGCTTCTCGAACACCCGTCTGCGGTCCCGCCAGGCGATTATGTCGCTTCCGGAATGCTGAGCGTGGCGACGCACCAGAGTCAGCGGTTCGTCGATGCCATCAATCTCACCGTGCACCGCCAGGCGCAGCCACAGCTCGTCGTCTTCGCACATGACCAGCCCTTCGTCGAACGCGCCCAGCTGTTCCAGCAACCGGCGCGCGACAACCACGCTCGGCAGGGCGATGACCGTCTCATCATTCAAGCATTTTCTCCGTGATCCAACCAGACACGACGGGCCGGTTGCGCGCGGGGCTTGCCCTCTTTGGCTGGTCGGCCGCGTCCACGACGGCAAACGCCGTGTAACTCCATTCGCGCTGCGGATGGCGGCGGAGCGAACCGATCTGTCTTTCCAGTTTCCGTGGCAGCCAGATATCGTCGGAGTCGAGAAAGGCGACATACTCGCCGTGCGCTTCGCGCAGCGCGGCATTACGTGCCATTGCCGGCCTGCCGCTGTGCGCGAGCCAGATGACCCTGACCCGCGGCGGCGCATGCAGCGTCTGCAGATAGGCCCTGCTGGCCGCATCCGAGCCGTCATCCGCGATGATCAACTCCCAGTCGGTGTAGGTCTGCGCGCGGACCGAATCGACCGCCGGCGCCAGAAATTGCAGGCGATTGAAGGTCGGCATGATGACCGAGACGAGCGGCATCCTGAGCGACTCAGCCTGCGTGGAGGGCACTGTGCAGTCCGGGGGCTTCGCCGCAAGCGGCATTCCGCGCGCGCCGGATCACGTCGCGGTACATTGCCGTGAGCTTTCCCCCGAGCGCATCGAACGAAAGCTCCCGATCGAAGTGTGTGCGCACCGCGCGACGCTCATCGTCGCGGGCGCGCGAGGCGACCGACTGGAGCGCAGCGCCGAGCTTCTGTGCATCGCCACACGGCCACAGCCGCCCCACGGCCCGTCAGAGCGCGGAACGAGGGGATATCCGTGACCACCGGGGGCAACCCGCAGGCGAGCGCCTCGATGAGCGCATAGCCACTGCCCTCGCGATGGCTGCCGAGCACGAAGATGTCCGCTGCGCGCATCAGTTGCTCGATCTGCTCGTGCGGGACGCGCCCGAGCAGCTGGACGCGCCCGCGCAGGTGCGGATCGCCCCCGATGCGCTCCTCGACCGCGCGCAGGAGCGGAGCGATCCCGAAACAGCAATACAGGCGCAATGCGGGCAGCACGCGGGCCGCCGAGCTGACACCCTCGAGAACCGTCAACGGATCCTTGTTGGCGTCGAGGTGCCCGACCCAGAGCACCGCCGGATCGCCCGCAACGCCGGTTCCACGGCGTGCCACGGCGCGATCTCCCGGCGCAAAGCGGCTGGTCGATTCCGCAATCTCGTAGACCCGCGTGCGAGTCGCGAGAAGACCCGCCGCGGCAAAGGGCTGTGCCTGGTCTGCGGCACAGAAAGCGACGCCCGCGGCAACCGCCAGCCCGCGCCGCCACAGCCCCCGCCGCCAGATCCGCGGCGGCCGACTGGCATGATCCTGCAGGACGATCGGCAGATCGGGAAGGATTGCCGCAAGCGACGACACCTGGCGGGGAAACCCGAGGCCGTGCACGTGCAACAGCTGCGGGGGGTGCGGGGTGAGCGTGCGCAGCTGCTCGCCGAGAGGCGCAAGCGAACCGCTGCCGGACTGCTCCTCAAAGGGCAGAAAGTAATAACGCACCCCGTTTCGTTCGAGCTTCGCGCGGCGCGTGCAAGCCTGCACCACGGAGACCTGCACGCCGGCGGGCCCGGCGGCTTCCGCGACATCGACCAGCGTCGACCAGGCCTCGAGTATCTCCTCAGGCGCACGCTCCTGGGGGTCGTTGAAGAAGCCGATCTGCGCGACGTGCAGCAGCTCACTCGGGACGGTCGTCATAGGCTCAGCGCGCGCGGGTCCCATTGCCGGATCAGCTTTCTCGAGACACGCAGCTCCCACGGGTTGCCGTAGCGCCCATAGTGGTAGCGCCACGAGGCCAGCCCGCGCAATGCGGCCTTGCCCCAGGTCGAGGCGCGGATGTCCATGATGGTCGGGAAGCGGCATCCCAGCACGGTCGTGAAATCGACGATGCGTCGGCGCAGAGGCGCTGACAGCCAGGGCGCATCCTTATGGCACCAGTAGCGGATCCAGTGCGGCTGCGCCCACTCGTCTGCGGTGCGCGGAAATGCCACCGCAGCGCCGCTCGCATCACGCAGCGTGGCCGCCATGCGTGCCGCCGCGGCGTTGGTGTTGTCGCTGCGCACGGGCAACGGCGTGTAGATGTAGATCATGACCTCGGTGGGTGGATGCATGCGCTTGATCAAGCGGATGAACTCGAAGGTTCGCTCGGTCTCTCCCTCCGGGTCCTGTGGCGGCGCCAGCATGAAGGACAACTCCGGAACCACGCCGTGCCTGCGGCATTGCTCGATGGCGGCGAAAGTCTGGTCAGAGCGCGTACCCTTGCGGATATCGTGCAGCAGCCAGTCGCTGGGAGATTCGGCGCCGATGTAGGCCATGCGCAGCCGGCTCTTGCGCACCAGTGCCCAGCTGCTCTCTGACAGATTCGCCAGAGCGTCCGAGCGCGCAAAACACCACCACGGCATCTCGAACTTCGCCATCACCTCCAGCAGCGGCACCATGTCGACTTCGCGGTCGAAGAAGTTGTGGTCGTAGAACTGGATCGCGTTCACGCCCAGCCGCTGTCGCAGAAATCCCAGGTCCTGCTCCAGCCGTGCTGCGGGGGGCAGGGCCGTCTTGCCGCGGTACATCGCGGCGACTCCGCAGAACGTGCAGCGGAAGCGGCAGCCGAGAGCGGCCTGATAGCCGGCCGTACGGCTGCCGAGGTAGGTACTGGTGAGGTATTGCCGCGGGCTCTCCAGCGTGTCGTACGGCAGCATTCGATTGAGGCTGGCAGCGGAAAACACCCGCTCCGCATTATGGACGGCGCGGCCCGCGCGCGACCAGCTCAGTCCGCTTATCGCAGGCAGCGCATCAGAGCCGCCAGCGGCGAGCGCATCGAGAAGCTCGAGCAGCGTCTGCTCTCCCTGGCTCCTCACGGCATAGTCGACGTAGGGCGTATTGACGGTCGCCTCGGGACAGACGGTCGGGAAAGCGCCCCCCCAGATGATCGGCACGTCGGGAGCTTTCGCCCGGATGGCTTTCGAGACGGCGATCGCCGAGAGCAGCTGCGGCCCGCCCATGACGGTGACACCCACAGCCGCGATGCCGCCGTCGCCGATCATGCTCAAGGCGGTGGAAACAAAGTCCCGGTCGATGTTGCCATCGAGAATCATCGGCCGATACCGATCGGGTAGCGCGGCGGACAGACTCAGGACCGCGAGTGGAAAGCGCGCGTGGCGCTTCGACGTGATAGTCGGATTGACGAGCAGAACCCGCCGTGCCTCGGTCATGAGAGTCTCTCCGCCGGAACCAGCCAGCGCATCAGCAGCATCTCCAGCGGCCAGCGATACTCGTCCCTGCTGCAGCGATAGCGTGCCAGCAGCTGCAGCACCCGGGTGGCCGCCGAGACGCGCTGCCACGCGAGCTCCTGGAAGAACTTGAAGCGCTCGATGAGCCTGAACTTCTCGACCGACACCCACGGACCCGGCAGTCCCGCCACGTAGTCGAACTGCGACCACGCCTCGAGTGTCTCCGGCAGGCGATAGCCACGGGCGACGGCTTCCTGTACCAGCTCGCTCCCGGGGTAGGGCTTGAAGTAGTAGATCGGCGTCAGAAAGTCCGGACTGAAGGAGCGCAACCGCTTAGCGCAATCGAGGGTTGCCTGAACACTCGCGTCACTCTCGTCGGGGAAGCCGACGATGAACGGGAAGTGGCCGGCAATGCGGTACTTGCGCATCCTCTCGACGGTGTGAAACACCTGCTCGATCTTGATGTCCTTGCGAATACGCTTGAGCACCTCGTTGGAGCCGGACTCGACGCCGACCAGCAGGCGCCGCAATCCCGATTGCTTGCATCGCGCCCAGACCTCATCGGGCAGCCGCACCCCCTGATCGGCCCGCATGGTGGCCGCCCAGGTGATCTTGAGGCCCGAGTCGACGACGCGGTCCGCGAATGCCTGAATGCGCTGGGCGCGCGTGAAAAACGTTTCATCCTGGAAGTTGACGTCGTCGAAGCGGTAGCGATCCCACAGCTCCTTCAGTCTCAGTGCCATGCGCGCCGGCTCGAGTCCAACCCACTTGCGTCCATAAACGAACGGATCCGAGCAGAAGGCGCAACGAAAGTTGCAGCCCTGAGATGAGATGTAATCGAGCTGCCGCTTGCCCTTGAGCTGGAAGTAGCGCTCCACCGGGATCAGTCCATAGTCGTGCGCACGGAATTTCTCAACGGCGGCAAGAGGCCGCGGCGGGCTCTCCACGATGGTGCCGTCGGCGAGCCGCACCGTGCATCCGAGACACCCTTCCAGGGAGCGGCCCGCAGCGAGGCGCTGCACGATCTCGGAGAACGTCTCCTCGCCCTGTCCGCGCACGCTGATGTCCACGGATGGCTCGAGCAGACACTCGCGCGCGAACATTGAGGGGTGCCAGCCTCCCCATACGACGGGCACCTCGGGGCAGGTCTGCTTTGCGATCCGCGAGATCCGCAGCGCATCGGAGATCGGAGCGCCGGTGAGGACGGTCACTCCGAAGCACAGCGCCCCCGGAAGGTGAGCCCGAACGGCGCTCTCGGGATCCGGCTCGAGGCGTCCATCGATGATGACGACCTCATAAACGTCAGGGTCGAGCTCGGAGCCGATCGCGAGCAGCGCAAGCGGCATCGTGAAGAAGACGGCGCGCGGGTTGTACAGCACGACCTTGGCGCGGCGCGCGGGGCGCACCGTGGCTGTGGTGCCGCAGCAGCTGCCGGTCGCCGCGTCCGTCATGGCGTACTCCGCTGCCGCGGCGGCTCGAGCCTGAAAATCGCCAGGCGCTCGGTGATGAAGCGGTGCTCGGCAAGTACCGAGACTGCAAGTCGCTGGCTGCGGAACGCCTCGAGAAAGGCTCCGGCGCCGCCGAACGTCGACAGGACTACGAGCGCCGATCCGCCGGGCTTTAGATGATCGGCAACGCCCGCGGCAAAACGTTCCGCAATGTCATTCGAGCGCCAGGCGCGGTCGCGATCGTCGCGCGGTGTGCCGCGCAGGAACGGCGGGTTGAACAGAATCAAATCGAACCGCTCCCCCGTCACGGGCGCAAACAGATCACCGTGTCGCACCTCGAGCCTGTGCTCCACGTTGTTCAGCATGGCGTTGATGCTGGCACAACGCACCGCGGCAGCGTTGACGTCGACTGCAACCACGCGGCGCGCATGCCGTGCGGCGAATACGGCGCACACGCCGGATCCCGTTCCCATGTCGAGCACATCCGCATCGCCGGCAACCACCCGCGTATCGATGTGCGCCGCCAGGAACGCGCCCGTGCGAGGCAACTTCGGATTGAACACGCTCGGCATCACCACAAGCGGAACGCCGCCCACGCGTTCAAGCCGGAAATCGTCATACCGATCCTTTCCGGCAAGCCGGTAAGCCAAGCCCATGGCTTTGCCGATCACTCGCGTGACGCGCGGGAAACGTGGCGGCCGCACCGACTCGGCAGGCGAGCGCGCGGGGTGCGGCTGTGTCAGATCGAGCATGCGATCACCGGCGCATCAGGAAGTCCTGGACGCCGCGCTCCTCGGGTTCGCGCCACAGGGAGCACACGCATCTCGCGCACTCGGGGCGGCTGCCCGCGCGGATCCCCTCGCGCAAGGTGATCATCGAATCGCTGTTGAGCACCTGCTCGAGCTCGCCCCGTCCAGCGGCCTGCGGAGGACCGGGAATGAAGAAGCATGGACTGACGCGGCCGGTCGCACCGATCACGGCGGAATAGTCGAATACATTGCAGCGAACCGGCGGATAGGCGTTCAACCCGCAAACCGCGGAGAAGTATTGATGCAGGCGCCGCAGCTTGCGCGGGCTATCAGCGATCAGCCCGGAGCGGAAGTCGTCCGCCAGGTCGCGCTCCATGTCATCGAGAATCCGAGCGAGAACGGGTAGGTCCTGCGGCTGCAGCGCGAGGTCCGCAGCAAAGTCGTCGACCCGACCAAAGGCGTGCGGATTCGCGACGTCCACGGCGACGAACGACACCTGTTGGCCTCCAAGCTCTCGCGCCAGAGCGACGAATGCAGCGAGCTGGCGGTAGTTGGCGCGCTGCACAGTCACGCGCACGCCGAGCGGCGCGCCCGCCCCGGCTGCCGCGCGGATTCCCTGGCAAACCTTGTCAAAGGCGTCCAGCCCGCGAATCGCCGCGTAGGTTTCGCGGTTCGTCCCGTCCAGTGAGACCGTGATCGCGTCGAACAGCTGGGCCGCGCGCGGCGCATGCTTCGCCAGGGACAAGCCCGAGGTGAGCAGCCACAGGCGCAAGCCGTTCGCCCGCAGCAGCTGGGCGATATCCGCCCATTCAGTGTTGAGCAGCGGCTCGCCCCCTGAAATCAGCGCCACCTTGGTCTGTAGCTGCACCAGGTCCGGCAGCAATCGAGCCACCGCGGCCAAGTCCATGTCGGCCCGACCATTACGCCAGTAGTCACAGGTCACACAGCGCGAATTGCAGCGCTCGGTCAGATACAGCGTCACCAGCGGCAGACGTCGCAGCTGCGAATTGAAATGCCACGGCTGTGCAGACACCGCGCGCCCCCTGGACAAATGCGGGCGAGATTTGACCGACGCCACCACTCTCTGTGGTGAATTACCACACAGGCACCGACGGTTCAATGATCCCCGGGCGGGGGAACGCCAGAGTGCTGAGCATCTGGAGAGCGCACTTTGGGCGGCAGCCGGGGGCCCGGACTCCACATGGTGGGTGGTCCCGGGTTCGAACCAGCGGTCGCTGCCGCACCTGAGAGCAGGATGACTGCGTTTCGCGGCTCCTCGCGTCCATCTAGGCCATTGAAATAACTAAATTTAATAACCTTTGCCCGAAGACAGTCACAGCGGCGCCGGTTTCGTGGCTCGGCGCAACGTGCAGCTCGGGCAGCGCGTGAGCCCCGGGACGCCGTTAATGGCGGTGGTGCGGCTCGATCATGTGTGGGTCGACGCCAACTTCAAGGAGCCGCAGCTGCAGCGCATGCGGGTCGGCCAGACGGTCGCACTCACGTGCTCGGGGTGCACCTCGAGCGCGGCCCGTTACGGCGGCCATTCGCTGCGAGGAAGGCGCATACTGCCGGCGAAAAGAGTTCGCTTCGACCCAGATCTACACCGCCACGCCCAGGCGAGGGGAGATGCCATGTTCAAACACCCGTTGACTCTCGCCGCAGCAGCACTGTTGTTCGCCAGCGCTACGCATGCGCAGGCGACGCCCGAGTTTGCCACCGGCAACATGCACTTCGATGCCAAGGCAATGCACGCCAATGCCGACGGAATGATCTCCAAGGATGAGTTCATGAAATACGGTGACACGATGTGGCAGACGATGGCCAAGGGCGCGGCCTCGATTCCCGTTGCTCAGGCCGGCCAGGACTTCGCCCGCGGCAATCTGCGGTTCAACGCCGAGGCGATGGATACCGACCATGACGGCAAGATCTCAAAAGACGAGTTCATGAAGTACGCCGAGCAAAAATTCGACAAGATGAAGAATTCGCAAGGAATGATTTCGGTGGCCGACGCGGCTGCGAACTTTGCTCGTGGCAACCCGCGCGTGGCCTCCAAGCCAGACAATCCGAAAGCCAACAGCGCGCCTGCGAAGTAACCAGATGGTCGGGGTGACAGGATTTGAACCTGCGACATCTACGTCCCAAACGTAGCGCTCTACCAGTCTGAGCTACACCCCGCAAGCAAGGGAGCGCAATTCTACACGCCAGCGGCGGCGGCCTGTGGGATGCACGCCATCGCAAGCCGCCACAGGAGCCCGCCCGGATCTAGCGCTTGCTGGAGGCGAAAATTTCCCTGACGCGGACTGATACTGCGTTCAGGAAGGGCCGGCCCGCCAGGTCCGGTTGCTCCAGGTGCAGATCCTTCGCATACAGCAGTGCGTATTCGGTGCGGGCGCGGTCCACGCCAAACCAGCGGTTCTCGGCGCGCCAGCTGACAAAACCCGCTATAGAGGCGAATTCAGCGGCAGAGGTCGGGCTTGTGGCCGATGGGGACGGGGGCTGCGCCAGCTCACGGCGCAGCAGCTCGTTGTGCAGCCGCTGGTTCTCCTCCTGGGCGCGCTGCAGCGAGCCTTGCTGCTCGCGCGCTTGGGCGTCCTGCTGAATGTGATAGCGGTCGGCGAGACAGAGCTGGCGAGCGTCACCGTAGATGGTATCGCAGCTGTTGGTATCGCGAGGTGCCCACGAGCCGAGGCGATCGGCACTGACACTCTCCTGCGCGAGAGCCGCGCCAGCGAAACTCAACAAGATGGCCATCGATGCGAGCGTTTTCATCGCGCCCTCTCCTCGCGTTGCGGGCTAGAGTGAGTTTGCAGCCATCATAGGGTTGGTGCACCAGCGTTGGCGAGCCGGGGGACATGGGGGAAACACCCCAATGGAAGATCACCCGGCACGCCACCGATGGTTGACCTGCCCGGGCAATGAAAGCCTTGACAAATACAGCCTAGGCAATTAATATGCGCACCAATCCCCCGCAGGAGACCTCCGTCCCCCCAAGGGGAGATGTTCAGGAGCAGCACCTTGGGCGACATTTACGACAGCACGACCTACCAGCCACGCAAGAGCGTGGGGTATCTGTTGAGCCGTGTGCGGATTGAGATGCTGACGGCCCTCGACCGGGAGCTCGAAGGCGACCGGCGTCTCGCGCCGCTGGAGCCGAGCGCGGCGCAGTTCATCATCATTGCGAATCTGGCGTCCGCGGAAGGCCCCGTGTCGGCGTCGGATCTGTGCAAGGGCATCTCGTATGACGCGGGCGCCATGACGCGCATGCTCGATCGCCTCGAGAGCAAGGGTCTGATCCGCCGCAACCGCAGCGCCCAGGATCGCCGCTTGATGCATCTGGAGCTGACGGAGGAGGGCCGCGCGGCCTATCCGCGCATGCGCGAGATCTCCCTCTCGGTGGCCAATCGCTTCCTGCGCGGCTTCACCAAGAGCGAAGCGCGGCAGCTGGAGGGGCTCCTCGGCCGCATGCTCGAGAACGCGCAGGGGCTGCCGGCGCGCGCCACCGCCTGAAGCGCGCCAACGGTTTTTTTTGGAGTGATGTTTGCCTAGGCATTATCAGCCACGGCAACGGCAACGCTTAAAGGATTATCCATGAGTGCGCAGAACGGCAAAGTACCTTCTAACGCCACCCGGCGCTGGCGCTGGCTGGCCGCGGCGCTGGGCGGCTTCCTGACCCTCGCCGTGCTCTACGGCGCCTACTGGGCGCAGGTTCTGCGCCATCACCAGAGCACCGACGATGCGTACGTCGGTGGCAACGTGGTGCAGATCACCCCGCAGATCTCCGGCACGGTGGTGGCCATCGGCGCCGATGACACCCAGTTCGTGAAGGCCGGCCAGGCGCTGGTGCGCCTCGATCAGGCGGACGCCAAGGTGGCGCTCGATCAGGCGGAGGCGCAGCTCGCGCGCACGGTGCGCGATGTGCGCAACCTCTTCGCCACCAGCTCGCAGCTCGAGGCCGCCGTACAGCAGCGCCAGACGGACCTGAGCGCGGCGCAGAGCGATCTCGCGCGCCGCCAGCACCTCGGGGCCTCCGGCGCGGTCTCGGGCGAGGAGCTGCAGCACGCGATCGATGCGGTCAAGGCCGCGCAGGCGGGCCTGCTCGCCGCCCAGCAGCAGCTCGCCGCCAACCGCGCCCGCGTGGACGGCACGACCCTCACCGATCATCCGCAGGTGCGCGACGCCGCGGCCGCGGTGCGCAACGCCTATATCACCCTGGCGCGCACCGAGCTGCCCGCGCCGGTGGCCGGCTTCGTGGCGCGGCGCAACGTGCAGCTCGGGCAGCGGGTCAGTCCGGGCAGCGCGCTGATGGCGGTCGTGCCGCTCGATCAGGTGTGGGTCGACGCGAACTTCAAGGAGCCGCAGCTCGAGCGCATGCGGGTCGGTCAGCCGGTGAGACTCACCGCCGACCTCTACGGTACGCGCGTGATGTTTCACGGCTCGGTCGCGGGCTTCGGCGCCGGCACCGGTGCGGCCTTCTCGCTCCTGCCGGCCCAGAATGCGACCGGCAACTGGATCAAGATCGTGCAGCGCGTGCCGGTGCGCATCGCGCTCGATGCACGCGAGGTGGCGGCGCACCCGCTGCAGATCGGGCTTTCCATGAAGGCCGACGTGGACGTGAGCGGCGGCACGGGCGGCGCGCGCCTGCCGCAGCTCGCCAACGCTGCCGCGGGCTGGTCGACCGAGGTGTTCGGCTCGAGCAACGCGCTGGCGGACGCACGCGTGCAGGCGATCATCGCTGCCAACCGCTCCGCCCCGGCGCATGCGCTGGCCGAGCGCGCCGCGGTGGATCACGACCTGCTCGCGAGTGCGCAGCTCGCGGGTGCGGCGCGGCATCTGCACCACTGAAGCGGCGCGCCGCGCACGCTCCTTCGGATCAAGGCAATGTCCGCCGAGAATGCTGACAGACCGGCAGCCGGCGGCGCCCCAGTCGGGGTGCCGGCCGCGCTGCCGCCGCTGAGCGGCTCGAAGCTCGCGCTCGGCACGATAGCGCTCTCGCTCGCGACCTTCATGAACGTGCTCGACACGTCGATCGCCAACGTGTCGATCCCCGCCATCGCAGGCGACCTGGGCGTCTCGCCCGACCAGGGCACCTGGGTGATCACCTCCTTTGGCGTGGCCAACGCGATTTCACTGCCGCTGACCGGCTGGCTGACGCGCCGCTTCGGGCAGGTGAAGCTGTTCACCGCCTCGGTGCTGCTGTTCGTCATCGCCTCCTTCCTGTGCGCCCTGGCGCCGAGCCTCTCGCTCCTGATCCTGTTCCGCGTGCTGCAGGGCCTGGTCGCAGGCCCCATGATCCCCCTGTCGCAGGCGCTGCTGCTGGCGAGCTACCCGAAGAGCCGCGCCGGCACCGCGCTCGCCATGTGGTCCATCACGACGCTCGTGGCGCCGGTGGTCGGACCGGTGCTCGGCGGCTGGATCACCGACAACATCTCCTGGCCGTGGATCTTCTATATCAACGTGCCGGTGGGCATCGGCGCCGCGATCGCGACCTGGGCGATCTACCTGCGGCGCGAGACCCCGACCGCGAGAGTTCCGGTCGATGCGGTGGGACTCGGGCTGCTCATGATCTGGGTCGGTGCGCTGCAGGTCATGCTCGACAAGGGCAAGGACCTCGACTGGTTCAACTCGGGCGCGATCGTGACGCTCGCCTGCGTGACGGTGGTGGGATTTGCGGTGTTCCTCATCTGGGAGCTGACCGAGGAGCATCCGATCGTCGACCTGTCGCTGTTCCGCTCGCGCAATTTCTCGGTGAGCACCGTCGCGATGCTGTTCGCTTACGGGCTGTTCTTCGGTAACGTCGTGCTGCTGCCGCTGTGGCTGCAGCAGTACATGGGTTATACCGCGACGCTTGCGGGCTGGGTGCTCGCCCCGGTGGGCTTCCTGGCCATCGTGCTCAGTCCCATCGTCGGGCGCTTCGTCGATCGCGTCGATCCGCGCATCCTGGTCACCGTCTCGTTCGCGATCTTCTCGCTGGTACTGTTCATGCGCGCGGATTTCAACACCGACGCCACCATCGGCACACTGATGCTGCCGACGGTGATTCAGGGCGCAGGCATGGCGGCGTTCTTCATTCCGCTGGTGTCCATATCGCTCTCCGGGCTGCGGCCGGACCGCATCCCGGCGGCCTCCGGGTTGTTCAACTTCGCGCGCATCACGGCCGGATCCTTCGGCACCTCCATCACCACGACCGTCTGGGACCGGCGCGCCACGCTGCACCATGCGCAGCTCATCGAGCATCTCACCCCGAATGATCCGGTGACCGCGCAGGCGCTCGGCAACCTGCACGCCGGCGGCATGGGCCCGGATCAGAGCTACGCGCTGCTCAATCGCATGGTCGACGCCCAGGCGTTCATGCTGTCCGCGGACGACATCTTCTATGTGTCGGGGCTGCTGTTTCTCGCCCTGATCTTTCTGGTGTGGCTGGCGCGCCCGGTGCGCGGCGGCCTCGGCGCCGCGTCCTCCTCCGGGGCCCACTGACCGAAACGTCAGCTAGCGCGCCGCGCGCAGCATTTTCGGCGGCAGGAGCCAGATGAGCCGGCCGCGCGCGGCGCGCGCCGACCCCTGGAAGGACAGCAGGACAACAGCCATTTTCCTGAGCTCGAACGCCGCGGCTTCCCCGCCGGGCAGGCACGCCGCGAGCAGCCGGCCAAGACCGGGCTGGTGTCCGAGCACGGCAACTCGCCGCTCCCGAGTGCGAGCCAGCAGCGCCAGCAGAGATTCGGGGGATGCGCCGGGGCGCAACTGTACGCACTGCGTCGCCTCGGGCCAGCCGGCGAAGCGAGTGAGGATCGCCGCGGTCTCTCGGGCGCGGCGCAGCGGACTCACCAGCACCCGCGCCGGGCGTGGCGCGAGGCGCTTCAATCCCAGCGCCGCCTTGCGGGCACGCGCCACGCCCTGCGCCGACAGCGGGCGCTCAGCGTCGTGCGGCCAGCGCCTAGCGTTGCGTTCGAAGGCGATGGCATGCCGGACCACCAGCAGCTCCATGCGCGCGGGTCCGAGAGCCTCAATGCTTGATCAGGTGCGCTTGCGGCTCCGGCGCAGGCTGCAGGCTGGCGGCGGCGATGGTTGCCTCGTCCGCGCGTGCGGGCTGATCGGACGTGCCGCTGTTTGCCTTGCAGGCCGTATCGCTCAGTTCCTCGAGCCGGGTGCGCAACGCTCTCCAGCGCTTGCCCCGGACCTTGCGCCAGGATCGGGTGAGGGTCTTGCCCGCCTCCGCGGTCGTGCCGGCATGGTGCTCGGCCAGGCGCCCCATCAGAAACAGCGTGACGGCCGGAAGCCCGTTCGCGGGGTCGGCGGCGAGAGCGGCCAGGCGATTTCTGGCCATGTAAGCGTCCTGATGCGCGCCGAGCTTGTCCTGCAGGCGGCGCAACGTCTTGAGCGCCTCTTCCGCGGGCTTGCCGAACATGCCGGCGCCGGACTCGATCGCGTAGCGCAACTGCTTGGCACGGCGGCGAACCGCGTGGTAGTCCTCCATCGAGGACTCGCTGCCTAAGCTGCGGACGGATTTTCTGAGCTTGCGAAAGCGGCCGCGTACGCGCTCCGGCATGACCGCCATCGCACGGTCGGCGAACGCCCAGTTGCCGGCCGAGGCTTGCGCGCTCGCGAGGCTCAAGCTTCCAAGCCAGCGCCGCGTGGGCTCGCAGTCCAGCGTCCGGACCATGCGCGCGCGCGCACGCACCCGCTCCGCCTCGAGGCGCGCTTGCAGAGGCCCAGCCGCCGCACGCTCGTTTTCGGGCAACCCGGCGCAGTAGCGCGTGAGCTCCGCGAGCTGCACGTCGAGGTCGCGCGCCGCCCCCAGGGCACGGAGCACGCTCTTGGCGGTCCTGCGCCCGTGCGAGAGTGCCAGCGGCAGCTGGTGTTTGAACAGACCGAGGGTTGCGTCGATACGGCGCGCGGTGACACGCAGCTGGTGCAGTGCTTCCGGGTCGTGTCCCAGCCGCGCGCCCGGTTCGTGCATATGCCACGCGGCCAGCAAGCGATGCAACTCCCCGAGCGCCACTTCGCTCGCCGTGGTGCCGAGGTCGGACTCGCACAGGCCGACCCGTCCGAGCGCGACGGCAGCCTTCATATCCACCGGACTGCCACCGGCAGCCGGTTCGCCCTGGCGGGCGCTTTCCGGGCCCTTCATCGATGACCTGAGGATTGCGGGAGGTTTTCGCCAGTGTAACAAAGGCGGGCGGTCCCAGGCCCTCAGTCCTTCGGCTGCGCCCGTTGCGCCGCAGCGACGGGCACTGCAAATTGACGCTTCCTGAGTCACTTACGTATGATGCGCGCCCCCCGTGCGGCGGGGCCGGCTAGGGGCGCTGAGGAAGTCGTGCCCGTAGCTCAGGCGGATAGAGCATCGGCCTTCTAAGCCGAGGGTCGCAGGTTCAAGTCCTGCCGGGCACGCCAGCCGCACGACGAGGGACCGGACGGTGGACGTAGCTCAGTTGGTAGAGCCCCGGGTTGTGATCCCGGCCGTCGTGGGTTCGAGTCCCATCGTCCACCCCATTTTGACCAGGGCCGTTAGCTCAGCTGGTAGAGCAGGAGACTCTTAATCTCTTGGTCGTAGGTTCGATCCCTACACGGCCCACCAATTTTTCGCGAACCCTGCCAGCAGGTTTTACCAATACTCCCCATGAAATTCCTGGATCCGGATAGCGATGTAAACCAACAACAGATCCAAGGTGCAAAGGGTGTGGAACCGCGCATCGTTCGGGTCGGCGCGAAGCCCATCAGCCAGCAGGGCACTAGGTTCGGTATAATAATCAGTCAGTTACAACATCGATACCGCCGGACGGCGAGTCGCGGCAGTGCGCGGGCGGCGGCATGCCATCGGCTATAATGCGTGCCACCCCGACGCACGGCCGGCAGGTGTGGCCGCATCCGGCTCGTCCGGTGCGCACGGCACGGGCGAAAGTGGCGGAACTGGCAGACGCGCTGGACTTAGAATCCAGTGGGGAAACCCGTGAGAGTTCGAGTCTCTCCTTTCGCACCAGTTCTCCTTGGCTTCACTAGGTACGGTCGCTGGCAGCGGGGCTCGAGGTCCCGGAGCCGAGGATTGAATTGATGGAAGTCTCACTGTCTGACACGGGTGGTCTTTCACGGCGCCTCGAAGTGGCTGTGCCCGCCACCGAAGTGGCCAACGAGGTGCAGCAGCGCCTGAAGCGCCTGTCGCGCACCGCGCGCCTGAAGGGCTTTCGCCCCGGCAAGGCGCCGCTTGCGGTCATCACCAAGCAGTTTGGCGAGCAGGTGCGCGCCGAGGTGCTGAGCGATCTGGTGCGCAGCTCCTTTGCACAGGCCGTGAGCCAGGAAAACTTAAGGCCGGCGGGCGGGCCACGCATCGAGCCGATTGCGATGGGGCCGGACACCGGCCTGAAATACGCCGCCCATTTCGAGGTGCTGCCCGAGATCCGGGTGAACGCGCCCGAGGGCCTGGCGATCGAGCGGCCGGCGGCCGCGGTGTCCGAAACGGACGTAGACGCCATGATCGAGAACATGCGCCGGCAGCGGCCCGCGTTCACGCCCGTTGAACGGGCGGCGCGCGACTCCGATCGCGTGGTGTTCGACTACCAGGCGCGCATCGGCGGCAAGTCGTTCGAAGGCAGCGATCTGACCGATGTGAGGATCGTGCTGGGCACGCGCCAGGCGATGCCCGAACTCGAGGAGGGCCTCAAAGGGGTGCGCGCCGGGGAGCGGCGCACCGTGAGTGCCGTGTTCCCCGCCGGCCACCCGAACAAGAAGCTCGCCGGGCAATCCGCCGAGCTGCATCTGTCCATCAAGGCGGTCGAAGAGCACTCCCTTCCGGCGGTCGACGAAGAATTCTTTCGTGCCTACGGTGTCGAACAGGGCGGGCTGGCGGAAATGCGCGCCGAGGTTCGCAAGAGCATGGAGCGGGAGCTGGCGGATGTGATTCGCGGCCGGGTGCGCGTGCAGGCGCTCGACGCCCTCTACAAGGACAACCCCGTCGATGTGCCGCGCGCGCTGATCGAGGAGCAGGTGCAGCAGCTGCAGATCGACACCGCGCGGCGCTTGGGTATTCGCGATGCGAGCCAGCTCCCCCGGCGCGAGGTGTTCGAGGAGCCGGCGCGCCGGCGTGTGGCACTGGGCCTGCTGGTCGCGCAGATCGTGCAGACGCAGGGCCTGAAGGTGGACCGCGAGCGCGTGCAGGCGCGGGTCATTGAACTTGCGGAAGGGTACCCCAATCCTGAGGAGGCGCGGCGGGCGTACCAGCACAACAAGGATGCGATGCGCACCATCGAATCCGCGGTCCTCGAGGACCAGGTGGTGGACTGGGTGGTCGAGCGCGCGAAGGTCACGCAGCGGGCCATGACCTTCAGCGAGCTCACCGGCTTTGGCAAGTCCGAGGCCGATGAGGAACCTCAGCATCAGCACGAACCCCGGCACGACCCTCAGTACGAACCCCAGCAGGAACAGGCGGGCGAAACATGAACGAACGTGGCTTGAATCTGGTCCCCATCGTGGTCGAGCAGACCGCGCGGGGCGAGCGGGCTTATGACATCTACTCGCGCCTGCTCAAGGAGCGCGTGGTGTTCATCGTGGGCGCGGTCGATGACTACATGGCGAACATCGTCGTCGCGCAGATGCTGTTCCTCGAGTCCGAGAATCCGGAGAAGGACGTCGCGCTGTACATCAATTCCCCCGGCGGAGTGGTGAGCGCGGGATTGGCGATTTATGACACCATGCAGTTCATCAAGCCCGACGTGAGCACCATCTGCATCGGGCAGGCGGCCAGCATGGGCGCCGTGCTGCTCGCCGGCGGCGCGCGCGGCAAGCGCTACTGCCTGCCGCACGCGCGCGTGATGATTCACCAGCCGCTGGGTGGCTTTCAGGGGCAGGCGGCGGACATGGAGATCCACGCCCGCGAGATGCTCGAGACGCGCGACCGGCTCAACAAAATCCTCGCCAAGCACACCGGCCAAAGCGTCGAGCGCATCAAGCAGGATACGGACCGCGACCGCTTCATGGACTGGAACGAGGCGGTGCGCTACGGACTGATCGACAAGGTCCTGGAACAGCGCGGCGAGGTGCCGGCGCCGACCCCCGGAAAACCGGCCTGACTTGCCCTATTGCTTGCGGTCAGCCGAGCAAATGTAAAAGAGGTGAACTACGTCATATAACTCGCGTGCATAGAAGTACTTACATGTGCGAGCGCTCTTTGCTTCATGGCCGGACACCGTGCTATAAGAAACTGGCGTTCGACGTGCCTCGAGAAGTAGCGCGACGTGAGTTTATGAGAGACCTCGATGAGTGAAGACGCCCGCAGCCGCCATGACGACGGCAAGCTCCTGTACTGCTCGTTCTGCGGGAAGAGTCAGCATGAGGTGCGCAAACTGATCGCCGGCCCCTCGGTGTTCGTGTGCGACGAATGCGTCGAGCTGTGCAACGACATCATCCGTGAGGAGCTCGAGGACCGCGCCGAACGCGCGCGCGACAAGCTCCCCAAGCCCCACGAAATCAAGAAGGTCCTCGACGAGTACGTCATCGGCCAGGAGCGTGCCAAGAAGGTGCTCTCGGTCGCGGTCTACAATCACTACAAGCGCCTGCAGACCCGCACCGGCGCCTCGCGCTCCAAGGACGACGTCGAGATCGCCAAGAGCAACATTCTGCTGATCGGCCCGACCGGCTGCGGCAAGACCCTGCTCGCGGAGACGCTGGCGCGCCTGCTGAACGTACCGTTCACCATTGCGGACGCGACCACGCTCACCGAGGCCGGCTACGTCGGCGAGGACGTCGAGAACATCATCCAGAAGCTGCTGCAGAAGTGCGATTACGACGTCGAGAAGGCGCAGACCGGCAT
>Ga0137418_10000307_pt1 | contig 42673 bp, 35 predicted proteins | sample CZODoug3_1_2_16f_FD_122242 | JGI IMG/M metagenome (GOLD analysis project Ga0137418, IMG submission 122242) | Vadose zone soil fungal communities from Angelo Coast Range Reserve, California, USA - CZODoug3_1_2_16fungal (Hybrid Assembly) | ecosystem: Environmental > Terrestrial > Soil > Vadose...
CATACGAACTGACTGCAGGTTTCGTCGATGTATCTCGGGCCTGGCCATAGTGACGCTAGCGTGATTGCGATGATGAGCGTTTTCATTGGTGTACAGCGGTACATTGCACTTTCGAGTCCATCGCACACCAGCGGGCGTGCCCTCTATGTTGTGGGAAAACCAAGGGATAACCCAGGGAAAGGTGCGAGACGCGGCAATGGAAGATGTTTCCTACTTTTGGAAGGGAAATGATTTTCCATCGTCCAACTGAACTGGGAACCGCCCACCGCGTTTCACTTGGTTTACCCTTCTCGGATCACTATCCTTCAGCGGATGCCATAAGAAACTCGACCCAAACAGCGGCCGCCAACTCTTTTCGCTGGGGTCGTCGGTTACGTTGACGGATTCCCGGGGACTCAGCCAACAGGAAACCTTAGTCAGGTCTTGAGAGTGGGAGGGTCATGAGCGTAAACGCTTGTGGGTGTTGAAAAACTCGCCGTTCAGAAATTCGCAGAAATTGCATCGCGTCAGGATGCCCTATAAACGACGTTCTCGATTTTGCTGGACCTTTTCTACCCCTCGGCTGGGACAGTTTTTTCAAAAGAGGGGTTTTTCAACAGCCACTCGCCATTACACCAGTAAACCCGGTTAATCGCGTAAACGCTTGGTCACAATAGCGACGCGGACCGGGACTCACGGGCCCCGCATCGCCCATCCCCGTGCGTAACAAGTCGGCCAGCTTGTGCGCATCCACCTTGTCGCTCTTGCTGCCCTCCTTTAACAAGGCATTGCGCCGCGGATTGCACACCACAATGTGTTGCATCTGCGGCTGCAGCAGATCGTACAGCCAGGCCGCCCAGGTGCCTTCTTCCCAGGTCACATGCAGCTCGCCCCGTAGACCGTGGACGAATTGTAGAATGCTGCTGGCTTTGGTTTCGATGATGGACTCCATCACCTGCTTCCCGCCCTCATCCAGGACGGCGATCACAATGGCTTCCTTGTGCACGTCCATTCCCCTCAGTGATCACCCAAAAGCGGCCATACAAGAACACCTGAAAAGCGGCCATACTTTAAGAAGCGTCCAGGACATTGACAAGGGCGGGAGGGAAAGTAGCCTCTCGCAACATGGCGAATGTCTTGAAGGACGAAAAGAAACAGCAAATCATAGCCTTGGGACGACTGGGATGGTCTCTGCGAAAGATAAAAGAGGCCACACGAGTGCGTCGAGAGACCATCAGTGCCTACCTGCGAGGGGCGGGTGTAGAAATATGGCCGCCGGGAAGGCTAGGGATTGAGGATACTCCACTCGGCAAATTCGCCGAACTCCAAAGCGTGATCGGCGCTGAGTCGCTGCCACGCTGAGGATGCCCGGCAACAAGAACCAGGTCCCCGCTAGCTTGATTCGCCTCTGCGCCTGCGACTCCGCGCCGGTGTTGCGGACTCCTGAGGGTGTAGCAGAGTTCTTCAAAACCAGCACGGCTCCCAATACAACAATTATTTTGCACGAGCAGATGAGTCCCGCACAGGTAGCAGCTGGATTGGCTGTAGGGGGCATCTGCGGGTCTTGGGCAAGCTACGGCTTGTGGGCTGCTTTGCGTTCGCCGCACACGAATGCGGACCGGATGACCTCGTGAACGCCACAATCGGCCTTTTGGTAAGATCGCAAACAGAGCCATCGGAAACACTGGAGTCGCCTTTGGCGCGCCCGGACAGCCGCCGGCGACGACTCAACTCTCCATCGAATTCTTACCGAGATCTTGTGGTGGAACGCTGGGAACGTGTGCTCGAAGGCGGGTGACGCACCAACGCGGAATAGGGGAGCTCACTCGGTGCGTTTTTTCACGGGGGACAGGAGGACTGGGCACTTCGGGCGCGGGTTTTCGATGCATCGTCGCGTCTTGACGCGCGGGTCGTCGAAAGCATTCTAGCGCGACCTGTGCGAGCCCCTAAATTATGTGCGGCATCTATGGAATTTTTCGTTCTTCCACGCAGTTAAGTGGCCCGGAGCTGGCTTGGCTCACTTCGGCGCAGCGGTCTTTGCAGCACCGCGGACCCGATGGTCACCAGCGTGTAAGCCTGCTCGACGAACGCTGCGTGCTGGGTCACAATCGGCTTTCTATCATTGATCTCGAAGGCGGGGCTCAACCGCTGGGGAACGAAGATGGCACGGTCTGGACGGTCTGTAACGGAGAAATCTACAACTACATCGAGCTCCGGTTGGGGCTCGTGGCCCGTGGCCACCGCTTCGCGACCGAGAGCGATTCCGAGGTTCTCGTGCACCTGTATGAAGAGAAGGGTGCGGCTCTCCTCGAAGACCTCGAGGGCATGTTTGCTTTCGCTATCGTAGACACCCGGAACGAGACCCTCTTTCTTGCGCGTGACCGTTTCGGAGAAAAGCCGCTGTATTGGGCGGAGTTGCAAGGCGGAGGAATCGCTTTTGCATCGGAGATGAAAGCGCTCCAGGATTTGCCCGGCGTGGACCGGCGCTTGGACATTGCGGCTCTTGCCCAATTTCTTGCACTCGGCTACATTCCCGCGCCTCGAACGCATTGGCAAGGGGTTCGCAAGTTGAGTGCGGGAGAGCGGATTGTTCTGCATAGTGGGGAGCCTGTTCGCCCGTCGTTGTATTGGCGGGTGCGTTTCAGCAGGCGAGCGGACGTATCTCGCCTGCCCATCGAGGATGCGTCGCTGGAACTTTGGAGGCTTCTGGTCGCTTCGGTCCGCTTGCGCTTGCGCAGCGACGTGCCCGTCGGAGCGTTTCTCTCGGGAGGGATCGATTCAACCGCGATCACGTACGCTACGCGAGAGTTGATGCCTTCTAAGAAGTTCCATACCTTCTGCGCCACGTTCGAGGACGGGAATCTCAACGAGGCCCTCTATGCGCGCAGAATCGCAGAACAGCTCAGTACCGAGCATGAGGAAGTAAAGTTTTCTACCTTCGAAATGCTGGAGTGCCTTGACGACCTCGTGACCCATTACGATGAGCCCTTCGCCGATGCATCCATGCTGCCGACTTTCGCGGTCTGCCGCGCCGCCCGCCACAGTTGTACGGTCATGCTCTCCGGCGATGGCGGCGACGAGTTTCTCGGAGGTTATCGCGAGGCCTTTCGCTATTTCGGCTGGAACCAGCTTCGGCGATTCCCGGGGATGAATCAGCTCGCTGCTCCTGTGCGCATGTCCTGGGATGGACGACGCGGCGCGGGGCTCCTAGGCTTTCTTTCCAGCGATGATCCAATGTTACTGTCGGCGGCGCTGCCAGTGCAATCCGCCCTGGCACCGTTTCGGGAGGGCGCTCGTTCGGTTGCGGAACTGGGTATGCGGGAATTGTCAGAGAGACTCGCGAATCACGGACGCTTGCCCTTCCCGGACTCGATCATGGAAAACACGGCCGTCGGATATCTGCCGGAACAGATTTTGGTGAAGGTGGATCGAGCCAGCATGGCAAGCGCTTTGGAATGCCGTGCTCCGTTCTTGGACAGGGGCTTGGTGGAGTTTCTTCTCAAGCTGCCGAACAATTACCGTTTCGGTCGGGGCCACGGGAAGCTGTTGCTGCGAAAGGCTCTTCCAGCCGGAGTCCCCGATGAGATTCGCTGGCGGGGGAAACAGGGTTTTACGCCACCCCTCGCCGCCTGGATGCGGTCAAGTCTCAAGGAAAGAATGCAGGAGGCCCTCAACATCTGCAGACAGCAACTCGGGGAGATTCTCAACCTTGAGCCCATCCAAAATAGACTGGAACAACACTGGACGGGTGCGGACCATAGCAGCGAGCTGTTTCGCTGGTTTGCGCTGAGCCGAACACTGCAAGGGGCGATCCTTTGAAACAGTCCTTCGCAGTCGAGCGACGGTGTTCGTCGTTGGGGTCAGCTCTATAGTCCGCAGGTTCTACCTGACCGCTGCGTGGCCTCGGCCTTGACTTCGGCTTTGACTTCGGCTGTGCTCAGGCTTTCGTCGGACCGTCCCGCTCCATGACGGATTGGCGGGAGTAGTCAGCGTCACGGTGCTTGCACTTGTTGTCGTGCCGGCAGTAGGAATTCGCCATCATCTGACCGCCGCATCCCGAAACTGGGCAGGCAAACGAATCGGTGTTCTTGTCGCTTCCCTGTGTCATCTTCTTTATTTGGGATACGCTCCGTTTTTCAGCACCATCAATCACCCACGGCAATCACCCACGGTCGGCCAGCCTTGGCCGTAAATTCAAGTTTTTGGCAGTCCCCGGCAACGTTGAAGTTGTTGGAAACACTGGTAATATGAGTTCTGAAAAGCCTGGGGTCGGCGGTTCAAGTCCGTCCCCGGCACGATTTTTCTTTCGAGTTCGTGGCTGAGAATCGAAATTCCCCCATTGAGACTATGCGGATTGTCATTAAAGTCGGGACTAGTCTCATTGCACCCGAGGGGCGGATCGATACGGTGCGGATGCGGGCTTTGGTGGATCAGCTTGGGGTGTCGCGGCACGAGTATCTGATCGTTAGTTCGGGCGCGATTGGGTCGGGGATGGCGAACCTTGGGTTGGGGGAGCGGCCGTCGAGTGTGCCTCTTATGCAGGCTTGTGCGGCGGTGGGGCAAAGCCTGTTGATGCACACCTACGAGCAGCTTTTCTTTGGCAAGAAGGTGGTGGCGCAACTACTGCTCTCGAGCGACGATTTTACCTCGCCCATCCGCCACAAGAACCTGCAGAACGCGCTGCAGGAACTGGTCAAACTGGGCGTGGTGCCGATCGTGAATGAAAACGACAGCGTCTCGGTGCGCGAGCTGGTGGGCGCGTTCGGCGACAATGACGAACTGAGCGCGCTGCTGGCGACCACGGTACAAGCCGACTGGCTGCTCCTGCTGACCGACGTGGACGGCTTCTATATGCCGGACGGGCGGAAGAAGCCGCGGCTGCTGCGCACGGTGCGGAAGCTGACTCCGGCATTGGAAGACCTCTGTGACGGCAAGGGTAAACTGGGGACTGGCGGAATGCGGTCCAAACTGAGGGCGGCCAAAGTGGCCAGCGAAGCAGGCGTACACGTGGCGATCGTGAACGGACGGCATCCTCATGCGATCGAGTGGGCGATGGAGCGCAAGATCGGGACCTACTTCCCTCCGAAACGGAGAGCGCGATAGCCATGGCGAAGCTTGCGGAAGGTGCGCTGACAACAAGAGCCATGCTGGAGCGGGCTCGGGCGGCGGCGCCTGGCGTAGCGGAGCTTTCGACTGCGGAGAAAAATGGGCTGCTGACTAGGTTGGCCGAGGCGATTGAGAACGGCGCCGAGCGCATCCTAGCGGCGAATCGGGAAGATATGGTATCGAGCGGGCGGAATCCAGAGATGGACGAGGCCATGCGAGACCGGTTGTTGCTGACCCGCGAGCGTGTCACAGCCATGGCCGTGGGCGTCCGGGAAGTGGCTCTTTTGCCCGATCCGGTGGGCGAGGTTCTGGCGGAATGGGAGCGGCCAAACGGGCTGCGCATTCGCAAGGTACGAGTGCCTCTGGGCGTGATTGGCATAATTTACGAGGCACGGCCCAACGTCACGGTGGATACGGTTGCACTGGCACTGAAAACCGGCAATGCGGTCGTGCTACGTGGGAGCAAGGAAGCGGCGGCCAGTAATCAGTGCCTGGTGGAGATTATGGCTGGCGTCGGGGGAGTGCCGGAAGGCGCAATCCATCTGCTGGACTCGGGCAATCGCGACTCTGTGCGCGAACTGATCGAGGCGCGCGGACTCGTGGACGTGATTATTCCTCGCGGCGGAGCTGGGTTGATCACTTTCGTGGTGGAAAATTCGGTGGTGCCAGTGATCGAGACTGGGGCGGGAAATTGCCACATCTACGTAGACGAGGCGGCGGACCTGAAAATGGCCGACGAGATTGTGATCAATGCGAAAACACAGCGGCCTTCCGTGTGCAATGCAGCGGAAAAGCTGCTCGTGCATGCGCAGATCGCGGCCAGCTATGTTCCCCGGATCGCCGCGAAATTGCGGGAGCACGGCGTGGAGTTGCGTGGGGATGACGCGGCGCGTCGCCTCAGCCCGCCGGGGACGATGCAAGCTGCGACGGAGGCTGACTGGGGCGAGGAGTATCTACGCCTGTGCATGGCGATCCGCGTGGTTAGCAGTCTGGAAGAGGCGATTACCCACATCAACCGTTACTCCACCAAGCATTCGGATGCGATTGTCACGCAAGAGGAAGCGCACGCACGCCGCTTCTTGCGCGCCGTCGATTCCGCGGCTGTCTACTGGAACGCTTCCACACGTTTTTCGGATGGGGCCGAATTTGGGTTCGGCGCGGAAATGGGGATCAGTACCCAGAAACTGCACTGTCGCGGCCCGTTCGCGTTGGCCGAGCTGACTTCCTCGAAGTATGAAGTGATTGGTAGCGGCCAAATCCGGTAGCGGTCAGCTCCAAAGCTAAAGCAGCGAAATTTCCCAACCCGAATCTGACTAAACCGAGATCGCGCTCGCGCAATCCGGGCAGATTTTGTGGGAGATTTTGGCCTCGGAGTGGGTCCTGACGTAACGCTCAAAGGGTTCCCATTTTCCTTTGTCATCCTGGATTTTCTTGCAGGACAGGCAAATCGGCAGCAGGCCCTCGAGTGTGCGGACTTTGCCTAGCGTTGCCCTGAGCTCGTCGATGGTGCGGTCCCTGTCGGCCTCGGCTTGATCCCTCGCAGCCAGGGCTTTCTTCAGCTTGGTCAGGTTATGGCGGAGCTCAATTTGGGCTTGTACCTGGCGGCTGAGAACCCGCAGGGCTTGCAATTGATCGTCGGTCAGGTGGCGCGGTACGCGGTCCGTCACACACAACGTTCCAATCGCGTTTCCATCGGTTGTGAGCGGCGCACCGGCGTAGAAGCGAATCTTCGGATCGAGCACGACCAGGGGATTCTCGGCGAAGCGCTTGTCCTGTGTAGTATCTGGAACGACAAACACATCGGACTCATGAATGGCCCATGCGCAGAACGAGACCTCCCGAGGCGTTTCCGCAGCCGACACTCCCACCTTGGATTTAAACCATTGTCGGTCCGTATCCACGAGGCTAATCAGCGCAAACGGAGTCTGGCAGATTTGGGCAGCCAGATGGGTGAGGTCATCGAAGGCCGTTTCCGGCTCCGTGTCCAGAATTTCGTATCCTTTCAGGACAGAAATTCTTGTGGTTTCGTTGGCCGGCGCGGTAGCGATCATAGACCCTCCGTACACGGTGGATCACTTTCTTTCGAAGAACAACACTGTACTCCCGGACTTGGCTCCATTCAAGCAGGGTTCACCGCCTGTCTGGTGTCAGCTATTTCTTCCGGTTGTAGGTAAAGTCGTACTCGACCGTCCAGGTTTTGCCGCCGTCGGTGGTCATTTGGCTGAATTGGCGCACTTTCTCGGAACCCTGGTTGAAGAACTGCAGGTGACGCTTGACCTTGGTGCCGTCGGGCTGCGGCGTCTCTTCGGTGTAGAAGTCCATTACACCCTCTTTCAAGTTGCCGTAAAAGTGCACCATGCCGCCGACGTTGTCGACCCAAAACTGTTCCCAGCGTTTGAGGTTGGAGTTATAGGTGTTGTAACTCTTGCCGGAATAGGTGGAATTGAGGGAACTCCAGTTCTCCCAAATGACGCAGTCACCGATCGTACGCTCAATGTGGCTGATACCTGCCGGCACTCCATCCTGCGTTGTGACCGCGTCCCAGTCTCCCACCCAAAAATCAAACTGCCGATTCTCCGGCGTCGATTCGCAGGGCTTCTGATTGTGCCGGGCCTGCTCCAGCAGAGGAGCAAACTGAGCGTCGCTGTGAATCGCCTGCAAATCGGGACTAGCGGCCATCTGCTCCGGCTGGGCATACCCTTGTTTCATTGCCTCGGCCAGATGTTCCAGGGCGTGATCCTTCTCTCCCATGGAAGCGTAGACTTCCGCCAGACTGTATTCAACGTTCTGCGCTGGGGCACCCAACGCCTGTGCTTTTTGGAAGGCTGCCAGGGCCTTGTCGTTTCTCCCCACCCCGTGGAGACAGACGCCAAGCCGGTACCAATTCCGCCCATTGTCGGGGTGGCCTTGAGCGAGAGCTTCATAGAGCGGAGTGGCCTTGGTCCAATCCTGAGCTTGGTAGGCAGCATTGGCGGCGGCGGGATCCCCCAACGGATCCGTCGCTTGCGCGCAGGACAACGATGGGAGCGCTAGCAGCAAGTATGGAATCAAGAAAACACGCCTCATCGGTGGTTTACGCATAGGGTGGGTTCACTCGTTGTAAATTCGCGCTTGCAGCTGGTGCATGGGTCACACTCATACCACGAATGCCAGGGGAGGCAACCGCTCGAGGGGCGGGCTGCCAGTTTGCGGGGCTGAACGGTAAGACAGGAGGGTTGATGCAAGTGAGGTTGGCATCATGCACTGCGATCGTGAGACCATTCGCCTGTCGCGAATCGCGCTCAAATTGAGGTTCATTTTCGGATCTGCGCAAACGAAGGGACGGACCGCGTGGGAACGGGGACGAACGGGGATGCCCGAGGGTCTTTTGGGGCGTAGACTAAGTGTTTGCTCGCCGTTCGTTCGTAGCGCCACGCATGGCAACCCGTCCCACATCCCACAAAGTCGTGCAAAGGACCTGGCTGATCTGGGCTTGGACGTTTGCCATTTACACGACGCTGGCTCTGATCTTCGCCGTACAGAACTACTACTGGGGGCGGTCTGAGGGGTCGCATCCGGACTTTGGGCAGCTTGTCATGCGGAGTATGGTGAGCTTTTGGATGTATGCGGCACTGACGCCGCCGGTCCTTTGGCTTTGCTGGAACTATCCCATCCAGCGCAAACGGTTCTTCTCCCGACTGCTCCTACATTTCGCCGCCAGCCTGCTCTTCGTGACCATCCACGTGTCGGTGCGCATTTTTGTCTACCCGGTTCGCATGGAAGGGAAAGTCGTGCCCGTTAGTCCCGCTCTTTGGCGGACGCTGTTCCTGTTTTTCGCATTTGACAACATCGTCAACACTTACGCGATGATTGCCATCTTCGGGCACATGATGCTGTCGCATCGCGATTTGCGAGAACGCGAGCTTCGGTCTGCCCAGCTCGAGGGCAAGCTGGCCAAGGCCCAGCTCTCCATGCTGAAGATGCAGTTGCAACCCCATTTCCTGTTCAACACCCTGAACGCCGTCTCAGCTTTGACGCGTGATCATCCTGAGGCGGCTGAGGATATGCTGGTGCGGCTCAGCGACTTGCTGCGTCGGACTTTGGACAACGACGCCGAGCAGGAGGTACCGCTCCGGGCCGAACTCGAGTTCCTCGGACAATACCTCGAAATCGAGCAGGTCCGGTTCGCGGATCGCCTGAAGGTTGATCTGAATCCAGATCCGGACACACTGGATGCACTGGTTCCCAATATGTTCTTGCAACCGCTAGTGGAGAATGCGCTGCGCCACGGAATTGGGCGGAAAGCGCAAGGCGGGCGGCTGGAGATGCGGTCCTGGCGTGAGGCCAGCGATCTTCTTGTCTCTGTGCAAGATAGCGGCCCGGGCTTTCCCTCTTACTCAAGAACGCCCATGGAGGAAGGAATCGGTCTCTCCAATACGCGCTCTCGCCTGCAGCATCTGCATCCGGGAAAGCACCAAATCAAGTTCACCAATGCCCCGGGTGGTGGAGCTGTTGTTACGTTGCGGATTCCCTTTCGCACGGTGGTGCCGACCCAAATTCCTTCTGACGAAGCCATCGATATTTAGGTCAGACAATTTAGGTCAGATGATTTAGTTCAGACAATTCAGTTCGGGCGAACTCTGCGGAAAACCCGGAACTCAACTCCCAGCCCGCGCACGCTGTCGGTATTTTCCGGCGCGCGCAATATCCGCGCTATACCCCAGACAGAGTTTCCGTGTGACGTTCGCGATCACGCCCCTGGCAGTGCTCGCAAGGGACAGGAGCTCCTAGCCTAGGAGCCCCTGTTTCATTCGGCAATCCAGCTCAGAACGACAGCCGCAAGGCCATCTGGATGAAGCGTCGTTCGTTGGGAATGCCCAGTGCAGGATTGACGCCGCGTTTGCCGATGACCTCGAGGTGATCCGGCGATGGGAAGAAGTTGCCGAAATCATTGACGCCTCCACCCTGTACATAATAGTTCGAGTGGTTCAGCAAATTGTAGAACTCCGTACTGAACTGCAGCTTGTAACGTTCGGTCACCGCGAACTGCTTTCGAATCGCGAGATTAATGTTGTAGGCACCCGGTCCGCGAAAAGCATTGCGTGCGGTCATGTTCGAAGGCCACTTGCAGTTGGTTCCAGTGGAAACGGTGTCGCCCGCACCGTTCGTTGTCATGTCGCACGTGGGCAACTCCCCGGAACCGGTGAGGGGCTCGGCATAGCTCGCCGATGGCGCCAATGTTAGGTAGTTAAAAGTGTTGACGCCGGCGAAGTTGACAGCGCCTTCATTGCCGGCCGGTACATTGTTGGCGTTGCCGGTATATCGAATTGTGGCGCCGGGGGCGATTTGGTAACGCGCGAACGCCACGTCTCCACCGATGCCATTGAAGCTGTTGAACACTGCAAATGGATTTCCCGAATGTGCCGTTATGATGGGCGCAAACTCCCACCCATCCAACACTTGCCGGGTGACTCCACGGGTATCTTTAGCGTAAGGAAGCGCCCAGACCGCGCTGATTGCGATGCGATGTCGCGCGTCAAAGTCGGCACTTCCGTAGTCCAACTGAGGCTGGAATGGATCCAGCAGACCCAGGTTCTCGGTTTGTGGCGTTTCGCTGAACGAGGAACTCAGGTTATCCAAGCTGTGCGAGTAAGTGTAGTTAGCCGTGAAATCTAGCCCTTGCCTGAACAGGTTGTTCGACTGAAAGTGTGTGTTCAGTGCGTTGTAATGAGAGTAGCCGCCAAATCCACGCGTATTCATGTTGCCATATTGGCGATTGAGACGATCGAGATCGCATCGCGCCCCAACTACCGAGCACGAGGGATCGGCCAGATCGGTCCCCAAATACACGACCCCAGCTCCCTGCTGGTTAAGGTTCTCGATCGAGTAGTCGTGAATCGTGTGGGCTCCCGTGTATTCCAGAGCCACCACGGTGTTTTTCATAATTTCGCGCTGCAAGGAGAGGTTCCAGGACTGCGAATATGACGTCGGAATATCCTGACGCACGTAGCGCAGGCTGGGCGGTGGAAGCGGGACTTGCAACCCACTTCCGGCAAAAGGTCCCAGGTTCCCAGACGAGAGCGCCTGAGCACCCGCTTGACCGGGCGCCACCGCGCTCTGGAAGGTACTGTTGAATTGGCTCGGCGGGTTCTGGATCAGGTTGAAGGTAACGTTCCCGAAGTTTCGCTCATAGGCGATTCCATAGCCGCCGCGAATGGAACTTTTGCCATCCCCAAAAATGTCATACGCAAACCCAACCCTGGGCGCAAAGTTCTTCTTGGCGGGAGTCCACAGGCCACCCACAGGACTTGCCGGACTGTTGGCGGTGGCGGCGACGGTATTCACTCGGCCGGAAGCAATGCGATCTTGGATTGTGCTACCGGTACCCAAAACAAAATTCGAATCGAGATGCGGATCCTTGTTGTGTTGCACGCCGTAATATTCCCAGCGCAGGCCAAGGTTCAGGGTAAAGCGTTGCGAGACCTTCCAAGTGTCCTGTCCGTAGAAAGAAAGGTCGTTATAGCGGTTACTGCGGCTGAACGATGGTTGTGTGGCCGGCAATGTGATTTCGCAAGACGGTGTGACCAAGAGGTTGTGGGCGTTATCGCGGAAGCAAGGGAATTGTCCTTGAGGATCGATTACGACCTGGAACCAGCCTGACGCCGCATTCATCAAGTTGTCTGCACCCCAGGTCAAACCACCGTGAGTGCCGCCGCTCTCGAGGCCTTCGACAGCATTTTCGTAGGCCCCGAAGGTGCGATTGTCGCGTGTGTAAATGTATCCGCCGCCGACCCGGAATTCGTGCTTGCCATGATTCCAGCCCAGGGACTGCGCAACCTGCATTACGTTTTGCGGGCCGCCAAATGGAATCGAGTTGCCCGGCGTTGTGCACGAGTAACCCGGTAAGCAGAACAAGTTGCCACTGGTATCCGAGGCGGCCGTCTGCACGTTGAAATAAAGACTTGGTTGCACCGGTTGAGATGCGAGCGGTTGTTGCAGCGTCAGCCTGTTCACGTTCAGCTTAGTCTCGCTGACCAGGTTCGGGGTCCAGACGTGGGTTAGGGAGTAAAGAAGATTCTGATTGAGCTGCGTCTGGCCCGTGTCGAATCCTGCGTAAGGACTGGTATTGAGGAAGCCCGGAAATTCGTTTTGCTTGAAGTTGGCATAGCGGATAAACATCGACGTCTTGTCGCCGATGTTGAAATCGACCTTGTGCACCATGTTCAGAGTGTTTTGCGGTGCACCACCACCCGAATCCCCCGGAGACTGGTAGCTGACATCATCGAACAGAGGATTTGCGCCGCCGTTGGCCGTCGTATACGCCGTATAGGCCGCGCTGGATGTCGCATTCGCAGTGGCACCAATGTCTGCCGCCGCTAACTGCGCGTTCACGTGCAGACCAGGCCGTAAGGTGAACTGACCGAAGTACGCTTGTGTTGCCGCGGAGGAGGCCGCAATGAAAGCGGGGTCTGGGACGACCTGTATGGTGGTGGCTGAACTACGCACTCGGGTCCATTCGAGATTGCTGAAATAGAACATTTTATTCTTTACGACGGGTCCGCCGATGCTGAATCCAAACTGATTCCGCGTGTACTTGGCTTTTGGGTTGCCGTGCGCGTTATCGTCGTAGTCGTTGGAAGTCAACGCCGAGACACGATTGAATTCGTAGGCACTCCCGTGCATGGAATTCGATCCGGACTTGGTGACCACATTGATCACCCCACCCGAGGCACGGCCATACTCCGCCGAGAAATTGTTGCTCACAACACTGAACTCTCCCACCGAATCCAGAGGAACGGCCTGTCCTACTTTCGTGGTGTAGAGATCAACGTTTTCACCGCCGTCGAGCAGAGCATCGGTACTAGCGGATCGCTGGCCGTTAATGGAGACGCCGGACCCGCGAATGATCTGGTCGACGCCACCTGTACCGGAAGCGGAATCCTGGTTGACGTTCCCCATCGTCTGGACAAAGTCGTACGGGTCTCGCGTTAGGCTGGGAAGCTCGGAAATGCGAAACTGGCTCACGGTTTGGCTGATCGATGACGTTTGGGTATCGACTTGGGCGCCGCTCCCTACGACAACTTCCACGGTCTCCCCGGTTGCCCCCACCTCGAGCTTAACGTCGAGCGTGCTTCGGCCTCCGGGCGAAATGGTCAGCGTTTGCTTGAATGTGACGAACCCCTTTTGCGCGACCGAGACATCATAGCTATCCGGAGTGAGGTTACTGAGAGTGAAGATGCCGGCATCGTTCGTGACGGCGGTTCGAACGACCCCCGTGTTGACCGACGTAGCCTTGACCTCGGCACCCACCACCAGTGCGCCCGTTGAGTCGGTCACGGTGCCGCCAATTGCGCCTTTTTCGAACTGGGCGAATGCGCTTGCTGCAATGAGAATGAAGAACAGTAGGCCAACCGCGCATTCTGACCACTTCTGGGTACAGGGGGTTTTCATAGTTCACTCCTTCTCGAACCAACGTAAAATCAGGGCCCTGGCTAGGCAGCTGTGCCAGGCTCGTGCTGACTGACGTTATTTTCGAAAGCGAAGCAGACAAACACATTTGGTACGGACTCCTCGAATCGTGGGGTCATTCTTCTCTTTCGCGGGATGAAACACCCGAACTTCGACCCGCTCACCGAAACACAGAATGGGATGAAAGCCGTTCAGACGGGTTTGGAAAGCGCCCAACAGTGGGCGACGGACTCCGGAGGTATTTTGGATGGATGAGTCTAGAGCGAGAAAGGAAGGGGCAAGGAGTCGGGTGGAAACGACAGCAGCGACTAGGCTTCGAGCAACTGCTGAACACGCGCACGGTAAGTGCGGCTCAGGGTGAGCTTGCGGCCATCGCGAAGAACTACCACGTATTCCCCGCCAAACCAGGGCTGCAGTTCTTTGATGCGTTCCAGATTCACGATCGTCGACCGATGAATGCGAAGAAAACGTTCGGGATCGAGCCGCGATTCCAGGCTCTGCATGGTTTCCCGGATGAGATGGGTTTCCTTGCCGACATACAAATTCAGGTAGTTGCCTGCGGCTTCGACGTAGTCGATATCGGTAGTTTTGAGGAACAGGACGCGACCACCCGACTTGATGACGAGCCGATCGGCGGACTTCCTGCCGCTCTGCACGTCTTTCAGGAGGGAGAGCAGTTCGGCATTGACGTGCCCGCTGCCTGTCTTGCCGATTTTCTCCTTCGCCCGATGCAGCGCCTGCTGAAAGCGGCTTTCGTTGAAGGGTTTGAGCAGATAGTCCACGGCTTGCGCGTCAAAGGCGCGCAGCGCGTATTTATCGTAGGCGGTCACGAAAATCACGGCTGGAACGGCGCCTTCGAGAGCATCCAACAGTTCGAAGCCATCCACTTCCGGCATCTGGATGTCCAGAAAAAGCAAATCGGGCTTGTCGCGTTCTAGCAGTTCCATCGCGGCGCTGCCACTACCGCACTCGCCGATCACTGCAATTTCTTTGTCCTGGCGCAGCAAATCGTATATGCGTTTGCGAGCAAGAGGCTCGTCGTCCACGATCAGGGCTCGAATCGGCATTGCCTGGTCCCGGTTTGCAGACGTTTCGGATGTCTCGGTCGACATCTCGCCCGATCTCACGTCTGGTGCACCGTTAGACGTAACTCGCGACAAATCGTTTGTGGTCCCGCTCAGATCCGGCGTCTCTTCACTGGATACCGTGTTCATAATTTCTTCTCATTATTTTGTCTTATCTAGCGTCGAACTATGACTGGCTTCACCAACACTGGCTAGGAGACGGGTCGTCCCAAGCCCGTTTCCAGATACGATTTTAGGCTTTTCCCGGCCAATACCGTCCAGCGCAAATCCCAAGCCGCAACACAGGCGTTGCGATTGTGCCATCCGTGGTGATGGATTTCCACCACGGTACCACCGCGATCATTTCTCGAGAGACGAAAACGGACTCGTGTTCCCACGCACTCATCGCCCGGCGAACAGCGACGACGAGCCTCTGCACATTTCCACTCCACCGATTGTCCGAGGTTGAGGCGTTCCACAACCATCAAGCAATCGTGCGGCACCCGCCCCAATTTCAACTGGCCGCCGACAAAATCTTCCGCGGAGGCATCGGCCGACCACCAGCGTTGAATGTGGCGTTGTTCCGTCAACGCCATGTAAACCAACGAGGGTTCTACGTTAAAACAGAAAGCATGTGTGATGTACCGGTTCCTGCTCGGCGGCATGCCGTTCGACAGGCAGTTCGCGTGCCAATTCCAGCTGTGGTACCTCCAGCATCATGGCAGGGACAGGACGTATGCTTCTTGGGACGGATACCGCGGGTCGCCGATGTAGAGGCCGTCTCGGCACACCTCGGACCGATTCAGCCTCCGGGGAACCGGATTCCGCGATGCCCAGGCATCCGGAATTTCATAAGTTAGGATTGCTTCGGAGCCTTGTGTTCCTCGCTGGCAATCCATTCCCAAGCCCGTTTGCCATCGGCTTGGATTACTGCCCGTGCCTCGCCGTACTGGCCCAATCTCCGCAAAACCGTAGTAACGGTGGCAACGGGGTCGCGGTGATTTTCCAGAGAGAGTCCTTGGAAGCGGAGGCGGTCGCGGACCTGATGAGGCCGCAACGGCGTACCGGCCTGCAACAACGCCATCCGGCATGCGTTCGTCAAACCCGTGAGATGAGCACCGGAGCCCTCCGCAAAAACGCTTCCCGTGAGATTGATCATTTGCGCGGAGCAGTCAAAGATCGACGTCAGTCCCACCAACGTCTGCTTCACAGCTCCGATGCGCTTCATGATTTCTGAGCGCTGGCGCATCAGGATGTCGAGTTCCTGTTGGGCGGCGCGGACTACCTCCGCGGCATGGTGAGAAAGCTGGGAGTCATCGCTTCGCTCAATTGTGGGGATCGAATTGCCGTTCAATTCGTGAAGCGCTCGGCTAACCATGTCCAGTGCCTCCTCGGGAACAACTTCTTTCCCTTAGTTAGACGAACGCACTAGAAAAGGATAGACGTTCGGGCTGACACTCCGAACAGCGTGACCAAACGCTGTCTTTCTGGGACCGATGACAGGCAGAGAAAAAGAGTGTTATGAACGTCAGGAGGAGCAGCGCACCGTGATTGGCGACCGGAGAGTGGGTTTACCGAATCCGATTCAAGATGTCCGGGTCTAGGCGATGACAGCCGGGCGCGACAGATTGCGATTCCGAAAACCCTGCCGGAAGGCACGGCCAGGGTCACTGCAGGACAAGACGCATCTCGCGATTGTTCTTTTCAAAATTGACGCGCAAGACTTTTTCGCCGCCGGTCGCGAAATCGGCGGTGATGGTCTTGGATTCGTCGAAATCATGAGATCCGGATTGTCCGTTGATGCGCAGCGTGTGCGGCCCGGCAGAGACTGTGACCTCCCCAAAGTCGCTTCCTTGGACTCCGCGGAACACGGCGAGGTGCCGCTTGGTTTCGCCGTGCAGGTCGGCGGAATAAGCGAGCTTCTCGTCCACCCAAAGGGTAAGTTTGCCCTGGGCAAAATGGTGCTGCACCTCAATCTTCAGCTTCGCGGGCTGGAGAACGGGCGCTGCGGCCACGGTGGATGGCGTCGTGCTGACACTGAGGGTGGGTTGAGGACTGGCTTTCACGGCTACTCTGGCAAGTCTGGCAACTCGGATAGACTTGGCTGGAGCGATCGCTGGCGGGCTCACCCTAGGAAGGTCGACGGAGTAGATTGGTGGCGGCGCAGCGGGCAGCACAACCGGCAAACTCAGATCGGTTCGCGGTGCCCTCGTAAGCATAGTGGGTCCGAGCACAGGACTTGCTGCTTGGGTGTGCTTGTGGAACGGCACTCCGAAAAGCCCCAGGATGAGTCCAATCGCCAGGACGAGGGCCGCAGAAACCAAATAAAGGTTGCCAGGCGTCGTAAGCGGCGAGGGCGGATGAGGGCTCGGAGGCAAGGCCGATTTGCCACGGCTGGCATCACCGGGCTTGCCAATCTGTAGCGACGGCGGCTCAGGAGCGACGGCTGAGGTTCCACGAGACAATCGCTGCCGCAGTGCGCGAACCTCACTTACGAGCTCCGCACCGCGTTGATAGCGATGCAAGGGGTCTTTGGCAAGCGCCCGGTTGATGATGGCATCGACCTCTGGCGGCACGTCTAGATCGAAGGAAGTCGCAGGGACCGGATCCCAGTTGGCGACCTTGTAGCAGACCGTAACCGCACTGGTGCCCTGAAATGGCCTGTGTCCGGTCACCATGTTATACAGAATCACGCCCAGGGAGAAGAGGTCGGAGCGGCCGTCGATTTGCCTGCCGTCGACCTGTTCCGGGGACATGTAGGCGGGTGTGCCCAAGGCATGCCCAGGAAGCGTGACGGTCGAGAGATTGAGTTTTGCGATGCCGAAATCGGCGATCTTGGCGTGACCGTCGCCGGAGAGCAGGATGTTCGCGGGCTTGATATCGCGATGGACGACTCCCTGGGCGTGTGCGCAATCCAGGGCATCCGCGATCTCCTCCGTCAGCCTGAGCGCGGTATCGAGAGGCAGCTTGCTGGTCTCGGAAGAAAGCAGGCCGCTCAGTGATTGGCCGCCTACGAACTCCATAACGATGTAGGGCGTTCTTGTTTCGGCCTCCTCGCCAACATCGAAAATGGTGACAATCCCTGGATGAACGAGACGGCCAGCAGCCTGCGCTTCGTGGAAAAAGCGCTGGCGATAGTCTTGTTCCTCATCGGGGCTTTGGGAGATTGCCGAGATCGCTTTTATGGCGACGAAGCGATCGATTTTGGGATCGCGTGCTTTGTAGACGGCACCCATGGCGCCGCGCCCTATTTCAGAGACGACTTCATAGCGTCCGAATCGTTTCTCGGGTCGGCTGCCCATGCGTGTAAACAATGCTCTCGGCGCTCGAAGAGCGCCTTTTCTGGCGCGGGTCTCCGCGTCTAGCTCACGCTAGCGCAGTTGCACTCAGAAATCGCCTTACCCAAGTAACATCCGGGCAAGACCGTCGGGAGGGAGATCAAGCCTCGTACAGAAAACAAGCCTCGTACAGAAAATAAGGATCCGGCTAAGAGGAGCGCGGGGCGGAACACTTCAGAAGAATGCCGGCCACGAACGAGGCTACCGAGGCCAGCAGCCATTCAATGCGCCAGGACTGGACCACTTGCCAATCGAGAATGGTCTGCGGGTTCGAGAAGACGCCCGCCAGAAGAGCTGCGGCGGCACAAGCCAAGCCTAGGAAAAACGCCACCAAGGGCGCCATGGAGAGGCCGAACATCCCTTGTAAACTGCTGATTTCAAAACGTCCCAGCCATCCCGGGGAAAAGGAGACTTCGTCGCGTCCCTGACCGCAAGCGTGGCAAAAGGCCGCTCCCGGGACATATTCGGCTCCGCATTCGGGGCAGGCTGAAGCTAAACCAGCGGGGGAGGGCTGGAACGGAATGGTCTTCTCGGCGGGGGAGTGCCAGAATTCCTGGGTCGCATTGCGGACTGCTTCAGGCATAAAAAAGCTGAGGTAGCGCTATTGCCAAGCTGAGAGGCACGCCATCCGCCAAACACCTTGTCCTGTAGGATTATTATTTGCTTACACTTACGATGGAACCCGGGGAGGGCGCCGAAGAATAACGAGGCAAGTTTTACTGTCTGTCTGCATTTTCGCCTCTATTTGTAATGCGACCTTACGATTCTCCCTAGTCCAAGAAATCGAGGGAATAGCCAATCTGGTTCCCGCAGCCCGGTTCGCTATACTGTGCCCCATGACTGTCCACACCGGGGTAGCGCTAGGAATTGCTTGGTTTGGCGTGTGGCTGGCATTTTCAGCGCCTGCGGGAACGTCTCCTTCCGACCTACCCGTATTTCGTCCCAATGATCCGGTGACCCGGAGCGGATTCGAGCGGTTTTACAACATGGACTACGAGCGGGCCATCGCGGACATGGAGAAGGTTACGGTGCTGCATGGTAATGACCCCTATGCCATTAATAACCTGGCCGATACATATTTGATTCGAGAACTATTCCGCATGGGGGCTCTGGACCCGACGGACTACGCGAATGACAGCTTTATTGGGACGCCCCGGCGGCCGGCCACGGATGAGGCTAAGAAGAAGATTAAGGAATTGCTGGAGCGTGCAACCGGGCTCGAAGAAGATCGGCTCCGCACCAACCCCAATGATGTGGAGGCGCTGTACGCCCGAGGCGTTACGCGGGGAATGCGCTCCAGCTACACGGGATTGATCGACCGGTCGTGGCTCACGGCGTTGCGTTCGGCGGTGGGGTCGCGGCACGATCACGAGCGAGTGCTGGAGCTTTCTCCCACCTTCAGCGACGCGAAGCTGATTGTCGGAACCCACGATTACGTCGTAGGCAGCCTGCCCTGGGCGGTAAAAATGGCGGCGTCGTTGGTTGGGTTCAGCGGGAACAAGGAGCGCGGGATTGAGGAGCTCTATGCTGCGTCGAAGGGCGGAGGCGAGGCCAGCATCGATGCCAAGATTCTCCTGGCGCTGTTTCTGCGGCGCGAGGGGCGGTTTGACGAGGCCTTGACCCTGGTTCACAGCCTAACGCAGCAGTTTCCGCAGAACGTGATTGTGGCACTCGAACAGGGCGACTTGCTACGGGCGGCGCACCGCGATCAGGAAGCTGTGGCGGCGTACCGAAAGGTTTGGGACGCGGGCCATGCCGGGCACTTCCCTTTCGGCAGCTATGAACTCTCTGCCGTGAATATGGGGGACACGCAGCGGGCGCTGAAGGATGACGCCGGGGCACTGGCGAGCTACAACCTGATGGAAGGCGTGGCCCATCCAGCGCCGGAGTTGCGGCAACGGGCCGCGTTGGGTGCCGGGGCGCTTTATGATTTGCAACAGAAGCGCGAACTGGCGGTGAAACAATACAACCTGGTGGTAAGCCTGGATGGGTCTTCGAAGTGGGCGGAGACTGCTCGGAAGTATTTGCGCGAACCTTACCGGTAGCATTCCGTCTTTCCCCTGAATCATTGCGTCGCTGGGTTTGCCGCCGACGGTGTCGCCCGATAGGGCGCACGTCCAAACATGATGCCGGTTTCCACTTCCATCCGCTGCCCATCGCGCAGGTAGGGCCTAAACTTCCATCGTCTCAGCGCATCGGTGATGGCTATTTCCTGATCTGGAAATGCGCTGAGAAAGTGAATGTGTTGAACCTTGCCTTCTTTGCTGATAATAATCCTGACCGGAACAGAATTGAACCTGTGCTCAGCGAAGATCGGATCAACCCGCGTCATCACGTTTTCGTCGCTCGCGTAGTCTTTGATGCACACAGGGACAGCACCCCCGCCCGTTCCCGCTGTCGGACTGGCTTCTACGGGCAGCTTCATCTTCGTGTTCATGTCCAGAATCGTAGTCTTGAGCAGTCTCGCATCGCGACTGGTGAGCACCAGTTCCACTGCATGGCAGCGGATTTGGGTAGCAAGGACATACCAATGCAACTGCGCAACCGGAGAGTTATAGACAAAAAAGCTGAAGGCGTGACCGGCGACCTTGAGCACACTCGGCCGGACTTCCACTTTGTAGTCGGCCTGCAAATTGTCGTTCGTGTAATGAATCAACTCCCGCGCATTGGTCGCAGGCAACTGGGTAAAGAACAAGTCCTGTGCGGTGATCAAGATGCTACCTCGACTTGGTCCCTTGTAGGTCTCCACAGGCCTGAACTGCGCAAGCACGTAGAGACCGCTGTCGGACGGAGGCGGGCCTTCGTATTTCTCGGTCCAATCTGGAGGTAGAGCGTAGGTGATTCCGAAATACTGGTTGCGGAAGACATTGTCCGTCACGCTCCCGTCTTCCGGCCGCGGAGTCACGGAATCACTCGCGCTTGACCACGCACCTTTTACCAGAATGACTCCCTCCGGTACCTTGGTGAGGGGCTGGGTGTTGCTCGAAAAGTCGCCACCGCTCTGGGGAAGGTGTTTCTCGCCTGCCTTTTGGCCCCTGGCCAGCAACGGTAGGAACAAGGTGAGAACGGCCACGAAACAAAACCATCGGGGATGCATGTCTCTCCTTGGAGGCCAGTCGGTTCAGATCGGACAGCCCCAGTAAGCTAGCCACTTAGCATTTCCGCGCATGGAATCAACTGGCGAGACACCCTCGTGTCTCGCCAGTAGGCGCGCTGTCCAGTGATTGCAAACCAGTGATTGCAAACCAGTGATTGCAAACCAGCGGTTGCAAACCAGCGACTACAGCGAGCGCAGGAAGTTGAGCAGGTCCTGCTGCTGGCTGGATGAGAGGCTATCGAAATTACTCTCCACAACGTTGGCCTCGCTGCCCCGGCTGTCGTGGGCCTCGATCGCGTTGAGCAGGTTTGTGGTGCGGCCATCGTGCAACAGGAAGATCCGCTGTCCCAAACCCCACAAAGGGGCCGTGCGGAACTGGTCACCGCCCGCACCGCCCTGCGAGACGTTGTCTGCTAGACCACTGCCCATGTGATGGATCTCAATGTCGGAGAACGCGTTCACAGGTGCATTACTTAAAGAACCAGTGATTTTCGACGTCTGTGTATTGCCGACCACCCGATTGTGGCAGGTTGCGCAGCCGATGGCGCTAAACAGGGCGCTGCCATTGGCGATCGATTGTGCGCTCACGCTCGTTCCATTCAGCACGACCCCACCTTGTGGCGGTGGGGCCAAGGTCCGCATGAAGTTGGAAAACCCCGAGGCATCATCGAGACCCGCTGCTGCCGTCGCTGCGCCCGGATGGTTCGTGTCCTCTGGGTATCCGGTCCCGCTGAGGTTCAAGCAGCCTGCCGGGAGCCCGCGCCCAAGCTGGTCTTCTCCCGGCAGCGGGCGGTCTTGCGTGAACAACAGGTTGGAGATCCCCATCTCCACGTTGTAAGCCTCACCGGAAAAGATGTGCAGCGACTTATTCTGTGCTTTCCAGCCGAAGCGCGTGATGGTGCCATCATTGCCATTGCGGTTGAGCGCGCCGGAAATGCCAAAGTGGTTGTTGTTATTCGCTGCTTGGTTGTTCAACAGGGTTGAGTCATCCAAGTTCTCGATCAAGCCTGCGCCAAAGACCGGCGTGGGGATGCGGAAGATGATGTTGTTCGCCGCCTGTGCAGCACTAAAGCTGGGTTGCGGCAAGCTGCACGAGCCGGCGTCGGAGCGGCCGGTTACCGTGAACAGGTTTTCCACTCCGCCATTGGGAGCGTTGAGGTTGGCCGTGCCGTTGGCGTTAAAGAAGAACGGGAATCGGGCTTCACGGGTTGGGCCAGTGGGTGTAATGAAGTACGGAGTGGTATCGCTGGGGGCAACCCCGTTGCTAGTGAACTGGGCTTGGGGATTGGCGGCAGGACCGGTCCCGCCGACCGCAGGCTGCGCGTGACACGAACTGCAGCTATTCGAGTTAAATCGCGGTCCCAATCCGCTGGAAACAGCGTCAACCTCCTCGAAGCGCACAAGACCATCATTGAAAAACGCCAAGATGCCGGGATTGTCATTCGCCAACACTGAAGGGAGCGCCACACCCGTGCCCCGGTTGCCACTCTGAACTCCCGGGTCGATTTGAGCCAATGCCATTCCAGCGAGAAACAGCACCGCCAAAGTCAAAACTGCCGCGAATCTCGTTGCCTTGATCACGATTCCTCCTTAAGTAATGTTCTTTTCCCTGATTTGCCGAGGCGCCACCCGCGACTGGTTGCAGAGCCCTGAGACCAACATCCACAGAGGGGCGCAGTTCCACCTTGCCCGCGCAAAGCAGGTGCATCCTAGACAGAACTTTCCCCAAGGTTCAGACGACGGGTGGCGAGGCTAGTGGCCGAGGTGCACTTCCCACGAGGTCAAACTCGATGAGGAAGCATCCGGCGCGTACTCCTGAACATTCGTCCTGAACATTCGTCAGGGACACGCGACTCAGGTTCGTGTTGAGTTCCCACATTGCCTAGCAGTCGAAACTGCCAACACTCCGGCTGCGGGTTGGGCCGCTCTGTGAAAAGTGGCCGCGTCTTGACGCCCGAGCCGCGTCGTGGCGCGCTCAAAAGCGTTTGGCAAACTTGCGGACGAATGTTAGCAAATCCGCCTGTGATGTCAAGACTCATTTGGACGCTTTCCTGTGGAACCCGAGGCGTGGTGCGGTCTTTACGCCTTCGCGAGGTTATCTCGAATTCCCGATGGAGTTGCTGGTCTTGATCAACATGCACGGACATCAACATCATCATCGGTAAGCTGAGATATAGGTAAGCTGGGGTTTTCGGGAAGGATTGGAAGGAGCCCGTGCCAGCCAAGCGCGTGAATTGAGCGGGCGAACCCAGCAAAGGTGTGGGGGATTGCGTGCTCTGCCTCGCGAACCGATGGCAGTCGGTTTTCCGTCTAGAATAGGGTCTTCAGAATAATGCTTCGTGCGGGGTCATCGTGCACAAGAATGAGGAAACGGCATCGGCAGAGCCTAGCACGACAACCAAGGGAGCCAAGGCGACTGACGAGTTAGGGGACTTCACGACGACGTGGCGGCTCGTTCCGATCTCCTTGCTCGCCATCGTCATTGGTGTTGTCTGCGCATTTGTCGCCCTTGCGTTGCTTCGTTTAATCGGGCTGTTCACCAATCTGTTTTATTTCGGCCGTTGGAGCAGCGAGATGGTTTCGCCGACAGGAAACCACCTCGGCGTGTACGCCATCTTTGTTCCGGTCGTAGGGGCGTTGATCATCGGCGTGATGGCGAGGTTTGGATCGGAGCGGATTCGCGGTCACGGCATTCCCGAAGCGATTGAATCGATATTGCTCAGAGGCAGCAAAATCGAGCCCAAAGTCGCGCTTCTCAAGCCGATCTCATCGGCCATATCGATTGGGTCGGGCGGCCCTTTTGGTGCGGAAGGACCGATCATTATGACCGGCGGGGCGGTCGGGTCGATGATCGCCCAGCTGTTCCACCTGACCAGCGCCGAGCGCAAGACTCTGCTCGTGGCGGGCGCTGCTGGTGGCATGTCCGCTACGTTCGCTGCTCCGGTCGCGGCCGTACTGCTGGCGGTTGAGCTTCTGCTCTTTGAATGGAAACCGCGGAGCATGATTCCGGTGGCGTTGGCAAGTGCTGTCGCTGCCGTGGTGCGGCGGTACCTTCTGGGATTCGGGCCGCTCTTTCCGGTTCCGGCCCATCCTCTTTTCATTGGGCCGAAGGGTTTGCTGGGGTGCGTCCTGGTCGGTCTTTTGGCTGGCGCCCTCTCGGCCCTGTTAACCATGTCGGTGTACGCCGCTGAAGATGCCTTTCAACGCCTCAAGATTCATTGGATGTGGTGGCCAGCGCTCGGCGGCCTCGCGATTGGCTTGGGTGGTTTGGTTTTCCCCCAGGCGCTCGGAGTCGGATATGACACGATCGGCGGACTTCTCCAGGGCAGTGTCACCACTCGAGTGATTCTTGGGGTTCTGGTGGTCAAGTGGTTCATCTGGGCGGTGTCACTCGGATCCGGCACCTCGGGAGGGGTACTGGCGCCGCTACTCATGATGGGCGGCGCGCTAGGCGGCGTTGAGGCGATGTTGCTACCCAACGAAGGGGCAGGGTTCTGGCCGCTGATCAGCATGGGTGCGGTTCTTGGCGGTACCATGCGCTCTCCGTTCACGAGCATCCTGTTTGCCTTTGAACTGACACACGACGCCAACGTATTTCTGCCCCTGCTGGTCGCCAGCGTGATCGCACATGGTTTCACGGTCATGACCTTAAAGCGGTCCATTTTGACGGAGAAGGTTGCGCGGCGAGGCTACCACCTGAGCCGTGAGTATGCCGTGGATCCTCTGGAAATTCTTTTTGTCCGCGAAGTCATGCGGACGAAGGTTGCCGTTCTGGCGGCGGAGAGCACTCTGGCCGAGATTTGGCCGGCGCTACGCGCGGATCACCGCCAGGAACAACGGTTGCTGCCGGTCGTGAGTCCGGAGGGCCAGCTGATCGGCGTGCTCACGCGGGGAGAGATTGGCCGGTGGATGGAGGAGGACCGAAACGCTGCCCTTAAGCGGTCGCTCGGCAGCCTGGTGCGCCCAGACGCGGTTGCAGCGTATCCTGACGAACCGCTGCGGGTGGTTGTCTATCGCATGGCGGACAAAGGCTTTACGCGCATGCCTGTGGTGGAACGAAGCACGAGGAAGTTTCTCGGGTTAGTGGCGCTGAACGATCTGCTGAAGGCACGGACCCGGCACCTGGAGGAAGAGGTACGCCGAGAAAAAACGCTCCATTTGAAATTCTTTTTCCCGGGCGGGAAGATGCCTCAGGCACACTGAGGAGCACGACTGCCGGGGAGAGGCAGTGCAGTCGATCGTCAACACGTTGCTGTGAACTTTTTGCTCAAGGTTGACGTATCCTACGACAGGGGAACAAATCCCTCGAAGCCTGTCGAGAACAGGTTTCTAAATCTCACGCGAGGCAGTGCCATGTACTGTAACTCTTGTGGTAAGAACATTCCAGACGACGCGAATCTTTGCGCCTATTGCGGGCGCTCGGTGGGTTACCATGCGACGCAAAAGCGGCTCATGCGTCCGAGAGCGGGGCGCAAAATCGCCGGCGTATGCGCTGGATTTGCGAACTACTTCGACCTGGACGCTACGCTGGTGAGGCTTGTGTGGCTGGTGATTGTAATCTTTGGTGGGACGGGATTGCTGGCCTATATCATTGGCTGGATTGTGATGCCGGAAGAGCCGCAGGCGCTAGCGGCCCCCGCTGGATATCCCGCGACAAACACATAGGCGGAAAGCGCCCTCGGCGCTAGTCGATCGCTGAACCTCAAGCGAGAACCGGTTACGGTTTCTTCTTGGGCTTCTTTTTTTCGCGGCGTGGTGTGTCTTTGCTTCCCATGAGCTGAAGTTTCTCACAAGCTTTGCCACAGCGCTAGCCCAGCGGATCAAATTGTGCAACGGCGCTCATCCCCGCCCTCTGGCCGCGCCTCGCCGCGCCTCAAGGACTGGCAGTGGTCTACCCATCTCTCGGGCCTGTTACAATTTTCCTTCTTCCAAGACCCATCCTTTCATCCGAGACCAGTCAGCATCCATGAGCGAAAAGACCACAGTGCGCGAGAAGGCCACAGTCGTTATCCATCCAGCGAAAAACATCGAGGGCGGCATTCGGCTGCCCGGGGACAAGAGCATTTCGCACCGCTACGCGATGCTGGGCGCGCTGGCCGAAGGAACGACTCGGCTCAACAACTTTTCTACCGGAAAAGATTGTGCCAGCACCCTCGAATGCCTCCGCGAATTGGGCTGTCGCTGGGAGACGACGCGCAAGGGCGAGACCCTGTCTGTGGAGATTCAGGGAACGGGGATGAACCTGAGCGCCCCGCGGAATGCGCTGAACTGCGGGAACAGCGGGTCGACGATTCGCATGATGAGCGGCATGCTGGCCGGACAGTCGTTCGAATCGGAGTTGATTGGGGACGAGTCGCTGTCGCGCCGACCGATGGCGCGAGTCATGACGCCGTTGGCGGAGATGGGTGCGTCGATTACGTCGGCGGAAGGAAACCGTCCGCCGTTGAGCATTCATGGGGCGAAGCTGCACGGCATCGACTACTCGATGCCCGTAGCCAGCGCTCAAGTGGAAGCTTGCTTGCTGTTTGCTGGCCTGTTTGCGGAAGGCGAGACGATCGTTCGTTCTGCTATAAGAACCCGCGATCACAGCGAGCTCGCTCTGCGTGCGTTTGGCGCAGAGGTGACGCGGAGTTTAAGCGAAGTGCGCATTCACGGCGGGCAGCGGTTGCAAGCCATTGAAGGCGGAGTCCCCGGCGATATCTCGAGCTCGGCTTTCTTTTTGTGCGCGGCGGCGCTGTTTCCGAGTTCGCAACTGGCCATCGATAGCCTGGGCTTGAATCCCACGCGGGCACGGTTGCTGGATTTTCTGGTGCAGCTGGGCGTGAAGATTCGGGTCACGCAACTGGAAGAGTTGAATGGAGAACTCGTCGGCACCGTACAAGCCGAAGGTGGACCGCTCAAGGGCTGCAAGATCAGCGGCGGCGACACGGCTGCGCTCATTGATGAGATTCCGATTCTTGCGGCGATCGCGCCCTACACCTCCGATGGAATTGAAATTCGGAACGCCGGCGAACTGCGCGTGAAAGAGTCGGACCGCATCACTTCGATTGTGGGGAACCTTCGCGCCATGGGCGCGGAGGTGGAAGAGTTTCCCGATGGTCTGCGCATCCCGGGCGGGCAAACCCTACATGGAGCGAGCATCGATTCCTTCGACGACCACCGCATCGCCATGGCATTCGCCGTAGCAGGACTCCGTGCACAGGGCGAGACGCAAATCGATGGAGCGGAATGCGCCAGCATTTCGTTTCCTGGATTCTTTGATTTATTGGAGAGTCTCGTCCGCCGCTAACGCGAAGTGTAAGGTTCCTTCCTCAACGTTTGTAAAGTTTGTTTGCGAACAACCCCGGCCCGTTCGCTGCCATCCAAGCAGCCAGAAGCAATACACACCTCCTGCCCGAACCGCCACTTCGTCTTGCAGGAGACGTGTGTTCCAATGGAGGAATCATGAAACGCGCCATGTTGTTGGTATTGGCAAGTTTTCTGTTCGCCGCTCCTTCGCTTTCTCCTGCGCTTTTCGGACAAGCCTTGGGCGGAGATCGTTTTGAGGGAGGCATTTTCACCGATTACTTTGGACTGCAACGAACCACACCCAACATCAATTACATCGGGCTGGGCGCGCGGGCCGCATTCAATCTGCGTCCAAATTGGCAACTTGAAGGCGAAATGAACTACGACTTCAAGCGCAACTTCACCAGCACTTTCAGCGACGGCGTGAACACGCAGTTGGTCAACACCCGGCTGCGTAACCTACACGGGTTATTTGGGCCAAAGTATGACTTCGGCAGTGGGCCAGTGCGGTTCTTTGTCACGGGCAAAACCGGCTTCGTTAACTTCAGCGTGTCGGACCAGAACGCAGCGGCGGGATTCCAGGGAGCCCTGGGCGGCGTCACTTCCGGGAATACGCGGGTTGCATTTTATCCGGGGCTCGGAGTCGAGGGCTTCAAAGGACCGATTGGACTGCGCCTGGATGCCGGTGATGAGATGTACTTTGACGGCGGCGTGCGGCATAACATGCGGGTCACGTTTGGGCCGCAGTTAAGGTTCTAAATCTCCCCCAGACGAGGGAGCGTCGCTACTGACGCTCCTTCAATTGCGGGTGGCTGGCTGGTGGGAGTTGAAACGGAAATTCCACCAGCCAGCTTCCGATTGGAATCCGGAACACAAACTCTTCTGTCTTCTTCCAGTCCCCCACCCACTTACCGCGCGAGGGGAAGAAGATCCATCCCGACACTTCCGGCGTGGCCGAGTCAAGAACAACGTCCTTCAATCCCTTTGTGCTGAGGAAATCCAGCATCTCGCTCACCAGCTTCTGGTGCTCACGCAGGCGGTCTTCGTTCTTCTCCACTCTCTCAGGCCGTTTTTCCAAGTCCTTGTCGGTCTGGTGCATCAGGTCGTCGGTCTGGTTCTGAATGTGGTTTGCCAGGTTGTCGGGATCCCAGGAGCTGAAGCGCCATTGCGAATGATTGACGAACTCAAGACTGGCCTTGCTCTGTTGAACTCCGAGGGGCGAGGCGCCTTTATTACTGACGCTCAGGAACACGCTCATCACATGCCCCGCGCGGCGCTGCGATTGGGTAAGTTCACGAGGATCTACCCCCAGAGTCACGACGAGACCGTCCTGCGTGATGGTGTACCGATCAAGATTGTCGGAGGCGGCCGGATCTAAAGAACAGCCCGAGGCACCCTGCTCCCAGCGCAGAGTTGGCACGGTCGAGTCTTTCTTCTTGGCGAAACCAGCGGTTGACAGCAGAATCATGGCGAGCAAGTAGAGGGCTAAGTTCTCTTTCACTCGCAGCCCACCGTGAAATTCATTTTCGCCATCATTCCTCCTCGTCGTCTCTACAGCCCAGAGTATTCGTGCCCTCAGGATCCGGCAACCTTGCGGAATCGAAGGTAGCTCATATATCTTCGGGAAGCCCTCGCCAAACTATTTTTAGGAGAATTCCCCATGAAGCGTATCCTCGCCGTTTTCCTGCTGCTCACGACCAGCGCCGTGCTTTCTTCCGCTCAAACCAAGGCGGATCGAGATCGCGCCGTTCAGTATTTAGAAAAGACCCGCCAGGGCGTCCTGGACGCGACTCAAGGTCTCTCTCCCGCGCAATGGACCTTTAAACCCGCTCCCGACCGCTGGTCGGTGGCTGAAGTGATGGAACACATTGCCGCAGCAGAGGACCTGCTGTACGGCATGATCCAGGAGCAGGCCATGAAGGCGCCTGCCCGTCCCGCCGGTGAGGATGTGAAGGCGCTCGACGAACTTGTGCTGACGGCGATCCCTGACCGGACCCACAAAGCGCAGGCCCCGGAACCGCTGAAGCCCACCAATCGATTCGGCTCTCCGGAAGCAGCAATCAAACACTTCGAGGAGAGCCGCGCCAAAACGGAAGAGTTCGCTAAGACGGGACAGGGTCTGCGCGATCACGCCGTCGATAGTCCGTTGGGCAAGAAGCTCGATCCTTATGAGTGGATCCTGTTCATCGCCGCCCACAGCGAACGCCATACCAAGCAGATTTTAGAAGTGAAGGCCGATCCGAACTTCCCGAAGAGCTAGCCACACCGGCAGGGGCGCAAGAGCGCCCCTGATCCTTACTTCACTTCTCCTTTTTCTTCTCTTGCTCTTTTTCTTCGGCAGCGGGTTAGTTTTGCGCTTATCGGGCCACGAATCTCCAGACGACAACGGCCACAAACACGGCTATCCCGGCCATGTAACCCCACGCTCGTCCCTTTTGGAGCTTCTCATGGTCTATCATGAAGCACCTCGTCAGATTGAATCTACTATGCCACACGCCCCATGCTAAGGCGAGTCGGATGGATTTTCAAACTGACCCACTACCTTTTCTTCAATTCCCTACAGCCCTTTCCGCAAAGTCCAGTATGATGGTGCGGCGCAAATATAGGGCTCGTTACATATGTCCAGACTTTCACGAAACAGCAATGTTTTAACGTTTACCTTGCTGGCCGCATTTGTGTTCGTCAATGCCGCCAAGGCACAGTTGCCCATCACGAACGACCCACCGTTGTACGGCCCTTGGAACGGCACTTTCTTTCCCGACGGAGACGGCTTGCGCCAGCGCATGGTAAAAGACGACTCCGTTTTGCGCGCCGACTCACCCTGGTCGATGTATTGCTGGGTACGCGTCGAGGAAGCTCCGAAGGCATTCATGCTGCTGGCTGGCGTGGGCGATGTCGCGGAGCAGTATCCGCGTTACCTCGCCGCGGATGCGGGCCACGTCACACTTTGGATAGGCAAAGACAACAGCCTTTCTGCAGTGGCCGGTCTCGACGCCGGAAAATGGCAAATGCTGGCAGCGACGTTTGATGGGTCGAAGTTCCATATCTTTAATAATGGCACGGAGATTGGCAGTGCCATCCTTGCTCTAGGCTCCGTAAGCCCCCTTTTGCAAATGGCTCCCGCGAAGCTGCCTCACGGTACTCTAATCCCAGTTTCTGCGCTGCCCCCCGCGAAGCTTCCCCTCCCGGAGGCACAGCATTTTGGCGGCAAGATCGCTTACTTCACGCTGCTGCGGCAAGCACTGACCCCGGTCGAAATCGAGAAGCTTTCGCACGAACCGCCCGATTTTGACTCTATTCTGTTTGAAGAGGGATCAAAACCGTGGCCTGTCCAGACCCGCGGCCAAGCCGGATATCGCGCACCACAAGATCCTTCCACACTGCCGCACGGCAAGGCTCCGTTCTCAAAACCGGTAGCCATTTCCGTGCCTGCTTCGCATTCTTCGTTGCAAGCTGATGGAGACGACAAGTGGATGATCGCTGGCGGCTGGAAGTTGAGCGCCGCGCCTCAGGTCATCGCCGACGCAGCCGCGATTTCGCAACCCGTCTTCGACGCCAAAGACTGGCTGCCTGCCACGGTGCCCGGCACAGTGCTCACGACCATGGTCGACCGGGGAATCTATCCCGATCCCGACTACGGACTCAACAATCTTGCCATTCCCGAAAGCCTGAACAAGCAAGACTATTGGTATCGCAATGAATTCAAGGGACCCAAAGCCGCTCCGGGGCGGCGCCTCACGCTGACGTTTGAAGGCATCAACTACAAAGCTTTCGTTTGGTTGAACGGCAAGAACCTGGGCACTATCACTGGAGCGTTCATTCGCGGCGTTTTTGATGTCACCAGCGTTCTGAAACCGGGAGAGACGAACGTTCTGGTCGTTCGCGTGTCGCCACCGCCACATCCTGGCATTCCGCAAGAGCAATCCATCAGAGGCGGCCCAGGCGAAAACGGCGGCTACATGTGCCTCGACGGCCCTACGTTCGTCGCCACCGAGGGATGGGATTGGATTCCGGCGATCCGCGACCGCGACACGGGAATTTGGCAACCCGTGGTCCTGACGGTATCGGGAGGCGTAACGATTGGCGACGCGCAGGTAGTCACGAAATTGCCTTTGCCCGCGATCAACCGCGCTGACGTCGAAATCACAGTGCCTCTGGAGAACGCGTCCGCGTTGCCCGTGCAGGGCACCATCAAAGCCAGCTTCGATCAGACCGCAGTCACGAAAGCAATCACCGTGCCTCCAGGAAAAAGCATCGTCACGCTGACTTCCGCTGAGTTCGCACAGTTGATTGTCCAAAATCCCCGCCTCTGGTGGCCTAATGGCTACGGCAAGCAGGAGCTTTACAACCTCAAGCTCTCGTTCAGCGAGGGGAACACAGAGTCCGACAGCAAACTAGTCCGCTTCGGAATCCGTGAGGTCACCTACGAGTTGAGCTTGTTCGACCAAGCCGGGCACCTGCGGCGGTTGGAATATTCCCCCACGGCCGCTCGCGGCCACGAGCGGGTCGTCAACGTGACACACGAAGGTATGCGCGAAATTCCTCCCACCGATCCCCCACCTCCCGACTGGCCTCCCGAATGGCGCGAAGGCTGGAAGTCCTGGGCCGCTTCGCTCATGCCCGGAGGCGAGAAGTCCGTTGCGGTCCGCGCGCTGGAAGATGTGAAAGCCGCTCCCTATCTCGTCATCAAGGTGAATGGCGTCAGAATCGCCTGCCGCGGCGGCAACTGGGGCATGGACGATTCGCGCAAGCGAGTCTCGCGCGCACATCTTGAGCCCTTCTTCCGCCTGCATCATGACGCGAACATCAATATCATCCGCAACTGGGTCGGCCAGAATACCGAGGAAGTCTTCTACGACCTTGCCGACGAGTACGGATTGCTCATCTGGAACGACTTTTGGTCGTCCACCCAAAACTACAACATCGAGCCCGAGAATCCGGCGCTATTCCTCGACAACGCCCGTGACACCATCCTGCGCTTCCGCAATCATCCCTCGATTGCGATGTGGTGTGGACGCAATGAGGGCGTTCCCCAGCCCATCATCAGCAACGGCCTCGCCGACCTGATTGATTCCCTGGACGGCACGCGTTACTACTCTCCCAGCTCCAACCAGGTCAACCTGCAAAACAGCGGGCCTTACAAGTATCAGGACCCGACGCTTTACTATTCGACCCTGAATCACGGCTTCTCCGTCGAAACGGGAACTGCATCTCTTTCCACGCTCGAGTCCTTCCGGGCGTCTGTTCCTAAAGAGGACCAGTGGCCTATCAATGATGTTTGGGCTTACCACGACTGGCACTACAGCGGAAACGGCGAGAGCGCACCCTTCATGGCGCAGGTGCAGACTGAGTTCGGCGCCGGTACCAGTCTCGAAGACTTCGAGCGCAAAGCGCAAATGCTGAACTACGTCAACCATCGCGCGATTTTTGAAGGCATGAACGCGCACTTGTGGGCTCCGAATAGCGGCCGCCTCCTATGGATGACGCAACCGGCATGGCCCAGCAACATGTGGCAGATTCTCAGCTCGGACTACGACACCCAGGCATCGTACTACGGCGTGAAAAAGGCGTGCGAACCGCTTCACATCCAGTTGGACTTGGCGACCTTCGATGTCGACGTCGTGAACACAACCACGACGCCGCTCGCGGGATTGTCGGTCATTGCCGACGTTTATTCACTGGACAACAAGTCCCTGCTTCATCACGAAGAGAAAAAGGACGCTGGCACTGATGGCGTTACTGCTGAATTCAAGCTCGATCTGGCGCCACTCATGGCGGCGAACGTTGTCCTGGTAAAGCTGCAATTGAAGAATGCGCATGGCCAGCTACTCTCCGACAATCTGTACTGGCTGTCGGTCGACTACGAGAACTACCGCCAACTCACCAGGCTCCCGGCGGCGCAGATTGCAGCGACAGCTACGTTCTCGCGTAACGCCGAGAAAGCCCTCGTGAAGGTTCACGTGGAGAACCAGGGAACCGCGGCAGCTTTGGAAACGAAGTTGACGCTTCTGGGCGCGGACGGTGCACGCATTCTTCCGGCATATTTCAGCGACAACTATGTTTCACTCTTGCCGGGAGAAGCGCGGGAAATCGAGATCGAATACCCTGCCACAGCCGCGTCGACGACCCCACAAGTAGCCGTTCGCGGATGGAACGTTCCTTCGAAGATTGTGCCGGTGACCCTTACGGGAGCTACCCACAACCATTTGTGAAACCAGGTCTAGAACCCCACGCCGAAGTGGACGCCGAAGGTGACGGGATTGGTATCCGGACCACCAAGCGGCCGGTTAAACCGCACGGGTAGAACCGCCTCGGCGAAGTAGACTTTGAAGAAACTGCCTTCACGCTTGATCGGCCAACTCTTATTGACGAGCGGTGTGAATCCAAGCTGCGACGAGTTGACATCGAACGCAGCGCGACCTCCGACGGCAAAACCGTGCCCAATACCCCAGACGAGGCCCGGATGAGCTTGCGAGGAGATGTCGTCGATCGTCGCCGCAAATGGTTCGGATGGTGTTCACCTTCTTCATCAGCTTACGGCTGAACTCGACCGTCTGTTCCATTTGCCCTTGAAAGCGCCGGAAACCGTCGGCTGTCGCTCTGATCTCGGTACTGTTTTTTGCCGCTGACTCCGAGGCTCCCTGCGCGGTGCTGGCGGCGGCTTTGAGCTGGTCCTGCGTGTTATTCGAGGAGGACAGCACGGTGGTCGCATCCTCCTGAATGTTTTTCACCGCCTCGTGCAACCGGCCGAAAACGTCCTGTAGTTTGTCGGCGGCGGCGGCGACACCCGCTGCCTGCGAGGTAACGGAACGGCCGTTGTGGATGTTCGTCGCCATAACGCTGAGGTCATGGACCATGCTGCTTATGGCCGTGGCGGTTCGACCTATCTCGTCGCCGCCAAATTGGGGAAGCTGAATCGTCAGATCGCCCGTGGCCAGCGAGCGCGCCGACTGCTCCAGCGTTCCCAAGGGACCGGCCATGAGCCGGCCTGCGAACCAACTGATCAAGAGGCTGGCCGCGACGCCACAGAAGACCAGAGTTCCCAGTACTTCAATGGTCGCTTTGCCCCGCTGTTTCTGATCCTGGACCATAGCGGCGAGATGGTTCTCCTCCTCTTGCGTCAACGCCTGCGCCAGTTCTTCGACGCGCGCCATTTCCCCTTGCATGCTGGCCACCGTAGAGCGTGCAGTGGCGTCGTCGTTGCCGCACACGGCCTTGATCACCTGAATTTTTTCTGGGGCAATCTGTTGCAATAACTGACTGAGTTCGTCGACTCGGGGGTTACCGGCGAGGGCTGCCTGCAAACGCTGCACGCTCTCATCCAGCGCCGAAGAAGCGCCGATGGCTGAGATGGCGGCGGTCCGCCGTTGTTCCACATCCGCGGCGCTGAGGAGCTGCGCCTGGGCTCGGCCCATCGCCAAAATCGCGATTTGGGCCGCGCTGGCGGCATGGGCTCGGGTCTGCGAGATGCTGAGCGCCGCTTCTGTTGTCCTGCTATTGCTGTAGATGGTATAGCCGCCTACCACGCCAACTGAAAGCAACCCGAGGATGTAGACACCGGAGACTGCGAGAAGTTTGTTGGCCCAGCTGATATCAGCGATCCGAACCATATGGTTTACCGGAATCTCCAGGTTGCGCAGGCACGGACGAAGGTCGACGACCGCACCTTCTACTGCTCCTATCGGCCCAGTGAAGGGATTCTTGATCGGGTTGGCGTGCCGCAGGAGGAAGAGGGTTCCGGCACTTTGGTGTTCTGGTAGATCGAGGTGAGGCAATTGTGCTTGCGCGGCGGGTTAGGGGCGGGTGAGCGAGTGGGGATTGACGGCGAAGCTTATGGCGGGTTCGACTGCCGACCAAAGTGGCGGCAGGAAAGCTCCTGCCGCCCTAGATCAATTCAGTGATTTTCCCGCTACTTGCCCTTGCGGTCGCGGTGCAGATCACCCTTATCGTGCCGGATGTCTTTCCGGTCCTGGTTGCGATCCGCCCGATCATGGCGTAAATCGCGCTTGTCGTGATTGATGTCGCGTTGTTCCGCTCTTGCGGCGGCGGTGTTGCCATTCTTCAGGTCCTGATTGCGCTCGGCGCGGTCCTTGTTGATGTCCCGCTTGTCGTGGTTGATGTCCCTCTGATCCTGGTTGCGATCCACGCGGTCTTGCCGCAAATCGCGCTTATCGTGGTTGATGTCGCGCTGGTCCTTGCGAACATCGCGGCGGTCTTGGCGCAGGTCCTGCCGGTCGGCCGGAACATCACCGGTAGCGGGCGCCTGGGCCAGCGTGAACATTGAAATCAAGGATACGAAGATCAGCGTCAATAGACTTCGTCGCATAGTGTTTCTCCTCTGGGGGTGTCAAGATATTCGTTCCGAAAACGGTTCTCCGCCTGGGGATGGAAGAAAAGCGTTTTCGCCGTACGCAGGAGGAAACACGGACACCCGGGAAAAGTTTCGCGGGAAATTTGGCTTTGGGAAGTAACCTCGGTCGGGAGCGAATCGGACAAGTGGCAGGACTACTGCAGCGACGTTACGGCCAGTGGAACGGATTCGCGCACGCCTCCGCGCTGGGCCGCCATTTCATTGAGAAATTCCTCGGGCGAAAAACTGCCTCCACGAAGGAACAAGGCGAGCAACGGATCGGCGTCGAGTCTCGCGGCGGTGGGCGATGCGGGACTCAAGTCGACCTCTTCCGGTTCGACGAGGATTTGCGGCGCGCGGGACGATTCGCCACGCAGGCCTTCTAAGAAGGCCGCGACCTTGGCCTGCTCATCTTCCGTCTTTTGCAGGAACTCGACGCCCATGCCAATTTCCGGATGCGTAACCCGCACAGTCCCTTCTGCGCGCAAGTCGTGGATCCCAGCATGCATTACCAGAGCAACGCGCGTACGCAACGGAAAGGGCGCGTTGATCTTCAGGTAGCACGCGTGCGTGCTGAGGTCGGTCAGCTCGGCAGGCACAGGGGCGTCGGACTCATCCGCTGTTCCGCCGGCTACGCCTTCCAACCATTTCTTCAAGTGCTGCCGCGCCTCAGGAGAAATGTCGGTAAACCGCATTCCGACCAAGCCTTGCGGATTGCGCCATGCTACCTCGGCCTGGACTTGGATCGCATCCAACGCCTGCGGCACGAAGAACGAAAGCTGCACCACACCGGTGGCCGGCGCGGAATTCGGCAGCCGCAGGGCCAAGCCACCCTCGCCGAGATCGAAGCTCGGACAGGAAATCTCTGGCTTGCCTGGCCAGACGCACTTAACCGATATCTCCACCAGAACCCGCTGATTGCGGCGGCGCTCCCGCTTCATCAGCGCTCGCACGGCGCGAAAACTGGACTTGGTCCTTTCCGCCGACAGGGTTTTGTGCAAGACAAAGTGCGCCCCCCGCGCAAATGCAGACTTCAGCGGAATTTCCGGATCGACGAATGCGACCACCACGGCCCGCTTATTCCCTGGGGCCAGTTGCAATCCGCGAATCACCTGATCGGCTGTCAGGGCATCGCCGAAATCGACGAGCACAGCCTCGAAACGCTGACGGGTCACTTTCTGGATTGCCGTCTCGCCATCCGGGCAGGAGACAACCTGAATCTCCAGGTCGCTCAGCACGCGCCGCACCAGCCGCTGCAGCTTTTCACTGGAGCTCACCAACAACGCCGTCAATGCTGATTCAAAGGCCAACTACCAATTCCTTGGGAATGACACCGCAAAACGCTGGATATACCAATGACAGACTTGCCTAGTTCCCTGCGTCTAGCTCCCTGCTCTTCGCGCCACGGCCAGCGGAGCATCGTCGTCCTGCAACAGATGCTGCACGGCTTCCAGATCCCTCGCCGCAGCTTGGAGAGCCTCGATTTGTTCACCCAATTGGGCCTGCTGAGCCTTTTTGGTGCGTATCACTTCGTAGATATCCTTCAAGAGAAGCCTCCTCTTTTGACTTTAACCGTGCTATCGGCGGGAAGCAACGCCCGCTGCACTTCTGGGGATTACCTCAGTAAGTGATTGAATTTGCGTAATTCCACGGATCGATCGAGCTCGAACGAGCCGACAACCGCGCCGACAACGAAGAGGCGATCCTGGCGGCTTGCTCCTGGTTAGCACCCTTTACATTTCCTGGGAAATCGTGGTAAGCTATTGAAGAATAATAGGTTTAGGTACACTTAAATCATGCCGCGAAACTTGGCGCTGCAAAATATTGGTCGGTAAGGATGTATCCGTTGTGCGGGTAGGCGAGTCTATATCTAGATCTAGCTGGAAGCCAACGACAGCAGTCATTCTAAGAAAGTTGCGAGGCAAAATCCCCCTATGGCAAAACGACGCGGAAACCCCAACTGGGGCAAGCCGGAACCGTTAGGTCCAATCACCCCCACCATCACGGAGTTTGAGCAGGTAGTGAAGGAATACAAGCTTGAACCGGATCAGTATCTGCGGTCCACTCGTCTGCGCGAGTGGGCGCGGCGCAACAAGAATTCCAAGTACATCCCGGAGCCGTTGCTGGAGGCTTGGGGTTTCGAGATCGAGTCAACTCTGTAATCCAGTTGCAAGTCGCCGGCAAGACGTTGAAAATGAGGGGTCGCCCGAACAGGCGGCCCTTTTGTTTCTTGTCCTGATCGCTGGTCGTGGAGGTACCCCATGTTCCTCAAGGGTGTTGCGATCCATAAGGCTGGATTGATGGTGGCCGCGTTGCTGCTGCCCGTTCTCTCGGGCGTAAACCTCCCCATGCCGGAGATCGTTGCCCTGCTCATCGCAACCAGCTTTGCGGCAGGGCTGAACACTTACGCTACTGTGGGAACGTTGGGGCTTCTCGCCCACTACCACGTCTTGGTGTTGCCGGAAGGGCTGCACGCATTACAGGATTGGCGGGTCATCTCCGTGGCGGTGGCCATGTTTGTGGTGGAGTTTTTTGCCGACAAGATTCCTGCCTTCGACTTGATTTGGAACGCCATGCACACGTTTGTGCGCGTTCCCGTGGCTGCCCTCATAGCTTACAAGGCCACGGCTTCCCTCTCCCCGGCTGAACAGATGCTGGCGACGATTGTGGGTGGTCTGATCGCTCTGGCGGCGCATGGCGGCAAGACGGCGGCTCGAGCAGCAGTGACGCCCTCTCCGGAGCCGTTCTCCAACGGCGCGCTGAGTTTGGGGGAAGACGCCGTGGCCATCGGCCTGACGTGGTTAGCCACCAAACACCCGTACACTGCCGCTGGCCTTGTGCTGGTGGGATTAGTGTTCGTCGTCTTGATCTTGCGGTTCGTCCTGCGATCGCTGAAGGCTTTGTTCAGGGGCGCTGAGGAGCAGATCGAGCACGGTGCCCCGGCGCGAGCAGCTTAGTCCCGACCGCAGCGGAGGCGGCCCAGGTGAGCGAACGTGGGGTCTCCGGGCCGTCGGATCTTCCTTCTGGCCTTCCTTTTAACCTTTCGCTGGACCTTCCGGCTGCGACCGACCCAACCAGTTTGAACTGGCTCATGGTGTTCCGCAGATCTTGCGTCAACGTGGAAAGATCTTGGCATGAAGTCGCAGCCTGTTCGGCGGCGTTGGCCGACTCCTGAGCCAGGTTGGAGATTTGGGTGATATTCCGCGTTGCATCCTCCGTCGCGCTGGCCTGCTGGCTCGCCGCCGTCGCAATGCACGCGATGAGGCTGCCGACTTCCTCGGCCACCTGAATGATCTGATTCAGGGCCGCCCCAGACTCCGTCGTTTTCCCCACTCCTATTTCGACGTCGTGGGTGCCGGCGCGCATGGCTTCGACGGCGCTCTTCGTTTCCGCCTGAATGGTTCGCACCATCTCGGCAATTTCCTTGGTGGCCTTGGTGGTACGCTCCGCCAGCTTGCGCACTTCGTCAGCTACCACGGCGAAGCCTCGGCCTTGTGCGCCAGCACGGGCTGCCTCGATGGCGGCGTTGAGGGCGAGGAGGTTGGTCTGGTCGGCAATATCGTCGATAACGGCAATGATGCGGCCGATATGCTCGGAGTTCTTTCCTAAGGCCGCGATACGAGAAGCGGCACACTCGGTCGAGTTCGCGATACTGCGCATGGTGGCGAGGGCCTGATCGGCGACGATGCCGCCCTGTCGCGCCGCCTCTGCGGCACGCTGCGAGGCATCGGCGGCGGTCTGGGAATTGCCGGCCACCTGTTCCACCGTTGTGGACATCTCCTGCATCGCGATGGCAACCTGATGGGCACGGTCACGCTGCGTTTCCGCAGATTGGGCGGCTTGGCTAGTGGAGGAGGAGACGTGGTCCGTGGCCGTGGCGAGCCGGTCCGAAGCGTGGCGCACAGACGCAATCATCTCTTGCAAGCCGCGCTGCATTTCGTTGACAACACCGGTAAGTTCGCCGAGTTCGTCGTTGGAATGGACGGAAAGCTCGTCGCCGGTAAGGTCGCCAGACGCGATACTTGTGGCGCGGGCTACTATCGGGCTTAGGCCAGCGTCAAAACGGCGGCTGATAAAGAATGCCAGTCCCATGGCGGCGATGGCGGCAAGCAAGGCAACGATCCAATCCACTTCCTGTGTACTCTGACTGGTGGCGGTCAAGACTGCGATCTCACGGTCTGTTGTTTGCTGTTGGTCTTCCATCAAGGCCTTGAGACCCTCTGCCAAAACTCTTTGTTGGGGAGCGGCCTCAGACTTGAGAAGATCGAAAGCTTGGCCCATACCTTCGCTGCCGTGCGCCGTTGCCAGATCTTCGATTTTGTCTTGCAAAGCCCGGAATGTCGCAGTTTGACCGGCGATCGTGTCAATCTTCTCTTTTTCCACGGGGGCCAATTCCTGACTCAGCCTCAGCAGCCGGGTCATCGCTCCTTCCGCTGCATTCCAGTTATCGAAGCGATCCTGCTTGAAGTGTCCCGCCTCTGCGGGGTCGGAGCCAAACAAGATGTACCCCCGCAGGGCGGCCGATGTTCCTGAAATAGCACTGCGAACGACGGCGGCATTCATGCTCGCGGGGTAGCGGACATTCTTGATGCGCTCCTGGCTGACATCCGATGCGTGCAAGCGCAAGCTTACGATACCGGTGCTCAGCAGCATCAGGGCAACGATGGCGCCGAAGCCCGCGATCAGTTTGTTGCGGATAGTGAGCTTCACACGGAACCACCTATTCCTGACGAAAATTGACTTCGATGACCTCGACCGATTTGGCGGGGACTTGGTAAAGACCCATTGTTTCGCAGCGGCAACGGCCGCATCTCGCAGCAAGGCGTGTCCTTGTACTACCTTGACGTCCTTGACCTGGCCTTCCGGATCCACATCAAGTTCGAGTTTGACGGCACCCGAAATATGCATTTTCTTGGCTAGTTCCGGATACGCAGGCGCAACCCGCTTCTTCGCGGGCCGCTCCTCAGCCTGAAGGAACACCGCCACTATTAGCAGCCCCGCGAGGACACTCGTTTTGCAGTGCTGCAACATGACAGAACCTTCCAGCGCGGCGCCTACACACTTAGGTCATCGGCAGAGGAGGCTGGAGCTTGAATGACAGGGAAAGGGATCTTAGAAGGTGGGACGGCCGTGCGGTTCGCTGTACGACTTAGAAGTATCGCTTCAGCCGCAGGATAGGGTTCTCGAGGAATCTTTTCGACAACGCCGCGAGGCCAAAAGCCGCCGTACCTATGACCAGAGAGCGAACGAATATGGCCCCGTCGATTCCAAAATGGGCAATGTCGTTAAAGTGCATCGCGTGTAAAGCGCTGTAATAGCTATCGCCCAGAGCGAGATGGATAAGGTAGAGACAGAAACTCAGTTCGGCCGTAATCCGGGCGGGCCGGGACCGCAAGAACGCGGTATAACTACTTCCTCGAAAGGCTAACGCCATTACGATTGCAGCAGCGAACAAGAACTGAGCTTGCGTCGACCGTAGGGCGCAGGAAGCTACCGTGTGTGCTTGCATGACCCCGAAGGGCAAAGCGCATAGAGTGATCAGAAGGGCAAGACCGACCAGAAGCCCGGCAAACCGCCAGGCCATTTTCCGATTGTAGTAATCGGATCTTACCCACATGGCCAAGATTGCCCCGAGAGCCAGACCGTCAAAACGAAAAAACGAGTAGACGTAAATCTCCCGAACGATGTCCATTCCCGTGTAGGAACAATAGCCTCGCAGGACCGGCGTTCCGAGCACGAGGACTACCGTGAGGCCCAACAGGCTGGACCTCCTCAAGAACCGCACCAGCAAAGGCCACAGAAGGTAGAAGTGCTCCTCCACCGCCAAAGACCAGAACACGCCCGGACCGTGCGGCATACCCACGCGGAAGTAATGGGCAAAATTCGCCATGAACAGCAGCGACAGTCCGAAAAACGCTGCCTGCCCGCGATAAGCGACCGCCATCACCGCGATGCAAATCAGGTAGAGGGGCAAAATCCGGAGCCCACGGCGCGCATAGAAATTGCGGAAATAGTTCGGCCTCCCTCGAGCATCAACGAGAATTCCCGTGATCAGGAAGCCGGAAAGGATGAAGAACAGATCGACGCCCAGCCATCCGTGCGAGACGGCGCCGACAACAATAGGTGGCACTCCGGACAGCGCCGCGGGGGGAATAGGAGCCCAGCCGTACACGAAGTGGAGCAACAACACCCACAAGATGGCGATGGCACGAAACCCGTCGAGCTCCAAAATCTGGGGACGGGGCATCTCGGCGATCTTTCGTTCGCCCGCATCGAGATATTTCGGGGGAGCCCACTTGCTCAGTGTTGGCCCGGCGAGACCAGTCAAGCCGTTGACCTCTCAGCCTGTTTGGTCGCGCTGACTTGCCAGCTCGATTTGCTCGAAGCCGCGGTGCTGGCAGGCTTTTCATGTGTGGGAACGAAAACCGGGCGGTAATGACGAGACATGCACGAGTGACAGCGCACCGGTCGCAGAAGCAAAAGAGCCGCCATCTCCTCCCCCCGGCTTTGTGGACGGGAAGTGTAAACGACAGAACTGTTGCAATCTGGACACCGCTCTAGCCCAAACCTCAACATACTTTTGGCCCCCGACCTAAAGCCTGTGACTCCTCCTCCCCGCCCGAGTTGGCGTCGCTAAGGCGTCGCTAAAAGATCGGCGGCTGTTCCTGATGCTTGGCTAGGTCGGCCCCAAACCCTGGGGTGCACCTCTGATGCCCCGCGCGTGCACGAGGGTTGCGCCGCAGGGCTGTCACGGGTCAGGAGTCAGTCTGCATGTTGCCAACATTGTTACGGGATCTAAGGTGGAACTGGATTGATGAACGGTTAGGTGGCAACGCTTTACGAGCTCGTAATCAAGCGCGACGCCGGGGATTTGAGCGCGCGGGATAGATTTCGTCCGGCGGCGAACCTGCTGGTCCAGGAACGACCGCAATATCGCGGAAGTAGCTCTGGTGGGCGGTGCAGGACTCGAACCTGCGACCTCCTCGGTGTAAGCGAGGCGCTC
>Ga0137418_10000308_pt1 | contig 42650 bp, 34 predicted proteins | sample CZODoug3_1_2_16f_FD_122242 | JGI IMG/M metagenome (GOLD analysis project Ga0137418, IMG submission 122242) | Vadose zone soil fungal communities from Angelo Coast Range Reserve, California, USA - CZODoug3_1_2_16fungal (Hybrid Assembly) | ecosystem: Environmental > Terrestrial > Soil > Vadose...
GATCCGCTACGCCATTGAAAACAGGAAGATCCGTGAGTCACGCGATTGTGCGGTGGAATCGGAGCGGCTGAAGTCTGAGTTTCTGGCGAACATGAGTCATGAGATCAGGACGCCGATGAACGGTGTGATCGGGATGACGAACCTGCTGCTCGATACCGAGCTCAGCACTGAACAGAAGGAAATGACTCGGACGGTTAAGCTATGCGGCGATTCCCTGCTCACAATCATTAGCGACATTCTGGATTTTTCGAAAATCGAAGCGGGAAAACTAACCTTAGAAACGTTTGACTTTGATCCTCGCTACACTGTTGAGTCTGTCATCGAACTACTTGTCGATCAAGCGCATAGAAAAGGTGTTGAACTGGCCGCGCTTGTCGATAGCAGTGTTTCAGCTGGGTTACGAGGCGATGCCGGACGGTTGCGCCAAGTCCTCACCAATCTGGTAGTTAATGGGATTAAATTTACTGAACAGGGAGAAGTTTTCGTCGAGGTAAGACAAGAGATCAACGCGGAGGGCGACCCAATTCTTCGCTTCACTATTAAAGATACGGGCATCGGAATCCCGATGGACATGCAGCACCGCTTGTTCCAGCCTTTCACACAAGCAGATGGTTCGACGACCCGCAAATATGGTGGCACTGGCTTGGGCCTGGCAATCTCAAAACAACTTGTCGAATTAATGGGAGGCGAGATCGGCTTAGCGAGCGAGCCGGGCCAGGGGTCAACCTTTTGGTTTACCGTGCGAATGGAGAAGCAGTTCTCGGGCACAGCAGCCGCTAGTTTGCTTCCGCCCGATCTCAGTGATTTGCGAGTGCTGATCGTACAGCGCAACGAAACCCAGCGGAAAGTTCTGGTTCATCAAACCCACGCCTGGGGCATCATTTCGAGTGAGGCCGAAGACGGCCCGGGCGCCCACAAGCTAATCAATTCTGCGGCGGCCAACGGCGAGCCCTATGATCTGATACTCCTCGATATGGAGACGGTACCTGACGGTTTCGAGTTTGTGCGCGCTCTGAAGAACGATCGGTTGACTGCGGGAGTGCGTGTAGTGCTTCTTTCCTCCTTTGGTCAGCGCGGGCACGGAGAGGTAGCGCGCCACTTTGGAGTTGCTGCTTACCTGACGAGGCCTGTACGGCAAGCTCAACTCTTCGATTGTCTCGCTACAGTAATGGGAAAACTCAACGGCGGGTCAGTCGGCCTGGAGAATCCCCCACTTGTCACCCAACACAGTCTGATCGAGGAACAAAGGAAATCAAATGTGCGGATTCTTCTCGTCGAAGATTACGTTATCAACCAGGATGTAGCGCAACGACAACTCAAAAAGTTGGGTTACGGCGCCGATGTTGTGGACGATGGATCCGGGGCGCTGAAAGCTTTGGAGCTGAACCTGTACGACTTGGTGCTGATGGATTGCCAAATGCCGGTGCTGGATGGCTATGAAGCGACCGTGGAAATCCGTAAGCGTGAGGCTGCCGTCACTGGCGGCAGACACACTCCAATCATCGCCATGACTGCCAACGCCATGATGGGAGATCGTGAGAAGTGCATTGCTGCGGGCATGGATGATTACATCAGCAAACCAATTCAATCCGAGGATCTACAAAGAGTGCTGGAACAATGGTCACCCCCATGGTTACCCCAATCGTCACCCCGGTGGTCACCGCAGCCGACCAAGGAGGTTGCAGCAAACTCCATCGCTTCAACCAAGGAAATACCTGCCCTTGACAAAAAGCGTTTGCTCGATGCCGTCGGCGACGGAGGTCAAATTCCCTCCCCATTCGTCGAGTTTTATCGCACTCAGATGTCTGAAGAATTGAATAGACTGAGAATGGCAATCCATTCGGAGTCCGCCGATGAAGTGATTCAGATTGCGCACGGGTGCGCGGGTATGAACGCCAATTGCGGCATGCTCGCCGTGGTCGCTCCGCTACGTGAATTAGAACGAATGGCCCGTGAGGGGAATCTGGATGGCGCCGAATTGATAGCCGAGCAAGTGAACGTTGGCTTCGAGCGCATCCACATGTTTCTGGCCGCGATGCTGGAAGAGAACACGGGTACAGCAAACTGTTAGTTTGCGTTCGTGGAATACAACCTCCAGCTGAATGCTGACGACTCATCGCAAACTAACAGTTTGCTTTACTTAATGCGGAATTAGGAGAAGACAACATGAAAAAGATCGTCATTATCGAGGACCACCCGGTACTCATAAGCATCTACCGGAACAAGTTCATTGCAGAAGGGTTTCAAGTAGAAATCGCCTCTGATGGGGAGAGCGGACTCGAACTGATTAATCGCATCAAGCCAAATCTGGTTGTGTTGGACTTAGCGATGCCAAAGGTAAATGGCATCGAGGTGCTCAAGCGGCTTCGTGCGAATCCTTCATTCCAGATTATGCCTATCATTGTCTTTTCTGATTCAGCCTGGCAACAGCAAGCATGGAAAGAAGGAGCGACCATGGTGCTCTCAAAATCCAGACACACTCCGAGCGAGGTTGTGGAGTCCGTTCGCAACCTATTGCCTCCGGACGAGTCGCAGATCGAAGAGACTCTTGCAAGCAACGCGGCGTTTCTCGCGGGGGCCTCCGCGCTCGCTGGAAAAGCCATGCAAAGTAAGCCTACAGAAGGCCAAGTGCTTTTGATAGAGGATCACTACGACATACGAACAACCATCTCCGCGGCACTGGATCGATCCGGCTTCAAGGTAACGGGTGTGGAAAGTCATGCTGCTGCTTTGCACCAGGTAGAAGCGAGGGAATTTGACGCATTCTTAGTCAACCGCTTATGTCCGGATGGAATAGGCCTCGCGTTGTGCCGCCGACTCAGAGGGTTGTTTCCGCAAACGCCGATTGTCATGTATTCAACGGCGACCCTGAAGATCACGCAAGAACAACGTTTGCAGGCTGCAGCTAGTGCCTACCTGACGGAGGCGGCAGACATTTTGAACCCGGGACCGATTTTGTTGACATTGATCAATGAGGCAAAGAAAGGTTCAGGTTTGATTAATAGCAAGCTGGCGGACGAATTGGAAATCGTCACTAGGTGACCATGTGTGCCAGCGCACCGGCACAAAAGAGTTTCCGGTTATGCTTATTCACCACGAATTGGATCGCGCGTTGCTAACTAATCCGCTCATGCCTGCTTATCAGCAACTAACGCGATAATCTGTCTTTACAATTGACAGATAACGGTGAGTAAAGTCTCGCTGCACGAAGTTCTCGCCCCAGAAAGCTTCAATCGCCTAATTGTTTCTTTAAATAGCATCGACAAATCAAGAGAAGATGCTGAGTTCACTTTGTGGGCCGGTGTAATCCGTTTTGCCTGGAACATGAGAGCCTCAAGGAGATTTATGAAAGCTGGATTTTTGGTTGTCGGAATAGTCTTGTTTATCTGCTGTACTAAGTTTCATTCAGCTGAAGGACAACAAGCACAAGGAGAGTTAAAGAAGAAAGCAGAAGTAGCGGCGAAAAAACAGACTCAAGAGAAAGCGCCGGAAGAGTCTACAAATAAGTCTGAAGAGAGCAAAGACGTCAAGCCGAAAAAGATATGGTCGCTCAAGCTGGGTGGTGAGCTTACGAACTATTTCATATCCGAGTCGCACGCATTTTACAGTGACCATGAGCGCCACTGGTTAGAGACGAGCCTACGTCTTGACGGAACCGTCCGTTATAAAAACTTCACTGCCGGCGTCAGCGGCCTCGGCATCAAGACTACAGGGCAGGACTCGTACGGCACGGGCACGATTCCCGCTGGAGCGCCGCCCGGCACAAAGACGCCTGGCACATTCCCGAGTTTCTATCTCGACCAGGCTTACGTTCAACTCGACCGCATCGGCGGCTTACCGCTCAAGGCCACGCTCGGCAGACAGCACATCACTATCGGCTCGCAGTTTCTCATCGGCGACGGAGTCTATGACGGATTTTCTACGAAGACGAGGCAAGGCGTCTTTCACAGCCCGCGGAAAGGCTTCGACGCGCTCCGGGTCGACTGGGATGTGAAGAAGACGCATTTCGATTCGTTTATCTACCGTGTTGATCGCACGTGGGACGGCGGCGGTGGGCGCGATGGACTCCTCGGCGGCCTCGATGTCTCACATACATTCGAGCAGACCAAAGGGACTTACGCCGCCGGACTCTTTTATCGCTCATCGCGCTCCAAGCTGGATAACGACATGGCAATTTTCAATGTGCGCGGCGAACAACCCCTTAACCTGGTCAAAGGTCTGACTGCGAGCGGCGAATTCGCTTTGGAGTTTGCGGGCAGATGCCGCAACGCTGCCTACTGCACGACCATCGGGCAGAAGATTAACGAGCAATCATGGCACGCCGAGGTTGCTTATGAAGCAAAGACACGGCGCCTACGTCCTTTCGCGGAGGCGGGCTACGTTTACTACTCGAAAGATTTCACGCCGATTGCGACCGGCTTCTCCGACTGGGGCAAGTGGTATCTGGGAAACCAGATTGATTGGATCATCTTCGGAACAAACACAAAGATCATCCGCGCGCAGACTGGTCTGTGGCCGACTCCGACAATCAAGTTGCGCGCACTATTTCACAATACCAGGCAGGTCAAGAACACAGGCACAAGCACGGGCGGCAGCCTCGCCAACGAAGTGAGCTTCATCGGCGAGTGGTATCCGCGAGAGAACCTCTGGTTCAACGTGAGCTTGGGTCATTCCCGACCGGGACCAGCCCTTACTTCTTCGGGCCTGGGCAACCCGTTCGCGTTTCTCAACTCGGGAGCCGCACCGGTGGGGACGAGAAAATCTTTGGACGTGGTGTTCGCTACGAGTTGGCGCTTCTAACTAAATAGCTTCAGAGCAGGAGAGAGTGTCGTTGATGAGAAAAAAAATGTTTATTGCCGCCGGGTTGGCGTTGTTTGGACTCACTGCTGTCTGGCAATTCGCGTTAGTGCCGCGGCTGACGGAGCGCATTCCGGCGGGCTGGCAATGGGGGACCAATTACATTGGCTATCAAACTTATCTTGATCCTAAGACCGGAAAGGTGCCTGAGAAAGATGTGCCCACCACCTATAGTCAAACCATCAATATCGTCGCTAACTCACGTCAGCCCGGCTCTGTGGAGTTGGACGACAGATATTTAATTCACGACATTGCCAGCGGAAAGGTGACTTATGAGTATAACTACGTCGCGGCGGTCGACCCGCGAACCGGCGCGCACCTGAAGCCAGAATACCGCGGCGACTATTTTTTGTTCCCGCGCAATGTTGAGCGAAAGACATATCAGCTGCGTTTCTCTTATCTCAAGGGTATTCCCGTCGCCTTTCAAAGAGAAGAAGAGGTCACAGGTCTCGCTACCTATCTCTTCACCTATCGCGGACGCGGCGAATACACGGAGTCTTACGCCGGGACAGCGGAATATCCGGGCGTTCAGGTGAAGCCGGGGCAGGAGATCAAGTGCGCTGACGATCAGTTTGTCTTCAAGGCGTGGGTCGAGCCGGTCACGGGAGAGATTATCAAGATAGAGGAGAACTGCCTTGCGAGCGACTATATCTATGAAATTGCGACCGGCAAACAGCTTGAAGCGGTTGACCGGTGGAGTGGCGAGACTGCTGGGAATGATGTCGTCAATCGGGTAGAGACTGTTAGCCGCGAACGCACGAGGCTCGTTTGGCAAACACGTTACATCCCCTCCGGCCTGTTTGTGGCCGGGTGGCTCTGCTTCGGGCTCGTCCTGCTTCCGAAAAAGGCCATTCGAAAATGAAGAAGATCAAACTAGACTCGTCGATTGCGACCAAGTGGTTGGCATTCCAGGTGGTCGGACTCGGTCTCATTCTGTTCCTGGTCGGCTTATATGAATATCGCATCATTCGCGCGGATGTCTACGGCGGCATCCAAGATTCCGCTGCCCAGGTCAACCTGTTAATAAAAGAGATATTGGCGCAGGAACCTGAGCTATTCAACAACCAGAACCTCGAACCTACCCTGCTCCGTTTGGCGACCAAGGTGCCAGACATCGAACGGATCAGCATTACAGATCAGTCGCATCACATCCTCGCCGATTCCAAGACCGCGATGGTCGGGCAGGCGGTGGATGAGACCAAAGTTCTCGCACTGCTGCGGGAACAGGGTGAGGTTGTTTCTTTCTTTGAGATCGGCGAGAAGAAATTCATGCGGCTGAGTTACGCGATTGAGGGGAGCTATGATCCAGTCCATAAAAGCAACGTTATCGGTGTGCTGACGATGGACATGCACCTCTCGCATGCGGAGCGACTTATCACCGCTACGTTGAAACAGACGCTGTTGGTCATGGCAGGTCTGCTCTTCATGTTCTGGGCCGTCCAGTATGCGTTCATCAGGCGCGGCTTTCTCCGTTGGCTGCGGCTGCTGACCTCTGCCGCCGAGCGTTTTGGCAAGGGGGACTTCTCCGCGCGCGTGCGCATGGCTACTAGCGACGAACTCGGCCAACTAGGGACGGCTTTCAACCTCATGGCGACAGAGGTCGAACAGTCTGACTTAGCTTTGAAGACCGAAATCGGCGAGCGCCAGCGGATAGAGAGCGAATTATTGGAGGCGCGCGACACGGCACTCGAATCAACACGCCTCAAGTCCGAGTTTCTCGCCAATATGTCGCACGAGATTCGCACGCCCATGAACGGCGTCATTGGCATGACCGGCTTGCTCCTGGATACCGAGTTGACGGCCGAGCAAAGAGACTTCACCGAAACAATCAATGCGAGCGCTGAGTCGCTGCTGACGGTGATCAACGACATCCTCGACTTCTCCAAGATAGAAGCCGGCAAGCTTTTCTTTGAAAAGTTGGACTTTGATTTGGCCCCCGTAGTCGAAGGCCCGCTCGAACTATTGGCAGAGCGAGCTCAAGCCAAAGGTATCGAGATCGCTTCCTTAATCTACAGCAATGTGCCGACAATTCTGCATGGCGATGCCGGGCGTCTGCGGCAGGTCATCACTAATCTTCTTGGCAATGCGGTTAAGTTTACTGAATCCGGCGAAATCGTTCTCCGTGTAACAAAGGAGAACGAAACGCCGACGCACGCGATCTTACGCTTCACAATCACTGATACCGGCATCGGGATCAGCAAAGAGTCGCAAAAGAAACTTTTTCAAGCTTTCGTACAAGCTGACGGTTCTACCACGCGCCGGTATGGCGGTACAGGTCTGGGGTTAGCCATCTCCAGGCAACTGGTGGAATTGATGGGTGGCGAGATCGGCGTCGACAGTAAACCCGGTACAGGTTCTACATTCTGGTTCACGGCCAGGCTGGAAAAGCCGTCCGACATCCAAGCCGTCGCTCCGCTCGGAATGATCGAACTTGACGACCTGCATGTGCTCGTCGTTGACGACAACCAAACGAATCGCCGGATCATCGAGCACCAGCTTGCTTCATGGGGAATGCATTCCACCAGCGTAGCCAGCGGGCCCGAGGCGCTAATAGCATTGACGCGCGCGGTAGAGGACGGTAACCCGTACGAGTTGGCGATCCTCGATATGCAGATGCCGGAGATGGATGGCATAACTCTGGCCCGTGCGATTAAGAGCGATCCGGCAATCGCTGCCACGCGTTTGCTGATGATGACCTCGCTTGGCCTACGTGCCGACTGCGAAGCGCTGCGCGAGGAGGGAATTTGTAGATGCCTTATCAAGCCGGTGAAGCAATCGATGTTGTTTGACGCGCTGGTAACAACGATGACGGCTGGAACGGAAGATGCGCAAACGAAACCTATGACCAGCGTCACCACGCGGGAGCCAATCGTGTTGCCTTCCCCAGGCGCGCCCGACGCCTCACGCCACGGGATTCGCATTCTGTTGGCCGAAGACAACGCGGTGAATCGGAAAGTGGCGCTCGGCCAATTGGAAATGCTGGGCTATTCGGCGGTCGCTGTAGTAAACGGGCGGGAAGTTCTGGAAGCGTTGAGCATTGCGAACCATTCGGTCGTACTCATGGACTGCCAGATGCCGATCATGGACGGATATGAAGCGACTGCGGAGATTCGGCGCCGCGAGGCAGGCGGACTCAAGCGCACCACTATCATCGCCATGACGGCACACGCCCTGGCGGGAGAGCGCGAGAAGTGTCTGGCTGCCGGCATGGACGATTATCTAAGCAAGCCTGTGAGGACGCGTGAACTGGCAACAATGCTGGAGCGTTGGATTACTTCCACTAATGAACCTCTTCAGACAGGCCAGCCTTTCACTAAGTTACGTTCGGGGCTGGATCGGCGAGGGCCGCACCCGCGTAGGAGGGTGGTTGTGGAGGTGGTCGATCTATCTGTGCTCGAGAGTTTCCGCGAGATTCAACAAGAAGGTAGTCCGGATTTGGTAAGCGAGTTGATTAATTTGTACATCGACGACACTCGGTCGCGACTGGTGCAAATGCGCACCGCAGTGAATGAGCGAGACGTAAAGAAGTTACAAACAACAGCGCATAGTTTAAAGGGCAGCAGTGGCAATCTGGGGATTCGCGGAATGAGCGCACTCTGCGTGGAGTTGGAAACGAGGTTAACCCATAAAGGTATGGGTGGAGTGTCGCGCATCGTCACGAGACTTGATGACGAATTTCGGCGGGTTGAGCAGGCTCTCGCAACCCAACTTCAAACTGTGGGAGTCATATGAAGGTATTAATTGCCGAAGACGATCCCGTCTCGCGCCGCCTACTCGAGGCGACTCTCAACACGTTTGGTTTCGAAGTGGTATTAGCGGCCGATGGCGCTGAGGCGTGGGCCATGCTTCAGGGTGAGGACTCTCCCCCACTGGCCATACTGGATTGGATGATGCCCGAGCTGGACGGCGTTGAAATTTGTCGCCGCGTTCGCCAGCTTCCGACTGCGACTCCGCCTTATCTAATTCTCCTGACCGCAAAGAGCGAGAAAACTGATGTGGTGATCGGCCTCGATGCGGGAGCCAATGATTATTTGACAAAGCCTTTCGATCGGTCGGAACTGCGAGCCCGCATTCAGGTCGGCGCACATGTGTTGGAGTTACAAAAAGCTCTCGTGAGTCGCGTGCAAGAACTGGAAGACGCACTGTCGCAGGTCAAGCAGCTTCAGGGTTTGTTACCCATCTGTTCCTACTGCAAAAAGGTCCGCGATGAACAGAACTATTGGCAGCGCGTTGAGAATTACCTCTCGGAACATGCCCAAGTGGTGCTCAGTCATGGCATTTGCCCTGACTGCTATCGGACGGTGGTCCAACCGCAGCTCGACCAGAGAAGGGTATCGCATGATCAGACGGCCGCGTCAGAGGTCCGTAAATCAAGATGAGTAATCTTTGAAGTGAAGAACCATAAAGAAAAACCGCTTATTTTGATCATTGATGATGATGCGTCTATCAGGCAGTTGCTGATAGAGGTGCTAAGGGACACTTATGCCTGTTGCGAAGCGGATTCTGCGGAACAAGCGTTGTCGGCACTGGCAAAAGATAACTTCGATTTAGTTATCAGCGACATAAGGATGGGCGGCATGAGCGGGCTCGAGCTGGTGCCTCATGTCCACTCGATCGCACCGGACTGTGTCGTCCTGATGATTAGCGGGCAAAACAGTATTGAGTCGGCGATTCAAGCTATGCGCGCCGGCGCTTTTGATTACATTACCAAGCCCCTTGATATTCAATTGGTCGAGGCCGCCGTCCGTCGCGCGATAACTCATCACACGCTTCTCGAAGATAAGCGCCGGCATGAAAACCATCTCGAAGACCTGGTGCAGAGCCGGACGGCCAAGATTGAACGGTTGGCACACTTTGATTCATTAACCGATCTCCCGAACCGCCTGCTTTTTACGGATCGGCTGACACAGGCTCTGAAACTACCACAGCGCGACAATCAAATGCTGGGCACTCTGCTCCTGCGCCTGGATCGATTCAAGAATGTCAATGACACCCTGGGCCACACCATTGGCGATCGTTTATTGCGCGACTTCGCTGAAAGGATTAAGGGTGCTATTGGAGAGGAAGGCACGCTGGCAAGATTCGAAGGTGACGAATTTGCGCTGCTCATCCCTAATATCAAGGGATCGGGAAACGTACTCAACTCGCTCGCACGAATTCGTGACCTGCTTAACGGTCCGTTTGTTCTTGACGAGCACAAACTCTACATCACGTTTAGCGCTGGAATCAGCCTTTCGCCCACGGATGGCGAAAATGCCCAGGAGCTGTTGAAGAATGCGGGAGTGGCGCTCAATCGCGCCGTCAGCCTGGGCGGAAATAATTATCAATTCTACCGCGCAGACATGAACGCTCGCGCTCTCGCTCGTATAACGATGGAAGCCGAACTGCGCTGGGCGCTGGAGAACGGCGAGCTAACGCTTCACTATCAACCACAAGTTGAGCTCAGCACGCAACGCATTGTGGGGGCTGAAGCACTGGCTCGTTGGCAACATCCAAAACGCGGCTTGTTGCCGGCGGCTGAGTTCATTCCCTTAGCCGAAGATACTGGACTTATTACCTTACTGGGCGAATGGGCAATGAGGGAGGCGTGCCGGCAAACTGCCCGCTGGCAGAACGCAGGCGCCGGCGATCTGAGGATTGCCGTCAACGTTGCGGCGCGCCAGTTCCAGCAGGAAGACTTCGTCAAGATGGTCGGCGATATTCTTGCCGAAACGTTACTCGCTCCCTCGTCACTAGAATTGGAGATTACTGAAACCTCGATAATGCAGGATCCGGAACATGTGATAAAGCTTCTCACACAGTTGAAGGCGCTGGGGGTATCCATCGCTATCGACGATTTCGGTATCGGCTATTCCTCGCTCATGTACTTAAAGCGCTTTCCAATCGACAGACTCAAGATAGACCGAATGTTCGTAAACGACTCCACCACCGATTCCGATGATGCCGCGCTTGTGATGACAATAATTACCATGGCCCACAACCTGCATTTGAACGTGATGGCTGAAGGAGTTGAAACCGAAGAGCAGTTAAGGTTTTTGCGTTTGCTGAAGTGCGATGAAGGCCAGGGTTATTTCTTTGCCAGGGCGGTACCGCCCGAACTCTTCCTGGCAACTGCCAGGGAGATCGGCGAACGCCATCAAGAGCCACAATTGATCTTGGCTCATTGAGTATTTACAAAGATCGCTGCGGGGAGAATACATGACTGATAAAAATTTGCATGCTTTAGTGATCGATGACGAACCGGCGGTAACCGCGCTTGTTGGCACAATATTGCGCGAAGAAGGCTGGCAAGTTACGGAAGTAGGATCCGCGGAGAAGGCGTTTGAAATGCTTCGTGCCCAGGACTGGGCGGTGGTTGTTTGCGACGTACAACTAGGCGGGGCCGATGGATTCAGTGTCCTGCGCCGATTTAAAGAGGAGCTGCCGGCGACCAAGGTCGTGTTAATGACTGGCCACGGCACTGCCTCTGGGGCGATGGACGCTACCTCATTTGGTGCCTACGACTATCTGCTCAAACCTTTTGGTCCAGAGGAATTGCAGTCGCTTTCACAGACGCTGCGCGAGCAATTGCAAACTCAGCACTCGCGCCGGCTGCGCGCGCCGTATGGCACCGGTGGCTCGAAAGCTGATGTCGGCGTGCTGGGCCGCAGTGAAGCTTTTATCAACGTAATGAAACAAGTGGGACGCGTTGCCGCCACAAATCTGCCGGTGTTGCTAAGCGGTGAATCCGGCACGGGCAAAGAAGTGATTGCATCATCGCTACACAGCCGCAGCAGCCGGCGCGAGGAGCCCTTCATTGCCGTTAACTGCGGCGCAATCTCTGCTGAGTTAATCGAATCAGAATTGTTTGGTCACACGAAGGGCTCTTTTACCGGCGCCGACCGCGACCGCAAAGGACTTTGGGAAGAAGCTGACAAAGGCACCGTGTTTCTTGATGAGATTACCGAGACGACGCCGGCTTTTCAGGTCAAACTCTTGCGTGCCTTGCAGCAGGGTGAAATCCGGCGCGTTGGTTCCAATCAAACGTTGAAGGTGGACGTGCGCGTCATTGCTGCCAGCAATCGCAACGTGGAAGAGGAAGTGGCGGCTGGACGATTTCGCGAAGATTTGTTTTATCGTTTGAATGCTGTGGCCATTACACTGCCGCCATTGCGCGAGCGCAAGGAAGATATCTTGTTGCTGGCAAAAACTTTTGCGGAAAGAGTCTATTCGCTCAGCCCGCAAGTTAAGTTTTCCCTCGACGTGCTGGAGCTGTTGGAGAAATATCCGTGGCCGGGAAACATTCGCGAGTTGGAGAATGCGGTAGTTCGGGCGACGGCCGTTTGCGACGGCACCATCCGCGTGAAGGATTTGCCGGAACGCATTCAACAATACCGGGCGAAATTATCGCCGGAGACGCCCGAGGCATCGGACCCAATTATAGCACCTGAAGAGTGGACTAAACTTTCAGTCGTGGAAGGTCGCTACGTGGCAAAGGTGCTGGCGCACACTCGCGGAAACAAGCAGGCTGCGGCGCGACTGCTGGAAGTGGATCGCAAGACTCTGGATCGGATGATCAAGCGGCATAACATTCCAGCGCGAAACGGAGCGAGGCCCTTACTAATAGCCTGACTACCAAGGTGAGTTAAGGCTAACGCATGGAGAACGAGTGCACGAAAACGCGAACTCATGGTTCCAGAATTCTATCGTGCGAAGGCATCGGCTTTTTAACAATTATCCTACTTTCGTGGATTAATGAATTATCCGATCTGCCTTACGTTATCAGCCGCGTTCAATACATTCCCAACTGGCGTGAGAGCATCCTTGAGACCCAGATCGTGTTACTGGTGGGCATCCCGGTGATGATTTTTACGAAGCGAACAGTAACTCGGCTCTACTACCTTGAGGGTTTCCTGAGTCTGCGCCTGGTGCAGAAAACTGGAGCACGATGGTGAGTGGATGCCGCTGGAAAAGTTCTTCGAGAACAAGTTCCAAACCCCGACTTCCCACGGAATGTGCACACCTTGTATGGATGAGGTAAAAGCAAGACGGACAAAGTCCGTAGCGGCGTAGCAGTCTTATTCAACCGCCTCATATGTCTACGGGGCATAAAGATTCCGCGAGGCACATTCTAGTTCTTCTTGGCGTCAGCAACTGGATTGGTTAGATCGGCAACAACCAGCCATTTGTTTCCTTGTCTTTTCCAAATGCGGTAATAGTTGCCACTCTCCACAGTCTTTGACGGCGCATCCTTGCCGGCTATCCGGTAGGTTCCGTACGTATAGCCGAGGTCACCCGAATGCGATACATCAACAAAGCCCGGTTCCCAGGTCCAGACGCTGGAGTTTGCAGGAAGAGCGGCTAAGCCCGCAGCTTTTCCTATAAATGGAAATTTGTCGTCTCGAAAAACACGAATGTCCGGCGCTGCAAAAGAGTTGAAGGCTGTTTGCGCATCGCGAACGGCAGAAAGTTTTGAAAACTCGCTGTCCTTTGCACGCAACAGCGCCTGCTCAGCTTCTACGCTCGCATGCGCGGCTTTGGTATCTCGTTTCGAGTTCTTCGGAGGTTGCCAGGCCGCGATAGGTGCATTTGGTTGAGGACCGGAAATACCCAAATCGATCGCAAATTTCCATGAGCCGTCTGCTTGTTTCTTCCACACCGTCAAAAAGTTTCCAAAAGCAACCGGCTTGGCGTCGTGAATGTCGGCTTTGTACTCCCAAGGCCCCGTTGTGTATCCCATGTCCTCGGCGCGGGCAACTTCTGCAGCGGTTGGATACCAACTGAGTAACGAATGCTTATCGGAAGGCGGCAATGGATGATCGATCATCCACTGTTTTCCTTTGACTGCGCGCGGGCGAAAAAGAATTCCGTCGTCCGCAATGAAAGCCATGAACGACGGCCGTATGCCCTGCTCTCCCGCCATCCGCGCAAATGCCAATTCGGTATCAACCATCGATTGCAACGCCGACTTCTCTTTCGCTTGCTGTGAAAACGCCAATGACACAAACGGAAGCAACAACGTTGCGCAGATCAGTTTTTTCATTTGAAGTTTCCCAGCGCGAGCATTAGTTCGGCATTTAGAATGGCGGCGCCGGCAGCGCCACGAATCGTGTTGTGACTCAACACTACGAAACGATAATCGAGCACATTATCTGGTTGCAAACGCCCAATCGTGATGCTCATGCCGTTGCCGGCATCGCGATCGAGACGCGGCTGCGGTCGATCTTTTTCCTCGCGCACAATGATCACCTGGTCCGGAGCTGAATGAAGTTTTAGCTCCTGAGGCAAGGCGCTGAATGATGAAAACGCCTGCTTCACCTCGTCAATCTTCGCAGGGCTTTTTAGTTTTACACGCACCGCCGCCAGATGGCCGTCCGACACGTTCACGCGATGACATTGGGCGCTGACCTTCATTGCCGCTGCTTCAATCGTCTCGCCGTTCAGCTTGCCCAGAATCTTCAGAGTCTCCTGCTCGATCTTTTCCTCTTCGCTCTCGATGAATGGCAAGACGTTATCGCTGATTGCCAGTGAAGCGACGCCCGGATAGCCGGCTCCTGATAACGCCTGCATGGTAGTTGCAACCACGCTCTCAATTCCGAATTTTTGGTGTAGCGGCGCGAGTGCAAGCGCCAGCATGATCGTTGAGCAATTTGGATTAGTAACAATGAAACCTTGTTGTCTGTCGCTTGATTTTTTTTGTGCGTCGATTAGCGCAAGATGTTCCGGATTTATTTCCGGAATTAATAGCGGCACATCATGGTCCATGCGAAAAGCTGAAGAATTACTAATTACTGGATAGCCGGCCGCGGCAAAGTTGCCTTCGGTTTCGCGTGCAATGTCGCCGGGGAGACTTGAGAAAACCAAATCGCAATCGAGCGGTGGCGCCGGGGCCCGCACTGGCAGTGTTTTGACAAACTCCGGCATCTTGCCTGCGAGACGCCAGGTGCAGGCTTCGGCGAAAGGTTTACCTTGCGATCGATCCGAAGCGGCCAGCGCCGTGATCTGAAATTGGGGATGATTTTCCAGTAACTCTACAAAGCGCTGCCCCACCATGCCGGTAGCACCGAGTATCCCTACGCGAAGTTTCTTAATCATCGATTAATTAGCTTCAAGATTTTCAAAGTCCAACCGCAAAAAGGGTCTTATTCGAAAATACTGGACCGCGGGCGTCTTGCCCGCAATGAGCGCGAAGCGCGAAAGATGTTTAGCAACTGGTCTCCTCCCCAACGTCGGAGCTTCTGACGACGCTTGGCGGGTGAGACGCCCGCGGTCCCAGTGGAGCCGATACGAGCTTTCACCTCTCAAGACTTTTCAATGCTGCTTTCATGCGCGCTACGCCTTCCGTCAACACCGGCAAGTCCGCGCAAAATGAGACGCGCAGAAAACCTTCGCCCTCGCTGCCGAACGCATTACCCGGAACTGTTACGACCCCCGCTCCCAAAAATGTTTCGGCAACTTCCAGCGACGATCCATAATTATGAATATCTACCATTGTATAGAACGCGCCGTCGGGTGTAATGCAACGTAGCCCCGCGCTGCGCAGCAATGCCAGCAAGTGATCGCGGCGGCGGTGAAAGATGTCGCGAATCTGCTTGCGCGCTTCCACCGCTTCATCGCTCCATGCGGCGAGGGCCGCCTTCTGCGAGATCGTTGAAGCGCAGGTAGTGACATAGCCGTGCAGCAGATGAGCGGCACGAATCACGGCTTCGTCGCCGAGGATCCACCCCAAACGCCATCCAGTCATGCACGTCGATTTTGAAAGACCGCTGATCACCACCGTGCGCGGATAGAATTCCGAAATTGAGCCGGGGCGTTCGCCGGTGTAATAAAGGTCGCGATAGATTTCGTCGCTAATGATAAACGCCTTAGAGTCGCTTTCTTCAACGGCGTGGGCCAGTGCGCGTAGTTCATCGCTCGTCAAGGTGCGGCCGGTTGGGTTAGATGGACTGGTGCAAACGACAACTTTCGTCTTACTGCTGAGCCTCTGTTTGAAGTCATCCAAATCAAAACTGAAATCGTTCGCGGCGGGTAGTTGATAAAAAGTCGCACTGCCACCTGCCATGCGCGTAATCGTCGGATAAGCGACGAAGCCGGGATTGGGAATCAACACTTCATCGCCGGCTTCGACGAGCGTCATTAAGGCAAGATACATTGCCTCCTGCGAGCCGGCGGTGACTATCACCTGATCGGTCGAGAGATTGAGGTGTGAATAGTCATGGGCTACGAGTTCACGCAGGGCGGGCAATCCAGCTTGCAGCGTGTAGCCGTTGCGTTCCTCCTGAATGACGCGCATCGCTTCGCGGCGAATCACTTCTGGTGTCGGCAGATCCGGTTCGCCCAGACCAAAACTGATGTCGCCCGGTTTCGCGCGATCGGTGATCTGACGAATCGGGCTTTTCTCGATTCCTTGTAAAAACTTGGGTGGCTGAAATGGTTTCAAAAATCTAAACCTTCAAGACTACTTGATGGGGTTGTTCAACTCCTTGGAGTGCGGCGGCCTGGCGCCGCTTTGGCCTGCTGACACGAGTAGAATTCTTCGCTAATCAATGCTTCATTAACTGCGCGCCGCCTCCACCCGCTGCAGGGCCAAAGCGGGGCCAGGCCCCCGCACTCCAAAAACGAGTGCGTTAACGCAGATAGTCTTCCAATTGCACTGAAGCATCAGTCTTTTCATCGCGGTATTTCACGATCACCGGCGCGTAAAGCGACAATCCCCAGGCGCGGCCAGTTTCGCTGCGCACGTTACGCGCGCCCGGCACGATTACTGCGCCTGCCGGTATTTCCAGCGGTGCTTCGGCTGTACGTTGATAAATCTTTTCACGCACCAGATCGTAAACCGGGGTTGAGCCGGTAAGAATTGTTCCCGCCGCCAATACGGCCCGCTCACGCACAATCGTTCCTTCGTAAACGCCGCAACCACCACCAACCAAAACATCATCTTCAATGATCACGGGCACCGCCCCCACTGGTTCCAGCACGCCGCCAATCTGCGCCGCAGCCGACAGGTGCACACGCTTGCCGATTTGCGCGCACGATCCGACCAGCGCATGGCTGTCGATCATTGTTCCTTCATCGACGTAGGCACCCACGTTTACGTACATCGGCGGCATGCAAACAACACCTGACGCGATATAAGCGCCCTCGCGTATGCTCGAGCCACCCGGAACAATGCGTATATTCTCGTTGAGCGTCATCGGCCGGGTACGGTAGGTTTCCTTGTCAAAAAAGCGCAGCACTGACGACGCAGACATGTCCACCAATTGGCCCATGCGAAAGCCAAGCAGTATTCCCTGCTTTACCCAGGAGTTAACGTTCCAGGTTCCGTCCGTCGCCCGCTCGGCCGCGCGCACCTTGCCGCGATTCAATGCAAGCTTGAATTCATCAAACAGCGCGCGATCTTCTGAACCGAAGCCGACGCCGGCACGCGCGCTCAGTGCTTCAATCTTTTCACGAAGTGGCATGCGACGCTTCTTTCAAAAGACCAAGCTCTGACATGACGTCGCGCAAACGCGCGCGGCTGCTTTCCTGAATCGGCACCAGCGGCAAACGATAGTTCTCGCCGATCAAGTTCATCATTGCCAGTCCAGCTTTCACCGGTCCCGGGCTCGACTCAACAAAATTCGTCTCCATCAACGGCAGCAGACGATAATGCAGCTCGCGCGCTTCGTCCCATTTTCCTGCAAGCGCTAGATCCGCCATTCGCGACATCAACGCGGGCGCCTGGTTCGACGCAACTGAGATCAAGCCGTCGCCACCCAGCGCAATCAACGCGAAAGTGATGGCGTCATCTCCTGATAGAACGCAAAAACCTTTAGGCCGCCCGCGCAGAATTTCCATAATCTGCGACAAGTTCCCCGACGCCTCTTTCACGGCCACAATGTTTTCGCAATCGCGCGCGAGCTTTAATGTCGTTTCGGCGGCGATGTTGCATGAGGTGCGGCCCGGCACGTTGTAGATAACGATCGGGAGATCGACCGCTTCAGCAATCGCACGAAAGTGGGCGTAGAGACCGTGTTGCGTCGGCTTGTTATAAAACGGAGCGACGACTAGCACTGCGTCGGCGCCAAGACGCTGCGCGATTTTGGAATTCTCAATCGCCGCCGCAGTTGAATTGCTGCCGGTGCCGGCGATTACTTTTGCGCGGCCACGTGCTAGTTCTATCGCACGACTGATGACGCGTTGGTCCTCCGCTTCAGTCATCGTCGCGCTTTCGCCGGTGGTGCCGCACGGAACCAGCAAGCGCACACCGTTGTTAAGCTGATACTCAATCAAACGCGTTAGCGCCGCTTCATCGATTGCACCATCGGATGTGAAGGGCGTCACCAGCGCAGTTGCGCAACCGCGCACCCAGTCAATCGAGATCGTCATAATATTTACCTCACTTAATCGGCAAGTCCCGAGTTAGAAGTCAACTACGCAGCCTCTCAGGTCGGGAATTCCTTTCTTGAATTATCCTCATCTACTCTGTGCTTCTATGACTACTATTAAGAATCTCGTCAATGACTTCCGAAAACTCAAAAACGCCTTTGCGGCCAATGATCCAATGCGCCGCCAACAGCGCGCCGGCGGCAAAGCCTTCGCGTGAACGGGCCATATGCGTCAGTGTGATTTGATCGGCTGCGGAATCAAAGCCAACGCGATGGGTCCCGGGAATCTCACCGGCACGCGTTGACGCAACCGGGATTTCGCGTTTGATGAATTCAGCCAACACGCTCTTCAATCTCAGCGCCGTGCCGGACGGTGCGTCACGTTTGCGCGAATGATGCTGCTCTTCAATGAACGCCTCATACTGATCAAGGCCGCCAAAAAGCTTCGACGCATTCGCGACGAGGCGATAGAAAACATTCACACCGATGGAAAAGTTCGCGCCATAGACCAGCGCGCTGCTGTGCTCTGTTATGATTTCTTTCGCGCGGCTTTCCTGATCCTTCCAGCCTGTAGTTCCCTCCACCAACGGCACGCCCGCCAGTGCGCATGCTTCGATATTTCTCAGCACTGCCGGGCCCACTGAAAAATCAACTGCTACGTCATGACGTCTTAACATCGCAGCCAGCTCGTTGACGTCTTGATCAGACTCGTTCGAGGTTAGCTTTATTCCGATCTGATCGCCGGCAGCCTCGGCCTGCGTCTCAACCAGCCGGCCCATCGCTCCATATCCAATCAGCGCCAACTTCATCGCGGCACTCCTTCCGCGATTTGTTCCGTAGGCTCGATGCTTTGAGTCAGGAGCAGATTGCGCGCCAGCCCCGTATAGAGATCGACCGCTTCCAACAGTTCTTTTTTCCGCACGCCTTCGCCGTCGGTGTGTGCCTTAAGAATTGATCCCGGCCCCAGCAGCAATGGTTTGCCCCAGCACGACAGGTACGGAATGTCTGTAGTGAAGCGCACTACGCACTGTTCGAAACCGGTAACTGTAAAAAGATGAACTGGCTCGTGCACCGATAAATACTCCACTTCAGCGCGGCCTGCAATAGCTTTTGCCAAAATTGATTTCACCGCAGCCGGATCGCTCACCAAACGCAACTGCAGAACAGCCGACGCTGCGGCCGGTATTACATTGGCGCGCGTGCCGCCGCTGATGACGCCGATGTTGCAGGTCGTTTCACCGAGCAATGCATCGCTGGGCCATTGGCACTGGCGAATGTCCTGCAAGACATCGAGCAACTTTTCAATCGCCGACTCGCCCTGTTCCGGATAGGCCGAATGCGCGGATTGTCCTCTTGCTGTCAGCGTCAAACGCAGCGAACCCTTAGTAGCACTTGCCAATTTATTATCCGTGGGTTCGCCGTTGATTAAGTATTCACACTCACTCGCAAGCGAAATGGTATTCGCGATCCGCGCGCCTTCGCTTCCCTGTTCCTCATCAACCGTGAACAAGAGCGCGATTTCGTTCATGCCCTCAGCGCGCAAGCGTTCCGCGGCGATAATCTGGGTGGCAATGATTCCCTTGGCGTCGCAGGCACCGCGCCCCAAAATCCATTCATCGTTTTCGCTCGAGGCAAGGTGCGGCGGCACCGTGTCCATGTGCGTCGATAGCACAACTCGCGGCGGCGCGCCCGTGGTGGCAAGAACATTGAAGCGTCCTTCTTGAACTTCCTGCCGCTCAACTTTATATCCCAAACTCTCGAGATGCGCCGCGAGAAATTCCCCTACTGCCTCTTCGTCGCTGCTTAGCGAAGGAATGTCGATTAGTTTCTTTGTTAGTTCAAACAGGTCCATTGAGTCGCTTTTCTACCTGCACCGCTGGCTTTGTACAAAAGTTCGCCCATGACTGGCGCTGCTTGTACGTTCACAGCATTCGCGTATCGCTCATCACGCGAAGCGTTCTCATTAGCACCGTGGCTTCAGCCCGGTGATAAAAGGATCGTTCCATCTTCGTTTAATCGTTTTAACGGTTTACCGGGACGCCGGAAACCGTTGAAACGGTTAGACAGTCGTGATCACCGACAGTGGTCACCGGGCTGAAGCCACGGTGCTAATGAGAACGCTCCGCGTAGGCCCAGATCGATTTTTTTTGCAAAGCTTACGCCGCTGCTCGTTGTGTTAAGCTGAAACACTCACGCCCCAATCATCGATTGCGGTGTGTTCCTCTGCCGACTTCTCAAAAAATTCCTTATGCAGCCGCATCACCGCTTCGCGCGCGCGCTTTTCCTCGACTGCGAAAGTGAGATTTATTCGCGATGCGCCCTGCGAAATCAGCGAAACGTTGATGTCGCTGATCGTCGAAAAAATGCGGGCAGCAATGCCGGGCGTGCTGCGTAAACCTTCGCCGACAATGCAGAGAATCGCGCGCTCCTCTTCAATAGATACGGCGCCGAGTTTCTCCAGCTCGGCAACGATCTGCGGCAACGCAGTGGTGTCGTCCAGCGACAACGAGACACTCACCTCGGAAGTGGTGACTACATCCACCGCCGTTCGATACTTGTCGAAGATCTCAAAAATTGCGCGCAGGAATCCGTAAGCGCCAAGCATTCGCGCCGAAGTAATTTGCACAGTCGTCACCCCGGTCTTGTGCGCGATGGCCTTTACGGTCTGCGGTGATTTCTCACTCGCGGCGACTACAACCGTGTTTCTCCCTTCGGGCGCGCGTGAATTGCAGATGCGCACCGGGATGTCACGTTCGACTGCAGGGTGCAAAGTCTTCGGATGAAGCACGCGGGCGCCAAAGTAAGCAAGCTCCGAAGCTTCGGCAAAGGAGAGTCGCGGCACCGTACGCGCCTTTGGCGCGATTCGCGGATCGGCGGTAAGCACGCCGGGCACGTCGGTCCAGATTTGAATCTCTTCGGAATCCAACGCGGCGCCGATTATTGCTGCCGTGTAATCAGATCCGCCTCGTCCCAAAGTGGTCGTCTCACCGGTCATGGTGGATCCAATGAAACCGCCCAGGACCGAAACGCACGACGCTTCGACCAAAGGTTGCAGTTGCGTCTGCGTGCGTACAAAGGTTTCAGCCATCAGCGGCACTGCGCAACCAAACTCATCATCGGTTATTACACAACTGCGCGCGTCAACGTCACGCGCCGGGTAATTGTTCTCGACGAGTACTGCCGCCAGCAGTGCCGCGGATAGTCGCTCTCCATTTGAGGCGACCGCGTCTTCCAGCGCTTTGCGGCGGCGGCGATCCGCGTTCTTCTCAGTTGCCGCTGTCATCAGTACTCCTGCGATTTCACTGCGGCAGTGCTCTACCCGTTGGCGCAATCGATCGCCTTCTTTGGACAATAACGCGTCGATGACTCTCAAGTGTCGATCGAAATGTTTGTCGAGAGTTGCTAAGCCCACGGTCGCGCCTGCATTCGCTGCTTCTGACACGCTCGTAATCAGCGCATCGGTGAAGCGGGCCATTGCGGAAACAACTACGACCGGCCGCCGCTCGATTCGCTCGGCAACGATCCGCGCAGCGTTCTGGAAGGCGGTAGCGCCTTCCAACGACGTGCCGCCGAATTTCATGACGATTGAGTTCATAGAAACAAGGTGCAGTCTAGCACCTGCTCTGCCGGGCGAAATAAAAGTTTTGTTGTTTTATTTGATTAAGGGCGGACTTGCAATCCAGATCAAGCTAAACGCGCTTGGTCTTCCAGTGGCCGCGGCGAAAAACCAATGCACTTACAATTGCCAGCGTTGAAAATGCAATCGTGATTGCCAGGAACACACCGCGCGGTCCAATACCTAAAACGATCGCCAGCACATACGCCAGCGGCAGTTCCCATAACCAAAAAACAAACAAGTTGATGACCGTCGGCGTCCAGGTGTCGCCAGCCCCGTTGAACGACTGCGTCAGCACCATGCCGTACGCGTAGAATAAAAAGCCCGACGCAACAATGCGCAGGCAATCAATACCGTAAGGCACGACATTCGGATCGTGAGTAAACAATCCGATTATCTGCCGCGCAAAGAGCACAAAGATCAGGCCCACGCAGCCAAGAAAAATCACGTTGTAAAAGCCTGCCCTCCAAACCGCGCGTTCGGCACGCTCCGGTTTCTTTGCGCCCAGCGCCTGGCCTACCATAGTTGCCGCTGCGTTCGACATTCCCCACGATGGCAGCAACGCGAAGAGAATGACGCGAATGCCAACGATGTAACCGGCAACTACGTCGGTGCCAAAACTCGAGATAGTGCGCACCAGCCCGATCCAGCTCGCCATACCAATGAAAACCTGAAACGTCCCGGTAGCAGATAAGCGCACCAGGCGTGCCATGATTGCCGGCTCAAGTCGAAAATGATGGCGCTTGATTTCAAAGCGCCCGCCTTTGCGAACCAGGCGGCTGAAGGCATAAAGCGCACCCGTGCCGCGACCAATGTTCGTAGCCACTGCGGCGCCGGCAATGCCCAGCTTGGGAAATGGACCCAGACCAAAAATGAAACATGGACCAAGCACTATGTTGAGGGCGTTCGCCAGCCAAAGCACTCGCATGGCGATGGCCGCATCACCAGCGCCGCGAAAGATGGCATTGATCATGAACAGCATTACGACGGTGGCGTTGCAAGCGAGCATGATCCTGGTAAAGCCTGCCCCATGTTCGATCACTGAAGGCGAGGCGCCCATCAAACCCAGCAGTTTGGGCGCCAGCGGCGCTCCAATAAGCGCCAGGCAGGCGGCAACTATCAAACCCAGCGCAACCGACTGTACTGCCGCGCGTGCGGCGCCTTCCGGATTATGTTCACCAATTCGCCGCGCCACCGTGGCCGTGGCTCCAATGCTCAAACCAATCGCGATGGCGTAAATCAAGGTCAGCATGGATTCGGTAAGGCCAACAGTAGCCATTGCGTCTGGGCCCAGATACGAAACCCACTTGATGTCGACAACGGCAAAGACGCTCTCCATGCACATCTCGAGCACCATGGGGATAGCGAGCAGGATAATTGATCGCCCGATTGGACCAGTCGTGTAGTCGCGATGGCTGCCCCGCAATGACTCGCGCACCGCGGCCCAGAAACCCGGCTCGTCAGAGCCGCCGCGATCCGGCGCGATCATGCCTCCGTCGCGAAGTTCGATTGGTGTTTGCAGTTCAGAGTCTGACATTGTTCGTTCTTACAGTTCGTTAAAGTTTCCTCAATGACGAAATCAACATAGGCACGGGCGCTTTGAACAAAAAATCCCGCGGCGACCGAAGACGAACTCAGCCTGCGGTGCAGGCGGTAGCATAAAGGCTGGGGTGAAGCGTAGCGGAACCCCAGGATCTCGAATTGAAAGTACAGAGCCCGCGGCGCGGGCGATAGTCCTCACATCACGGCAAAGACTCTCGCCCGCTCCGCGGGCTCGCATCGTCTTTGAACCACTAACCTGGGGTTACGCTGCGCTTCACCCCAGGCTCTACGCTATCGCCTGCTCCGCAGGCTGGGAGTTTGAAAGTCTTCTCGCAGCATCAATTTCAACTTTTTGTGCAAAGCCACGCACGGCACGCTGTGCCCCTACCAAACGATATCGGTGCTCGTGGCAAATGCTACGCAGTTACAACTTCATACCGTAAGACTGATCAGCTCGCGGCGTCACATGCTTAATCTGTATTGGCTGGAAACCAAATTGTCGATAGAGCTGAATCGCGGCGACGAGCTTGCTGGAAGTTTCCAAAACCATCTCTTTGAATCCCATCTCTTTAGCGCGCTCGACGGCTTTTCTCAGAATGTGCTTTCCCAGGCCCTGACCGCGCACCGAGGGAATGAGATACATTTTCCTCAACTCGCAAGTGTGCGCGTCCAGCGGGTACAGCCCAAACGTGCCCACTAACTTTCCATTCTCGTCTTCAATCACATCGAACACGCCACCACGATTAATGTAGTTTGCCTCGATGTTCTGCAAGTCGGCATCGGTGGCATCTGGGTCAGGCTCTAGGTTGAATTCTGCCAGCACGCCAAAAACCAGCGATTGCACTTGTTCACGATCGTCGTTGGTGGCGGAGCGAAACTTTAAGTGGTAAAGATTCTCGGGAACATCAAGGGACATCATTTAGTGCGCACTAGAAAAAGATTTTTCATTTTCCATTTGGGTCAATTGCGGTGGTTCGTTGTGTGCGCCAGCCAGACCATAAATGACAAATGAGAAATGGAAAATGATAGATGGAAAATCTGCTTCTTCATCACGCGCGAGCCATCACTTGTTCGGGGCGCGGCCGAAATCATCCTGCAAACGGACGATGTCATCTTCGCCAAGATAAGGCCCGCGCTGCACTTCAATAAAGACGAGTAACTCGGCATCTGCATTCTCGACGCGATGTGCCGAGCCCACGCCTATGTCGATGGCTTCTCCCGCGGGCACGTTTATTTCTTCGTCGTCAAGGGTGACCTTTGCAGTTCCCTGGACCACGATCCAATGCTCGGCGCGCTGGGCATGTTTTTGATAACTCAAACGCTTGCCGGGCAGAACTTCGATTCGCTTCACCTTAAACCCATCGCCTTCATCAAGCACGGTGAATGTACCCCAGGGACGGCGATCGAATTTTGGCGAGTTGTCGATAGTCTTATCACCCATCCATGTTATCCATTACTCAAGAAGTTCAGAGTACAACCTTTAGGTTGCTGTTTCGCAAAGCAGCAAGCTAAAGCTTGTACTCTAAACTATTTCTCAGTGTCGTTTGAAATACTGCACTGCGCGTTCATGTTTCTCGGCGGCGGCGCGCGAGTTAAAGGTGCCGAGATTCCTGCGCTTGCCTGTTTTCGGATTCTTTTTCTTCGAGTAAAGGCGATACTTTCCTGACTTAAGTTTTCGAATCATCGTCCCATTACCTCGCTCGCTGTGTTAACCGCCCGCCCCAGCGCGCCGAACTTTTGGTGGCTGACTTTTCTTGCGTGTGCGCCGCCGGCGGAATGCCGGCGCATAGCGTCCGGTGCGTTCGAGATCATAAATAGTGTAGCCCGTGTCAAAAAGATCGCCGCCGGGATCACGGCGGTCAACGCTGTAGTCAAAAACTCTGCCGTCGGTTCTTACATAAACCGAACCGCGCTTACCTTTCAAATACTGCTCGCCGGTGACAAGCGCGTACAGGTGCTGTCTTCCACCCAGGGTGCCGCTGGGCCGGCAGGGGATGAATTCCTGTCCATCTGGTAAACGATAGATATTTAACTCCAGCAAAACGGCGCGGCCATACCGCTGCAAGCGCGGCACGAAGCCCTCGGGTAATCCAAATCGCTGTTTCGGCGCATGCGCTTGAGCGCGCTTCGTAGTGCCGGTAGCAACGAGGGCGTGCGTCTTCTGTTTACGCGCAGCCTCTGTCAATTCTTCCGCCAGCTCGTTTAGCCCTTCCGCTTCGGTCACAGCCGGAAAGTTTTCAAAGGTAGAGCCGGTGTGCGCCAGAAAATGTTGACAGGCGCTGCGCAACTCTTCTGAACCGTCTAACAATCCTTCGCTGATTTGTTTCAATGTCGCGCGGCCATTTAGCACAGCCTCAAGCTTTTGGCCGTCAGTCATCTCGGCCCACAAATAATCGCCGATAATCTGTTCCGACATTTCAGTCGAAGTTTACTTAATTCCCTGAAGCTTGCAAGGAAGTTTTCGTGAGGCGAGCGGTACCTTCAGGGGCGCGCCTATCTGCGCGCCCCCTCAATAATGATGGGTCAGCGGACTCGTCGATGATGGATTAGTTAGCCCGTCTCGACTGCTGGCTCGGTTGCGCCGCGAGGTTTCCACGCTGCCAGGATGGCTCCACAAACGAGGCCGGCCACCAGGTTGTAGCCCACGTTGAGCAGATACAGACCCAGCTTGCGTTGTTCGAAGACAACGGTCGCGAGTTGGGTGGTAGCCACGAAACCAAGCCACAGCCAGAAGGCTGTTTGCATGCCGCCGCCGGCGTTTTTTGCGCCAGTGTATTGAACGAAGTGAGCGAGTATAAAAACCAGCACCAGCGAGGTCGCGAATGCAACTGCGTATTGGCTCCAGTGACTCTGCGCTGCAACCTGGTTTAACTGTGCGGGTGTCCAGCCAATTATCTCGATGAACTTGTTACCGAAGATCAGCCCATACCAAAGGCCGCCGATTATGAAGTAGACGATGGCCGCCACAAACACCGCCGGGTAGTTTATCTTCATGGTGTCTCCCTTAGAGGTCATCCGAAGTTGAGAAATCATGTCTCGAGCTTGTAAAGAAAACTGTGTGGGTTGCGACTTTCCAGACTTTCCCGAGTTCGATTGTGTTTGAGTCGCGCGGATTCTATTACGATTTCGCTTGACTGAATAGGACTTTTGGACTGCGGCGGCTTGACGCCGCCTTAAGACGGTGCGCTGGCGTCGAGTGTTTTCTTGCATGAGATCGTGTCGACGTAACTAAGACCGGTGTCAAGCCACCGCGGTCCAAATAAACCCAAAGCGGCGTCAAGCCGCCGCAGTCCAAAAATCGAGCTCCAACATTTAATGAAAATCATGCGAAGCCACCGCCGCAACCTGAAATGAAAGCGCGCGAATAGTTTTTGCCTTAACAGAAACAACGTTGTCCTGGTTCTGCAGCGTGCCTGAAATCAATAGAAAAGGTTCGTCAACAACAACCAATCGATACTTATCGAATAATTGTGGAGTGATGATGATGTTTGCCACTCCCGTTTCATCTTCCATAGTCAGAAACACAAAACCTTTTGCCGTGCCCGGCCGCTGCCGCACAATTACCCAACCGCCAACTTTTACCGCACTGCCATCACGCAGTTGCCGCAGATCAATCGCGCGTGACGCTCCCAGTTCACTTAACTCCGCGCGCCGGTAAGCCACCGGATGGCGTCCGATGGTTAAGCCGGTGCCACGAAAATCGGCATCCATTCTCTCGGGGCGCGTCATTGGCACAAGCGGCGAATTACCATCCTGCTCGTGAAGTTCTTCATACAGTTCGCCCGCCGGGCGCGCCACGCGCTCAACCTGCCACAGCGCGTCGCGACGATGAACGCGGAGAGGGTGTAGGGTGGTGGGTGTTGGGTGTAGTGTAAGAGGGTGTCGGGTGTCGGGTGTCGAGCGTCGGTTAGGAATTGAGTTGGGAGAATATTCATTCGATTGATTGTCATCAACCTCCCCCCCAACAACCCATACCCTACCCCCTACACCCTGATTTATAAAATTCAACGCTCCCACCGCCGCTAATTTTCTTAGTTCATCCTTGCGCAGCTCGGGCACGCGATGTTGCAAGTCATCAATACTGATGAAGGGCGCTTCATTGCGCGCGCGCACGATGGCCTGGCCCGCTTCTTCGTGCAGACCTTTTACGTAGCGCAGACCAAGCCGCAAGGCGAGGTGTCGGGTATCAGGTGTCGGGTGTCGGATAGAGGTTAAGCCGGGAGAATCTTCATTCGATTGATCTTCACCCAGCACCTGATACCTGACACCTGACACCCTTTCTTCACCTGGCACCTGACACCTGACACCTGACACCCTTTCTTCACCTGGCACCTGACACCTGAGACCCGACACCCCTTCCTCCAGCGTGCACAACCAATCCGACTGCATCACATCTACCGGCTTCACCTGCAAACCATGGCGCTGCGCATCCTTGACGATGGTAAAGGGCTGATAGAAACCCATCGGTTGATTGTTCAGCAGCGCCGCCGTAAACGCCGCCAGATAGTGACACTTCAAATACGCGCTGGCATAAGCGATCAAAGCAAAACTGGCCGCGTGTGATTCGGGGAAACCATACAACGCAAACGAAGTAATGGCCTGCACAATTTCATCCTGTGCCTTTGGTGTGATTCCTTTACGTGCCATGCCGCGCCGCAGTTTTATTTCGATTTCTTTCATGCGCGCTTCGGATCGTTTGAAGCCGAATGCGCGGCGCAATTCTTCCGCCTCGCCGCCGGAAAAGTCTGCGCAAATCATCGCCATCTTCAATAGTTGCTCCTGAAATAGCGGCACGCCGAGCGTCCTTTTTAATACCGGCTCCAGCGACGGATGCGCATAAACAACCGGCTCGCGGCCCTGCCGTCGTTTCAGATACGGATGGACCATGTTGCCGACGATTGGGCCGGGCCGGATGATGGCCACTTGCACCACGATGTCGTAAAACTTTTGCGGATGCAGTCGCGGCAGACACGACATCTGCGCCCGGCTTTCAACCTGAAACAGACCAATGGTGTCGGCTTTTTGTAAAGCAGCGTAAACTTCAGGGTCGTCCTGCGGTAGGTGGGCCAGATCAACTTCTTCTTTATAAGACTCGCGAATCAAGGCAATCGATTCTTCCAAAGCCGCCATCATTCCCAAGCCCAGCAGATCAACTTTGATCAGCCCCAGATCGGCGCAGTCTTCCTTGTCCCATTGCACTACCACGCGCCCGGGCATCGCCGCCGGTTCCAACGGCACCACCGAATCGAGTTGGCCCTGACAAATAACCATGCCGCCCGAATGCTGGCCCAGGTGTCGCGGCAGGTCCTGGACCATGCCGTAAAGCTCGAAAAATTTTTTAATGCGCGCGTTTCTGATGTCGAGGCCCGCGTCGCGAAACTGTCGTGCAGTTGAATCTTTTGGATCCTTCCATTCCCAGGTATGAACCAGTCCGGAAAGACGCCCAAGTATTTCGTCATCAAAACCGAGCGCCTTGCCAACTTCGCGCGCGGCCGAGCGGCCGCGATACGTGATCACGTTGGCGGTCATTGCTGCGCCCAGTTTGCCGTAGCGCTGATAAACGTATTGAATCGCTCGCTCGCGTTGATCGCCGCTGGGTAGATCGAGATCGATGTCGGGCCACTCGCCGCGTTCTTCAGAAAGAAAACGTTCGAAGAGAAGTTCCATACCGATGGGATCCACCGCAGTGATGCCTAGCGAATAACAGACGGCGCTGTTTGCCGCCGAACCTCGTCCCTGAATCAGAATTCCCTGCTGCTTACAAAACTCAACGATGTCCCAGACGATCAGAAAATAGCCTTCGAGTTTCAGTTTTTCGATCAATGCCAGTTCGCGTTCGAGCTGTGGCCGTGCAGCTTCATAAGCGGGCCGGCCCTTGTGACTGGTGTAACGTCGCCGCGCGCCTTCTTCGGTACGTTTGCGTAGAAACGACGTCATCGTCTCGCCTGCCGGAACCGGATATTTCGGAAACTCGTAACCAAGATCTTCCAGCGTGAATTCAAGTCGCGATGACAGCTCGACGGTGTTGTGAATGGCCTCCGGTAGATCGGCAAAGAGCTGTTGCATTGTCTTTGCTGATTTCAGATATCGTTCGGAATTTCTTGCGAGTAAACGGCCCGCAGTTTCGAGTCGCACATGATTACGAATACAGGTGAAGACGTCCGCGACTTCGCGTTGCGCTGCCATCGCGTGGCTGACGCCGTTGGTCGCCAGTAGTGGCAAATGCAAACGTCCGGCAATCCCAACTATTGCCTGGTTGCGCGCTTCCTCTACGCGATTGAAATGGCGTTGCAGTTCGGCATAAACGTTTTGTTTGCCAAACACATCGATGAGCCACTCCGCTGTTCTCTGTGCTTCCTCTGCCCCCTCTGCGTCTCTTCGGTGAAATGCTTTTGCGAAGGGCCCATCGCCACTGCCTGTCAAACAAATCAATCCTTCCGCATGCGCGGCGAGTTCTTCAGGTGTAACCGCGCACTCACCCGGCTTGGCATGCTTCGGCACACGCAACTTCATCAACGTGATCAAGCGACAGAGATTTTGATAGCCGGTGCGATTGCGGACGAGTAGTGGAATTGAGAACGTTTCTTTTTGGCGAGTTGAGTGAGTTTGTCCAACGTCCAACGTCCAATGTCCAACGTCCGCTTGCCGGTCTTGCTTCTGACTTTGGACTTTGGACTTTGGACCTTGGACTGTGATCTCTGCTCCGATATGCGCCTTGATGCCATTCTTTTTCGCGGAGAAATGGAAACGGGGACTGCCATAAAAGCCGTCTCGATCCAGCAGCGCCATGGCCGGCATTTCCAATGCAAGCGCCGCGGCAACCAGCTCTTCAGGCACCGAAGCGCCTTCGAGAAAACTGAATGCCGAACGCGCATGTAGTTCGATGTAACTCATTGCCGATTTCCGATTGCCAAATGCCGATTTGATTTGTGATTACGCTCGTTGAATTCTCTCCGATTTGGCAATCGGAAATCGGCAATGACAGTCAGTCATAAATTCCTTCAACAAACCAGGTGCCACTACGCAGCTCGCGGTAAATGCGATAAAGAATCTGGCTTGGACCACCCTGGCTGATTACCTCTTTAATTTTCGAACCTTCTGACTTCTGACTTCTGACCTCTGATCTCTGACCTCCGATCTCTGATCTCTGGCCTCTGACTTCAACCGCCACGTCCCATTCATCTCTCGCCCAAAGATCTGATCGCCACCACTCACCCGATGTGCGCCATGGACCAGCAAGTGCTACTACTTTCCCATAAACACTGCGGTCTTTTCCCCAGGCATTGATCTCCGTCGGATATCCACGCGCAGCCTCAACCATTGCCCGCAGCGGCGGCCGAAACCTGCGAAAGGCCAGGGCGAATTTTGGGGTTGGAATTTCGAATTGCGGATTTTGAATTTCGGATCGGGAATTTGAAAGTTGAAATTTGGAATCTTGAATTTGGAATTTTGAATTGTCGTTTGCTAATTGCTGTTTGCTATATAGAAGCGCGGGCGTCCCGTCCGCATGCTTTTTCCTCTTAGCAACTTTCGACCTTTCTTCTCTAACCTCAAATCTCTTGACGCGAAAAGCATCCGGCCGATGCGTATCCAACAATTCGGCAGAGCCGACATTTTCCAGACCGACGAGTTTTGCCAGGCGCGCGAGTGTCAATTCCAGCTTTGCCGGTTCAGGCGCAAGCGGAATAAACAATCCCGTCTGTAAAACTCGAGGTTTGACCGGTTCACAATTAATCGAAACTGCAACCACCGCTGCTAAAGGCGGGTGCGCTTCGGCATCGAGCAATAAAAGTTTCAAAAACACTTTGTGATCGCGCATGGGGTAAGGCAGATTGAGTTTCAACTCGTGCGCGCTTTTGTTTTCAAGTTTCATCTGCACGTGCAGTTCATTGGTGGCCAGCGCATACGCTTGCAAACTTGCGCAAAGTTGATTGAGCAGTCTGGCGAAGATGAAAGAGAGCGGTTCAAGCTGGGCGATGGGATACTCGAGCTCGATCGAGTTTTCGAAAATGGGTGCGGCTTGTTTTAGTTTTAAGTGGCGATCCGTTTTGCCGGCGGCAAGTTGTTGCAGCTTCACGCCAGCCTGGCCCAACCGCTCTGAAACGCCGGCAATCGGCAGCCCTGCAAATTCTTTGAAGGTGCGCACGCCCCAAAGCTTCAGGGTCGCGAAAATTTCTTTCGCTTGCTTCTCTTCAATATTGAGCAACGAATATTCCAACGCGCTTATCGGTAAGCTCCCAAGGCAAGTCAGTTCTTCTCCCGTGGCAGTAAAAGTTATTCCACGACAGTGCCGCGCAGCATGTATGGCCGTATCCGGATTCGCGGCCAGGGCAACGTTTACCTTGGCCGCTAGTCCACCTGATTGCTTCGGCGCACTGGCCTGTTTCGCGATTACAGTTGCCAGCTCATACGCGGAGCCAAATTGCAGAGCACAACCTTCGACGTCAATCACGACCGTGTCCGGCCACACCTCTTCGACAAAAGGAGAGAAGGAGTAAGCAAACTCCGCCAAAGACAGTTCATCCGAGAGATTTTGCCCATGAATGCCCGCAAACATGACTTTGCCTTTCGCTTTTAAGGGTAAGGCGAAGATTAGCGAAAATTAGCGAATACGTCAATAGATCTAACCGGATATTTGTCGGAGAGTAAAAAACCACTTGCGCCTGACGTTACGTCAGGCTTTAGGATGTTTGCGGGTAGAGAAAATGACAAAAACAACCAGCGAATTGTTGTATCGGCCAAATGAGTTTGCGGCCCTGGCGGGAGTAACGGTGCGTACCTTACACCATTACGATCGCATTGGACTGCTGCGCCCGAGTGGTTACACGAGTGCGGGTTACCGCCTCTACCGCAAAAGCGATCTTGTCCGTCTACAACAAATCGTGACGTTGAAATTCATCGGTCTTTCTCTGAAACAAATAAAAGATCTCCTACATCGCAATTCGTTTGACCTGGCGACGGCACTTAGCCAGCAACAAGAAATTCTTGTGGATAAGCGCCGTCATTTGGACCGGGCAATAAAAGCAATTGAGAAGGCCCGGCAGGTAAAGGTATCGAGCGAAGAACCTGATTGGGAGGACTTCAGAAAAATAATCGAGGTGATCAATATGCAAAACAATATGGACTGGACGCAGAAGTATTACAGCGAAGAGGCACGCCAGAAGCTCGAAGAGCGACGACAAACGATATCACCAGACGTGGTCGAAAAGGGGCAGCGTGATTGGGCGAACTTGATTCGTGAAGTGGAAGAAGCTGTGGCCGCGGGCACCGATCCGGCGAGCGAAAAAGCACAGGCACTTGCTGCTCGTTGGTCAGAATTGATCAAAGCCTTTACCGGTGGTGATGCTGAGATTCAAGCTGGTCTCAACAAGCTCTATAAAGATCAAGCTAACTGGCCAACTACGTTTCCAAAGCCTTACAGCGATGAGGTTGGAGCTTTCATTTGTGCTGCTGCTGGCAAGAAGTAAATCCGATTCATCAATCGATGAATCATTGAGCTCTGCGCTGCAAGGTAGTTTCTCTTACAGTGGGGCTCAATGGACGATGACGTTCTACCAGCATTGTCAGGGATTGCAATAGTCTTCCCTGGCTAATTAAAAACGGGGCAGTGGTTTTCGCGCGGGCTGAAAGATTGACTAAGGGAAAGTGTTCCTTCTTAGTTAAGTTCTGATTTACTTGCGACCAAACTACCGCCTCGTTTTTCATCTCCAGCGACAAAACCGCGCAGGATCGCACACTGCAATCCTCAGTAATTACCAATAAAGCGGTCGGACTATTTTCTACCACGCGACGAAAGCGAAACCACCAGGACGAGATGATACGGCGCGCCTCTTTCGCGGAAAGATCGCCGAGATCGAGTATCACAATGCCGAAGCCGCCGCCCTGCAACAGGAGATCAGTGGCTTTGAAGGCGTGCTCCAGATTGTTGTCGCAGCGTATCCAAAGCAGCCGATCAAAATTTACGTTTGCGTGCTCGGCTGATTCCGGATCGAGCGTATTGTTCATATCAACCAGCGCGCACACTTCTTCATGGTTTGTCGCTGCCGCGAGAGTTGCCAGCATAAAACTGGTGCGCCCTGACGACGCTGGGCCAAAAATTTCTGTGATGGCGCCGCGTGGCAATCCTCCCCCGGCGAGCGAATCGATCTGTGAAACGCCGGTCGCAATAGCCTCCGCGCTCTTTGTTTCGTGATGCTTAAACGCGTCACTAAAGCGAGCTGCCAGGTTGGATTCAATTTCCGCTTTTGAAATTGCCGCTCTCATGATTTATATAGTGGCATAGACTTTAGTCTATACTCTTTAAACTAAACACAGACTGAAGTCTGTGCTACTAAGATGCCACGCAAAACTTCACAGGGCTCGGCTAAAGAATTTTTTCCCGACAAAATAACTTTGCCTTCACTCAAAGAAGCTGCCGCCGATTGCAAAGCCTGCGACCTTTGGAAACGAGGCACGCAAACTGTCTTCGGCGAAGGACGCAAGCGTTCGACAGTAGTGTTCGTCGGCGAACAACCAGGCAACGAAGAAGATCTATCGGGCAAGCCTTTCGTCGGCCCCGCCGGGCGTTTGTTTGATAACGCACTGATCGAGGCCGGTATCGACCGGTCGCAAACTTACGTCACCAATGTTGTCAAACATTTCAAATGGGAACCGCGTGGCAAACGCCGCATTCATAAGAAACCAAACGCCGGCGAAATCTCTGCTTGCCGTCCCTGGCTCGAGGCTGAAATCGCTGTAGTCAAACCAAAAGTTATTGTCGCCCTCGGCGCCACTGCGGCGCAGGCGTTGCTTGGTCCAAAATTTCGCGTCACCAAACAGCGCGGCGAATTTATCGAATCTACCCTCGCTCCCTACGTAATGGCCACCGTGCATCCCTCTTCGATTCTGCGTGCTCCCGACGAGGAAACTCGCCGCCTGGAACATCGCCGCTTCGTTGATGATTTGAAAAAACTCGCCCGGGTAATTAAGTAGCATAGACTTCAGTCTGTGCTAGTGACCCCAGCTTTCTTCCCAGATAGTTAGGCGACCGCCGGCGGAGCACAGACTAAAGTCTATGCCACTTTTTGCTTGACGCTCTCCTTAGCATTCGCTAATATTCGCCTAATTTTCGCTTACCGCCGAAAATAACATCTGGGTGCCTCTAAGGCAAGCGTTTTTCGAAAGGAGTTACGAAATGCCTGTAACGGCAAGACAAAGGCAGGTCTACGATTTCATCAGCCGCTATGCGGAGGCCCACAAACTGCCTCCCACTATTGCGGAAATTGGGAAGCAGTTTCAGATGACATCGCCGGCAAGTGTTCACAGCATTCTATCGGCACTCGAGCGCGAAGGGCTCATCAAACGCATTCCCAACGTCAGCCGCGGTATCGAGATTATCAAACAGGAAGAACAGCAGGACGAGTTTGAGATCCCTTTGCTGGGAACGGTCGCAGCGGGCCAACCCATCGAGGCAATCCTCGCTCACGAAACCGTCCAGGCGCCGAAGAACATGTTGGGTCGTGACCGCATGTTCGCCTTGCGCGTGCGCGGCGATTCGATGATTGAGGAAAACATTCAGGACAACGACATCATCATCGTGTCGTCACAGCAAACCGCCGAGAATGGCCAGCTGGTTGTAGCGCTGATTGACGGCAACTACGCTACGGTGAAAAAGTTTTACCGCGAGCCCGACTTCATTCGTTTAGAGCCGGCGAACCCGCAGTTCAAACCAATATTCATCAAGACTCCCGAACGCATTCAAATTCAGGGCGTAGTACGGGGATTGATTCGCAACTACAACAATTCTGCCCGTTCTGTCTAATGCCGGGCCAGACCTTAGAAGAATGAAAGCCGCACAAGCAGTCGACATTTCAGCCGAACCGGATGTGATCTTTCTCGGCTTTGCACTAAGCGACTGCGTAGTTGAGATTGATAAACAAGCGGCAAGGTATCTGCGTGCCGTTCATCGCACCGCTCTGGAGTTGGCAATTCCCAATCGTTTCGGAATCGAGGTGGGTGGATTTTGGCTAATGCCTGAACAGCTAGCGCAATTGAGAAAGTTGCCGGAATGCTATTCACAACTGGAAGCGCCTCTAGTCGAGCGCGCCATTGAAGCGTACCTTGCCGCGCAACTACCTGCGTTGCCGCCCAAATCGCATTGAGACTGCGGTGGCACAGACTTTACTCTGTGTATTCGTAGAAGGGCACAGACTAAAGTCTATGCCACGGTTAACTTTCAGGAATCAACTCCGCTTCCCTCTGCTTGCGGTGAACCACAAGCAAAGCGATACCACTCATGATTAACGCGCCGCCAACCAGAGTGCGCCAATTCATCTCTTCATGAAGCACTAACATGCCCAGCAGCACCGCCGTTACCGGCGTCACTAATGCAATCAACATTGACTTGGTCACATCAATCCGGCGCACCAGCCAGTAATACAGGATGAATGCGATCACGGAACCCACGATGGCCAGGTAGAACAAGGAAATTATTGCCAGTCTGGTCCAATGAAAATTAACCGGACTTCCTTCGGTCAGAAATCCAATGATCGCGAGTGGGATCAAACCAAAAAACATCTGGCCGCCGGCGATCACTGTCGGCTCCAATTTCCTGGCGTAAGCTTTAACCAAAACATTCGAGTAAGCCACGCAGATCGAGCTAATGACCAGGGCGACACTGCCGGCTAATGCTTTTGGTCCAGCAAACGTCAGTTGATTGGAAAAAATAACGCCGACGCCAGCGATGCCCAGGATGACGCCAACGAACTTCAACGGAGTCATTCGCTCCGCGGGTAAATGAATGTGAGCAATGACCAATCCAAACGCTGGTATGGTGGCTTGCAGCAAGGCGGCAAGGCCGGAAGAAATGTATTGCTCGCCCCAAAAGATCAAGCCGTAGTTAAGACTAAAGGCCAGCACGCCGGTACCAGCCAGCAGCCACCAGTCTTTGGAAGAACGCGGCAGCGAAAGTCGTCTGACAAGAATGATGGCGGCAAGAATAATAACTGCGATGAGGAAACGAATTGCGGCAAAGCTGATAGGAGGAAGATCTCTTAATCCGATCTTGATGAATAACCAGGTCGAGCCCCAGATGCAGCACAAGAGAAGCCAGACGATGCGTGATTTCATAATTACTGTTTGCGGGTCGTCTGAAGAATAGCAAGTTACAAAAAACGGCAAGCGGAGGCTAGCCGGTGCAAAAACTCAACTCTGAATCTCTTCACGCGCAACACGTCGCAGTTGAGTTTCGGCATCCGTTCGCCACCGCTCGCAGTTTTGCACGGTTAGTCCGAAATAACCGTCCACTAAACTAGGCTGATTGAGGCTCAGTCTTAATAATTGCGAAGGCCCCACCTTGCGGATCCTGAAGGATCGCGAATCGACCTACGGTAGGAATGTCAGCAGTCGGCTTGATTATAGTAGCTCCCAGCTCAGCCGCTTTTTTTACCTTCGCGTCGCAGTCGTCAACGGCGAAATACACCAGCCAAAACGGCGGGACGTCGGCCATGTCCGGAGTCAGCTTGAACATTCCTCCAGCTCCTCTGTCGCCGTTCTGAAAAATCGTGTAGTCCGTAGACCCAAATGTCTTCCTGTCGATTCCCCAGCCAAATAGACCGCTATAAAACTCGCCGGCTTTGGTTGTATCCGTGGTCGTCAGTTCATTCCAAACCAACGCCCCCGGCACGTTGACTATTCCCGCACCCGCGTGCGTGCCCGCCTGCCAAAGAGCAAACACGGCGCCCGTCGGATCCTGGACCACCGCCATGCGTCCGACATCCATAACATCAAACGGCTCCTTCATCAGAGTCCCACCGAGTTCCTTTGCCTTCGCCGCGCTTTCATCGACGTTCGCCACCGACGCATAAGACAACCAATTCGGAGGGATGCCTTGCGCCCTCATCTCCTGCGGCATGGTGTAAAGCGCGCCAACATCTTTTCCATCCAGCTTGAGCATGGTGTAGATCATGCCAGGTCCAACCGGACTATCGGTGAAGGTCCAACCGAAAAGCTCGGTGTAAAACTTCTTCGCTGCCTCGCCATCGGTAGTTCCCAGTTCAACCCAGCAAAATGTACCGGGAGCGTAAGTAGGGGTTTCCTGCATTCGTGCTTCAGTCATGATCAATCTCCTTAGGAATAGGCGCAATACTCGCAGGGAGACGAGGAGCAATTGCGCGGCTTCAAAATCTGATCTGAACGTGTGATTAGATAATAACGTACTTAGGCAGGACTGCAAAAACGGAAAACGCTACCTCCAGCAAGCTGAAAGTAGCGCAATCCGTTTCCTAATAATCGCCGAAGCTCTTAAAAGGATGGCAGCTTCGCATGTACACACTAGGCTGCCGATTTGTATCCCGATGACCAACTGGCGGTCAGTTAGATCCTCGGTCAGCACACGAAATGTTTTACCAATTCTCGCATCCTTTCGAATGCGGTGCCGTTAGGTTTTTGTTCTGGTGGCTTTTCCTCCACCTCCGGTTACGACCCGGCAACGTCGGTTCAGCTTGCGCCGAACCATTCGCCCCCTTCAGCGGGTCCTTCCTAAAGGGTACCACTCGTTTTTATCCGAATGGCTCGAGAAAGCCTCTCAGCTTCCTCTAGCAAAGCCTTTCGGCTTCAACCCAAGGCGTCAATAGGATTAACAGTCCGCCTGTCTTTCCCCTCTTCCGTGTGTCACCACATCGGTCGCCGATCCCTTTGTTGGTCTCGAAGGCCGTGACCCTCGCGACGGGGAGAGTTATACGCGAAGGCAGTTTTAGAAGCAATTTTTTATGTGTTTTATTTTTTGAGGACTTGCGAAAAACTTTTCGCAAGTCTGGACTTAGATAAAAGCGGCGTTTTTACTGGGGTTTCTGCATCGCGGCAATCGCCGCTTGAATTGATTTTTGCACGCCGAGGAGTTCGGCTTCATTTTCGTATTTGTTTCGCGGCCAGAAAAATCCTTTCAAGCCATCTTTTTTGCGGCGCGGGACAATATGCACGTGAAAATGCGGGACGCTCTGGCTGACGCGATTGTTCATGGCAACAAAAGAGCCTTCAGCTTCCAGAGCCAGCTCGACCGCGCGCGCTAGTAACTGCACATTCCTAAAGAACGACCCGACAAGCTCCGTTGGAAGATCGCTCAGTGTTTCGAAGTGATTTTTGGGAACAAGCAAACAATGGCCAGGAAAAAGCGGCCGGTGATCGAGAAAGGCCAATGAAATATCGTCCTGGAAGACGATCGACGCGCCTACTTCACCAGTGACAATTCCGCAAAAGAGACAAGCCATTAGCGCTCCGGTCGCCGGGTTGGTCACTGCAGTATATCTAAACTTATCTCATCAAAGCCGGGACGAATGAAATCGCGGGCGGTAGGAAACTCCCTTTCAGCATGCAAGCGCAACTTCTCAAGGTCCAGAAGCAATTTGCGAATAGAGTCGGCATTCTCGCTACGCAGTTTGCCCAGTAGCTTCCACGCGCTAATGGATCTGTCTATCGCAATCAGGGCCACTTTCGCTGAACCGTCAGAATCGCGCCATTCTTCGTCGCCATATTCCTCTTCTTCAACCCGCGACGAAATTCCACGCATCAGCTTCACTGCAATCAGAAACTGATACCAGCGGATTACCTCGAGATAGTCGTTCGCATCGTCAGCTTGATCAATACTCTCGTTCGATCCCGCACTCGTATCGCTGAATACTTCGACGTGCTTAAATTCGTTCTCGAACCATTGATTCACTGTAAAGGCATATTCCTCAGCCGCCTTTGCGAGCGGATGGTTTCTGGTCTGTGCGCGCTTCCGGTCGTTTTGTTCCTCCGCTTCCGCGAGCACGCTGGGACTTAGATCGACGCCATTCTCTTCAGCCCATTCCGAAATCATCTCCTTTGTTTCGGCATAAATTGAAGCAAGCTTGTGCCAGAACGCTTCGTTGTTAATGTCGCGGCTGGCGGGATCGTTATCCTCATCAGCTTTCTCCGTTACGTAAAGCAGACAGCGTCCGCTGAAAGCACAACGCTCGCACCAGCGATCGCAATAATTGTAAATGCCCGAGATTAGATTCGGGTCGTCGGCCAGATCGATGAGGTCTTTGCTTCGCATTTGCTGTCTTCCTGGAAGAACTTCGGCGTGGATTTTAGTGCAGCAATCTAGCAATGCATACTCAAACCGAAACGATGGCTAGTTTGGTTTCTTACAAGTTTTCAAGCAACTCGTAGATCAGAAGAGGCGAGGCATTCGGTAATAATTAAGCGGGTTTCACTGCCTTTTGAAACGTTTTCACTCCGAGAGTATTCAAAACCTCAGCCTTCCTCACCCAGCCTCGCCGCGCCATGCCAGCTCCATACTTAAGATTATTCAGAGCGCCAGTTGAATGCGCATCAACGGAAATCGTGAACTTGATTTTCCGCTTGCGCGCTTCGCGCAGCCAACGCGGCTCCATATCAAGCCGCCAGGGATCGCCGTTGACTTCGATGGCCGCGCGCGACTCGGCAATCACGTCCAGAATTTTTTCGACGTCGCATTCAAATGGTGGGCGACGCTGGATCAAACGTCCCAACGCGTGGCCCCAAATCTTGAACACCGGTTGACGCATCGCAGTAACGATTCGTTTCGTCATCTTCGCGGAATCCATCTTGTAACGCGAATGAATGCTGGCCACGATCACGTCGAACTGTTCAAGAATCTTGTCCGGGTAATCCAGATGGCCGTCGGCGACTATATCTGATTCCGTTCCGCGCAGGATTTTCACCTTCACCTTTTCTTGTACCGCTGCGATTTCATCCCATTGCCGCTTTAGTCGATCGACAGTTACACCGCCGGCGTAGAAAGCTGTCGGCGAATGATCGGTTATGGTGATGTACTTCATGCCCATCGCTTCGGCGGCACGCGCCATCTCTTCAACTGAATGTTTGCCGTCCGAATAGGTCGTGTGGCAATGGACCATGCCCTGAATATCTTCAACCGTGAGTAAATCCGCTGGCAGTTTGCCGGCCATTGCGGCTTCGATTTCGCCTTCGTCCTCACGCAATTCCGGCGGAATGTATTGCATGCCCCACTGACCATAAATCTCCGCTTCAGTTTTGGGGGCGGACAACCGCGCGGCCCCACGCGTGCTTACTTTGCCTCGTTTGCTTTTCGCTTTTCCGTTATTTGCTATCTGCTGCAATTTGACAAGGTGCGCTTGCGAGCCGGTTTCAGTTAACAAAGCCAAAGCAAATTCCGGGGGAGGAACCGCAATCACTGAAACTCTCGCGCCTTCTGCGAGCCGCACGATGCAACTCGTTTTCGCCTGCGCTTCTACCCCGACAATCAACGGAAAGCGCAGAAAGTGTTCGATCAAGCTTGCAGGTTGTTTCGTCTTTGCGACGAGGCGAATCGTGCCGACTGTTTCTTTCCAGCGTCTCAAAGAACCTGCGAATTCGATTTCGATCTTATCGCGGAAGGTGGCGAGGTAGTTGCTAATCTGCTCGGCGGTTCCCAGCGCCCGGTGAAGGTGCAGCCGTTGTTCTTTCTTTTCGCGTTGCCGGTGGCTGGCTAAAGTCTCCAGCAGTTTCTGTTCAGTCTTCGCGCCAAAGCCTTTGATATTTTTGATCTTACCTGCTTCCGCCGCCGTCTTGAGTTCAGCGACTGAAGTAATGCCTAGCGCGCTGTGAAGCGCAGCGATCTTCGCGGTGGACAGACCCGGAACTCCGGATAGCTCGATAATGCCCGGCGGAAAATCTTTTTTCAGACCACGCAACACTGACGATTCGCCAGTGTGATAAAGCTGCTTAATTTGCGAAGCCAGCGCGTCACCAATGCCGCGCAATGAGGTCAAACGATCTGCTTTAATAACCGCGCCCAGGTCTTCGCTCATACCGGCAATAACGCGCGCGCCGGTTTGATAGGCACGCGCCTTAAAGCGATCTTTGCCGCCTTTCAACTCCAACAGTGCAGCAATCTCCTGCAGCGCGGCCGCGATCGCGAATTTGTCGAGCTTTGGCTTCATAACTTTAGGCTAACCAATACAAGATTTGTTTCAAGATTTAATTTCGGTGAGTTTCAGGCTGCGAGTTGACGATAACTACACTCTTGGCCATAACAAACTGAATTATTTCTGCGGCCATTGTGACGCGGCTTTGCCGCCTTCCGTTCGGAAAGGCTCTGCCTTTCCGGCAGTTTCTTTTACAAAGGAGGCTACGCCTCATGTTTCGCGTCTCTAAAGACTCGCCAGTTTATTACCTCACTTCCGTAGCGCATAATCGGTTGCCCGTATTCCAAACCGCCAGGCTTAAGGACTTGATATGCAAAGCACTCGACGAAGCGCGCACATCTGCTAAATTCCTGATCTTCGCTTACGTGATAATGCCGGACCATTTGCATGCGCTGATTGGATCAGACAAAGAACCTTCTGATGTTCTGCGGGTACGTCAACGGAATTTCAGGCCGTCGCATCATCAATTTCTTAAAAGAGGCGGGCTATGAGTCGTCCTTGCAGAAGCTACGCCATGCAACGGGCCTGCGGGAGCACAAATACTCAGTTTGGAATCATCATCCGAATTTGAAACTGATAACGACTGAGAATGGCTTAATGGAGAAAGCCAACTACATTCACCAAAATCCTGTGCGAGCGGGCTTAGTTGAGCGTGCGGAGGATCATCGCTGGTCAAGCATTCGTTGCTGGCAGCGGAAACCGCTAGATGACGAGCCACTGTTAGTGGACATTGATCAAATTGAATGGCACAAATCCTGAGGCACAGCCTCGAGTATGGGTAACGGACGGAAAGGCATAGCCTTTCCGAACGGAGGGCGGCAAAGCCGCGGAGACACAAAAGCCTTTCCTTAATCAAGCCAACCGAGCTAGACAGTTGGACTATACAAAGATTGCACAAAGAAGGTTTGCGTTTGCCTTTATAATCCTTTTAACTTGGAATCAATTGGGGAAATCAGACAGGTACATTTCGCTGGAACCATGTCTTTAATCAAAAATTGTTTTCAAACTCCTCACTGATCTACAGCAATTTCTATTACAATATTTTCTTTAATAACAGCATCAATAAAATCAAGATTGATTCTAAGATAACAGATATCCATTTCAAGCAGGATTTCAACTATTACATAAACAATAACACGAAACTTGATTTCGGTGTGGATGCTATTTATCACACGTTTCAGCCAGGGCGGGCTTCTGTCTCTCAGGGATCGGCTACAATCCGGTCCAACTGCAGCAAAAATATGCAGCAGAAACAGCTGCCTACATCAGCAATGACTTAACGCTGACTGAAAAATGGAAAATAGTTTATGGGCTGCGGGTTTCGATGTTCAGCATTCTGGGGCCAGGTATTTTTTACACTTA